>ENA-UAIT01000422-UAIT01000422.1-human-gut-metagenome-genome-assembly--contig:-NODE-422-length-17331-cov-4.780621_pt1 | contig 17331 bp, 9 predicted proteins | sample MGYA00244422_ERZ654397 | MGnify/ENA primary metagenome ERZ654397 (study PRJEB26926, sample SAMN06164923) | human gut metagenome | biome: ENVO:00009003; feature: ENVO:2100002; material: ENVO:00002003... | reverse complement strand
GAGATTACTACGCGTCTCGTGGGCTCGGAGATGTGTATAAGAGACAGACGGTAAAATCGCGAACCGGATTTGTCCTTTAAGTTGGAACAATGCAGCACTGCTGTCCCGGAAAACTCCGGATCCAGCAGTGGAAGCATGAGAACCGTCAGTTGAGATACGGGTCGGAAAAGCCGAGACACCAATCAACGCACACCAGGCACGTGCATTGTCAGTCTTCGATGGAGCATGTAGACCTGTCGCGGTACGACTTGTAGCCTCATTCTTACCGGCCTCATCCTCGATGCGTAGCCCCAGAAGTCCGTCGCGAACTTCATCAACGGATCTTGCCGCGACTATCTGTGACAACGGAAGCAAGCGGTCTCTGACAAATTCCTTTCCCTGGTTACGCGTCACCATCTCCCACCGAGAGGCGCCATTATCAGATTGCAGATCATCCTTGTTCTTTTTCCCTGACCAGTACGACGGCTGCCCGAGCGCACCGAAGTAACGGTAGTCACCGGCAGTCTGCATGGCATCAACTGCAGATTCCCGGTCTTTCTGCAGTTTTTCCCATCCAAAGGGGACACCCAGATTGCTGAGTCTTGGGGACATGGTGGCATGAAGCGTCTTACTCGGCTTATCGTCTTCGCCGGCAACCGTGTAGTCGTTTTCGGAAGTCAGTGGCAATGACTGTGACCATCGTTTAGCATGAGCGTGAACGACTTCGGACATCTGGTCAACATCCAAGTCATCATTAGTTTTCAGCTCAAACGCCTGCAGAGTGTCCTTCCAACGGAATACACATACCCTTTCAGCATCGGCATCTTCAAGGATTGAAGCAAGACCAATCATAAACAGATGCGAAAACGCATCGGTCGCATCCGCAGGAATAATGACGCTCATCACAGTCCCTCCTTCGAGCATGTAATATCAGCCGCGCGCAGTAGTGCTTCCAGATAGGAAATACCCCAGAAGCCATACCGCTGGTTGGTGTGGTCAATAACGGTTTCCCACTCCCCCAAATCGAATAGACGTTTCGAGATATCATTCAATTCCGGACTCACATTGAGGAAATCGAATTTCTCCTGAGGAAGCAGATACGCCGTTTCATGCCTGAATGTTGCACGACCATGACCGTGTGATGTACCGATAAGACGCTCAATGAGTTGCTTATCGGCTTCGCTTATGGTTTTCAACCGCTCATGATTCTCACAGGCACGTTGGAATTCCGCAACAGAACGCTGCTCATGACGCCAGCCATGAAGCTCATACATGTTCCGAAGCTCCCGTTCTCGAGAGCAGGACAGGAAAAACCGGCTTTTTGCTCGGGGCCTTTCATCTTCCGTCTTCCTGTCATTGCGGAGTAACCTCTGAAAGCGCTCGTCTTTCTTGCCCTCATCATGGTACTCGCCAGCAATGCGCAAGTCTTCCACCATTGTGGAATCAAGTCCGACAAGAGTCCCAAGCGCTTGCGCACGGCAGGCGACATGATCCTGATGTCCTTCCCCACGAGAAGATCCATCGGAATCGTTGAAAGCACCTCCCAGAAGCAGAGTTTTCGTTTCCTTTCCCGGCATCAAGATTTCCTGATCCGATTCAGAATCCGGCACATTCTCGGAAGCGCTGCTTACAACCCATTGAACATCACGTCGAATCGGATTATTCTCAATATCAAAATAGCAATCCTCAGGAGTCTCTCTGCCTTTCCAGATCAATGAGCATTCTTCATCCCCCTCCTGTTGAGGCAAATCCGATATATCAACAGTTGCCGTACGAAGTGGACAAAGCAATTTCTTCATGACCTTTTCAGCAGAATCAGATGAATTCTCATCATCCTTATGAGTCTTATTTTCGGTCGAATCAGATATTTTTCCTTTGTCTTTCCTATCATTATCATCTTTATTTGCAGAACTTTCTTCTGCAAAACCAAAGAACTCTGCTCTATTACTCTTAGTTAATTCTTCCTCGATCTCCTGAATCCGTTGAAGCACCTTGATTAGTGTCGGATCATTCAAAGTATCAGAACTTGTAACTAGAAGAGAAGAACCGCATTGATTGAATATATCAGCCGCCGTTTCGGAGCCTTCCGGGTCGAAGATGGCAACCCCCTCGGAAAATGTAGAGAAAACCTTCTCATAATCATCGAAGATAAGCACGTCACCCGATTGCACGGTACCCTGCTTTGCATTATGCATGCAAACCACACGATGGCCTTCAGGATCCGAAGCACGGTACCTGAACACCCTATGATCGACCTTGACGGTATGGGCAATTTTCTTGTCGGAGTCGGTTTCCTCCTCAAAGACGACTTCGGCCTTAGCGTTTTTATTCGTCAGCTCTTCAAAAAACTTAGTAAGTCCATACCATTTCCTGATGGGGAATAGCTCATCGTTTTCCGGTTGTGTCACTTCCAATAGTTTGATGGCCAGAGCATCGTCCCATGGTAAGTGGCGAACCGCGACACTGATCTCACGATCTTCGGATCCGAGATCGTCACGCAACCAGATGTTCAGATCCGAATGTCCCTGCTGAAGATCAGCCATACTAATATCAGCGCACAAATCCTCATCAGTAACCGACAGATTCTCAACATCCCATGGTTCCAGACGCTGGAACAAGAGCCTGCCGGGTTTTTCTCCTGGAATAGGGGACTTGCTCATAGCCAAAGACCAGGCACTGATATTAGGAGCCGCGGTTTTTCCCATATTCAGAGAATTCAACCAATCCTGCGCCGCATAGATATCCTCCGGCATGTATGGAGACACCTGCTGGGCTTGCTTCTTTTCATTGAACTGCTGCAGATCAAGACCGAATACATGCAATGAACCTTCAGGCCTCATGCCACGACGGTTTACGCGTCCTGCACGCTGGACCAGCGCAGAGCCAGGGGCGATTTCAGTCACCATATTTGCAAAGTCGACATCAATGCCGACTTCCAAGGTCTGCGTGCCAATGATGCAGCAAGGCGCATCCTGCGGATCCATCGAGGACAGATTCCGAAGCTTCTCGACCACCTTGTGTTTATCGTAGGCACGCATCGGACCAACATACACATCGATGGGACGATGGATTCCTTCTTTCTTGCACTGCTTGGCAAGTGCTTTAGCGACCGCCTTACCTTTATCAAGGGTATTGAGAACACACCCGAGAACATGAGGATCGGAATCATTCAGCCGATCGGCCTCTTCATTGTCATGAATCAGCTCAACACATTTCGAAACAATCGCATCTATCTCGTCCTTGGGCTTCTTGAAATCAAGGCTGGCAAATACGAATTTCGGAGTGCACAAACGTTTCTTCAACGCAGAATCGATGTCAAAATCCGCTTCTTCAACGGAGACTGCATCATGTGTATCGTCAGATGCAGGAGTCGCAGTGGTCTCAACAACCTGCAGAGGAGCAATCTGCCTAACAAGAGGCTTTTTGGCCATATTCTCGATACGAGCTACCTGACGAGCCGTCTTCAGCAGCTGCCTGCTGAGATGCGCTTCATCGACAATCAACACCGTATCGTAGGCGAGCAATCCCGCCTCCATGGAACGCATGGTACGGCTGGTTCCATAGCCACGAAACAGCAGCCGACTACCGAACATATCCGGCGTTGCACAGATTACAGCGCAAGTCTGCGGATAATAGCGCCATTCACGATCCGGACTGACGCCACCACGAAGTTCGACCGCAATCATTCGAGGACTCGGAGATTCTGGCTGGAGCCCATCATTAATGGCAGAACGCAGATCCAAACCTTTACGATATATATCGAGCTTGTCGCTTTCGTTGTTTTCAGCCTGTATCCTCTTTTGCAACGCGCTTGCCTCGTCGAACTGGTCATCGACCAGCGAGCGGCGGTTCACCGTCAACGCCAGACGACGAGGAATGCGCTGCAGCGGCACGCCAGCAAGCTTTTGGCTCTCGGCGCTCCCCTCGGCAGAGACAAGCCCGGCCATTGCATTGAGGAACACATGGATATCGATTACACAAGTCTTGCCCGATGCCGTCGGCGCTCCAATACCTTGTGGCCAATGCCCATGTCCAGCGACATACAGCATCAATCTAATCTGCCACTGATAGGGCTTACGGACCGGCTGATCATCACCCGATGGATGAACCACAGCAACGAATTCTTCAAATCTTGCTGTGAGGTATTGCCGCTGTTCCAAATTCATTTCAGCCATGTTGGAACCCCTTTTCCAAAATCCTCATCCGGACGAAGCGAGCTCAGGTAAAGATCAACCGGTACCAAAAGCCCCCCGCCCAAGTGACGGCTTTGTCCAATTGCCATTGCCGCGCAATCCAGCGAATCCGCACCGTCTGAAATTGCGACCAATGCCTGCATGCCATGCAGAACATTGGAGGAATCAGCATGATGCGCATAATCGGTCATGTTGACGCGATATACGGCATGCCAGTCAAAAATTCGGAAGTGCGATGTCTTCGACTTTATTGCATCCACAAGGTCCCAGTAACGTTCTTCTCTACTGGTTGCGTCGGTTTGAGGTACATAGCTATCACGCCATACATGTCCCAAAGCCAAACAAATAGCCTCTCGAACGCCCCATTTACGATTATGCTTTGAATCGGGAACAGGGCGCGTTTCGGCAATGGCCATGGGCCTAATCGTCCAGTATCGACACATTCCCTCAGCCACAGGTTTCCATAGATGTGCTGCATCGATTACCGTGGTATTCCCAAGTCGCAAGGTCGGCTTATTCGGCGAATAATACAAAGTTTTACCTTTGGCACGCACACATACATCATGCAATTTCTGGATATCGGCTTTTGCCATATCGTATGGAAGCAGAATCAAAAAGCCGGGTCTCTTTTCCGCGATCTCTTTGCGAAGCTGCTGGCCGTACGATTCCTTAAACCCAGAATCAACAATCTGAATCGAGACATTATTAGCAGGCCTCTTCGCTCCCGGAGCATATTTGCCAACCAAGGCAAGAGAAGGATCGGTGCCCCACTGCCTGACAAGAAAACGATGAAGAGCCACCGCCCAGCCAACAAATTCAGACTCTTCCGGTTTCCACTCGACCTTACCGTTCTTAGCCCGACCATTGTCAACTTGATCAATTTCCATATAGAAGGCCGTTGCCCACGGAGCTTTAAGAGCATTCTCTTCTTGCAGAGAAGGAGGAAGGTATCTAGCCTGTTCTTCCGTCTGCAGCGGAAGATACTCATTGAGGAAATTCTGTTCAGCTTCCTTGTCTCTGACAATAGGAGCTTTCTTCTTGCCTTTTGGAGCGGGATTCGCCGCAGCGAATGCCTGCTTCAAATCCTCAAGACGACCTTTCTTGGGGAATGAAAACACTTTTCCTTTCTTAAAAATGCTTGTCAATGCTGAATCGGTAGAAAGCGTCCATACATATTTTCCAGCATCAACGGGGAAACCGTAGTCCTCATGCGTGCGCAGTTCCACAACAGAACATGCTTCGCCTAGGTAAGGGACCTCACCACAGAGCGAACTCAGCGTTCGGGCTATTTCGGAAGAGGGATTCTCATGCCATACCCAAGTCAGCACCATTCCCGATTCGGGATGCTGCTTGTATGCAGTGGCGATGTAGGCCGCCGCAGGAGATTTCTTGTCTTTAGGTTTCTTCCTGTCTTGGACATTTCCCTTGTTCCGGTATGCCACAGCTTTATTCCCAGCGCTAATGACGCGAGGAAACAGTATCTCCTGCGGAGGATTGCCTTCAAGCCAATCCAAGGCAGCATGGATCTGTTCATCCGTTAAGCCACAGTCAGCATTTGGTGTTTCAAAACCAAATGTCAAATACGCCGCAGAGACAAGCGCGGAATACAGTCTACTTGGCGAGGGGTAAGATTCCGGCCTTCCACCGGAATCACTGCCTTGGTAAAATCCCAAGGGGAAGAATGCCGATATCGCAAAAGCCATATCAGTTTTCCTTTGCATCATCTTCAGCGGACGAATTGGCCAGGACTGCGGGGTTGCCCTGCACAAGGAACTCCTGGCCCTCCCAAGTAATTCCAGCTTTCTCATGCGCCTGAGCATAGGCTGTTTCCAGCAATTTTTCCGTGAAATCAACCGTAAGAGGCTCCAGTTCCTCTTTTTCCCCGTAACGCTTGTTCAGCACAACAGTCGGTTTACCCGTTTCCGAAAGGAAGCAATTTGCGCGGATAAAGGGATTGGCATCATAACCGGCAATGTCTCGCAACAACACCGCAATAATAAGGGCACGGATCGCAGCATCACCTTCAGCACCTTTTCCAAAGTGGAATGTACGCACGGTAGCAAAGCTCACAACACGAGTCGAGATGACCTTGCGAACCGACACACCGTCCAGCAAATCCTTTTTTGCGCTCGGCGGAATAGCCCCCAGTCCAATAGTCGATCCTTTACCGGTTTTTTCGAAACTTGCCTTGGTCTTATCGCTCAAATCGACACTATCGCCAACAATCTTCACGCGATCATTTTTAGAGTCCACATTTATGCTGGCACCCACAGGGTCGACACGGCCTCCGGCACGATGAATTGCAGGATCCTCATTCTGTTCGGCCAAAACAGCATATGTCTCTCCGACCAAGATAGACGGAATTCTCAGCTGATTCTTACTACGCGTCGAATCCCAACCACCAAAGATGACGGTTTCCGGAGACAAATCAAACAACGGAAGCAGATTCTCCAACGTAGAATTTCGTGCATTCGCATATGGTTCAGCCTTGGACGTGGACTCACCTTCGTAACTGCTGACACGGATATGGCCGTCAAAGCCACGATGTGGAAGCTGATTATCATAAAAAACATTCTTGCCATCATCAACATCATATTCAACAGCAATATGAGGCATCTTGGAAAGAATCCCCTCACCATTCCGCATGGCTTCCGTAGTCGTTGCCTCGGCCCGGTTCGCGAAGGAAGTCTTGGAATCGATCAGAACCACTTTTGCGGGGTTCTCTTCACCCTCCATATAACGCTTCTCGATAATATAAGTGGCATTGCCATTCGAATCAACATATTTTGCAGGGGCAATCACCCCATCAGGTCCGCTAGCCGGTTCCAGTTCCTGGCGCATAACCAAACTGCTGGCTCCGCCAACATGTGCAGCAGCATTCAAATCTTCGATGGTAAGTGCACGCATTCTTGCGTCCTTTCTTTTTCATATGGACAACCGCGTCCATATCGTTAAGCACTAGTGTAAGGGTGTATTGGTGCGCATGAAGAAAACGCCACGCGCACCAACACAGAAATGAAGTCTTTTCTGCTGAGAGAAAAGAATCAGTCGGATTTAAATCCGAAACACATAAATACAATTCCTCAATGAAAATGCTTATTCGCGGGTGAACGACGCATTCACGTCCTTCACCCGCACTATTGTTATATTTGTTCTATTTCGACACGAGAACAAGCACAACGATAGCGAGAATCAGCATTGTTGCATTACCCATAGGCTCCTCCTTTCGTTTTGCTATGTGGAAGTTCTGCTAATAACCGCTAGCCTTAGCAGAACTTCCACGTAGAGTTCATATTAACCCTCTTCAAAGACAGCTTCAAAACTCAGCATCACCTTAACAATCCAAAACAATAAAAACAATATAGTTTTTTGCAATAGAGCAATTCTAAAGAGCAACCCGCTATCAAAGAATTCATACAAAGACTGTTGAAAGCTGGTCACTCCCATCACCCCCTTCGCAATCCGGCCGCGTAATCATCAAGCACGTCAAGAATGCCGCGGTGTTCGTATACAACGCTGCGTTGCTTTCCTGTACGTACCACCACAACGCCACGCTCACTCAAAGTTTTGATCGCACGCTCCGCTTGCGGTTTGGACAGTCCCACCACTTGCTGCAGGTATCGCGTGTTGATAATCGGCTGTGCAATCAAATTAGGCAGTACACGCCAAACGGCGGCATCGGAACGCACACCGCGCAGATTCGAACGCGCTTCATCCAACTGTTCGCATAAATCATCGATGAGTTTCCTGCCGCTTGTCGCGGCGAATCGATATAGAAAAAGCCGGACGGTGGATTCCTGAATCCACCCATATGGGCGAACCGTTGAATCCGCCGTCCGGCGGCGCGACTGTTTCTCAAGAATGTGTGCTTGACTCACATGGATGGTACTGAGAACCATTCGCTTAACGATCTGCTTCCATGCGCGCCAACCGTGTACAAAACGCGGCTGCGCGGCACGGACACAAATCAAGTCTTGCGTGGCTCGAGCCGCGGTGGGCAACGCCACGGCGGCTCGAAAGCCAAGGGATTACTCTAGCCGCAGCTTGGAATAATCGCAAGCCGACCAAACTTCGGTTCAGGCTTTGGCGACTTCCACGCTGAGCTCGGTGCCTTCCTTCACGTCGAAGGAGGTGGCGAGCGTCTCGGAGGTGATGAGATCCTTGAACTGCTCGACCTTCGCCACGTCGCCGGCCGGAACGGTCAGCTTCAGCGCGATATGGTCGGAGACCTCGAGACCGGCGGCCTTACGGGCGTCCTGCACGGAGCGGATTACGTCGCGGGCGTAGCCTTCGGCAACCAGATCGTCGTTCAGCTCGGTGTCGAGGATCACGAAGCCGCCGGTCGGCAGGGCCGCGGACACGGAGTTGGCGGCCTCTTCGGCGTTCTGCTCCTCCACGCTGTTGATCAGCTCGTACTCGCCCTCTTCCAGCGTAATGTCGCCGTTCGGGGTCTCGCACACCGGAGCGCCGGAAGCGTCCACATGCCATGCGCCGGACTTGGAGGCCTTGATGGCGAACTGCACGTCCTTGCGCAGGCGCTTGCCTGCAACGCGGGCGTTCACGCGCAGCTCGTGGATGATCTTCAGGCCCTGGGAGCCCGCATCCTCAAGCGTGCACAGCTCCACGTCCTTGACGTTGAGTTCGGACTTCAGAATCTCGTCGTACGCGGCCACGGCGGCGGTATCCTCCACCACCACGGTGAGCTTGCTCAGCGGCTGGCGCACGCGGATCTGCTTCGCCTTACGCATGGACAGGGTGCTGGAGACGACCTCGCGCACCTTTTCCATGGCGTTCACCAAAGCCGGATCGTCGACGAGCACGCGGCCAAGTTCGGTGGCTTCGCCGGTCTTCTCGTCGGCCAGGAACGGCCAGTCGGCCAGATGCACGGATTCGCCTCCGGTCAGGCCGCGCCACACGGATTCGGCTTCCATCGGGGCAAGCGGCGCAAGGACGCGCATGAACACCTCAAGCACGGTGTACAAGGTGTTGAACGCGTTGGCGTCCTCGTTCCAGAAGCGGTCGCGGTTGTTGCGGATGTACCAGTTGGTGATCATGTCGATGAAGTCGGACACGGCGTCGCATGCATCGGAGATCAGGAACTGGTCCAGCGAGGACTGGGTCTTTTCGACCAGTCGGTGGGTACGGGCCAGCAGGTAACGGTCCATTTCCGGCAGCGATGCAACTTCGTCGGCGCGAAGCTTGCGCGCGTCGTACCCGGCCGCGTTCGCGTACAGCGTGAAGAAGTAGTAGGAGCTCCACACCGGCAGCATGACCTGACGCACGGTGTCACGAATACCATCCGCGGTCACGATCAGGTTGCCGCCGCGCAGAATCGGCGAGCTCATGAGGAACCAGCGCATGGCGTCGGAACCGAAATCGTTGAACACACCGTTCACATCCGGGTAGTTGCGCAGATGCTTGCTCATCTTCTGGCCATCGGAACCAAGTACGATGCCATGGCAGATCACGTTCTTGAACGCCGGGCGGTCGAACAGGGCGGTCGCCATGATGTGCTGCACGTAGAACCAGCCACGGGTCTGGCCGATGTACTCCACGATGTAGTCGCACGGGAAATGCTGTTCGAAGGTTTCCTTGTTTTCGAACGGGTAATGGTACTGGGCGAAGCTCATGGAACCGGACTCAAACCAGCAGTCCATCACGTCGCTGATGCGGTGCATGTGGCTCTTGCCGGTCGGATCGTCCGGGTTGACGCGGGTCAGCTCGTCAATATACGGACGGTGCATGTTGACATTGCCCTCATGGTCGCGCGGGTAGTCGCCGAAGTCGGCCTTCAGCTCGTCCAGCGAACCGTACACGTCCACACGCGGGTACTTCGGATCGTCCGAAACCCATACCGGGATCGGAGAGCCCCAGAAACGATTGCGGGAGATGGACCAGTCGCGCGCGTTCTCCAGCCACTTGCCGAACTGTCCGTCCTTCACATTGTTCGGGATCCAGTTGATCTGCTGGTTGAGTTCCAGCAGACGATCCTTAATCTTGGTCACGGACACGAACCAGGAGCTCACCGGCTTGTAGATGAGCGGCGTGGCGCAACGCCAGCAGTGCGGGTAGGAGTGCACGTAGCTCTTCTCCTGGAAGAGGATGGCGCGCTGCTCTTCGGGCACGCGGGCCAGCGGGCCGTCGCCGGCACGCAGGTTGCGCAGGATCGGCTTGTTCGCGTCGAACACGTACATGCCCTCATAATCCGGGCACAGCGACGTGAACTTGCAGCCCGCGTCGAGCACGTCCACGCTCTTGATGCCCTTAGCGTTGAGCGTGTTCATATCGTCCTCGCCGTAGGGAGCCTGATGCACCAGGCCGGTACCCTCAACGGTGTCGACGTAATCGGCGGTGAAGATCTGGTAGCCTTCCGGCCCCGGCACCTTGCCTTCCACGGCGTTCTCATCGCCCGCAAAGTACGGGAACACCGGGTAGTAGCGCCAGCCTTCCATCTCGGAGCCCTTGAGTTCGCGCACGATCTCGTAGTTCTCGCCGAGCTCCTTCTCGTAGGAGCCCAGCAGCGGCTTGCCGAGGTAGAACTTCTTGCCGGCGAACTTGCCTTCGGTCGGGCGCACCTCCACATAGTCGATGTCGGCACCGACCACGATGGCGAAGTTGGTCGGAACGGTCCACGGGGTGGTGGTCCAGAAGACGGCGTAGGCGTCCTCCTCGTCGCGCAGCTTCACAGCCACGGACACGGTGGTGTCCTGACGATCCTGGTACACGTCCGCGTCCATGCGCAACTCGTGCGCGGAAAGCGGCGTCTGATCCTTCGGGCAGTACGGCAGCACGCGGTAGCCCTGGTAGGCCAGACCCTTGTCGTACAGCTGCTTGAACGCCCACATCACGGATTCCATGTACGGAATGTTCAGAGTCTTGTAGCCGTGCTCGAAGTCGACCCAGCGGGCCTGACGGTGGACGTAATCCTTCCACTCGTTGGTGTACTTGAGCACGGAGGCACGGCAGGCGTCGTTGAACTTGTCGATGCCCAGTTCCTTGATCTGGTCGACGGAGTCGATGCCCAGTTCCTTCTGGGCTTCAAGCTCGGCCGGCAGACCGTGCGTGTCCCAGCCGAACACGCGGTTGACGCGGTGGCCCTTCATGGTCTGGTAACGCGGGATGACGTCCTTCGCGTAACCGGTCAGCAGGTGGCCATAGTGCGGCAGGCCGTTGGCGAACGGCGGACCGTCGAAGAAGACGAATTCGTTCTGGCTGTGATCGCCGGAAGGACGGCGTTCGATGGACTTCTGGAAGGTGCCGTCCTTGTCCCAGTAGTCAAGCACGGACTCCTCAAGCTTGGGGAAGCTGGGGTTCGGCGCGACATTGGCGCTCTGCTCACCGGCAGCAGCCTTCGGATACACATGATTGGTGGATTCGCTCACCGTATGCTCCTCGTTTGGCGGTTTCATTACTTACTTTACGAGGACGATGATTTTCGTGCGATTGCGCACGTCCGACACCGCGGTACCACCTCGCTTGCCGCACTCCCCTGTTTTCTTACGCAGGCTTCCCTGCACAGGTTTCATACGACCGCTTGACGTTCGGCTGTTCGGGCCGATCCCGCCGGTTCTACTAGGCCGCACCCAAAAGCGCCGACCGTTCTTCCGGAAGCTCCCCGCTGATAACGGATCATTGCTATACGTTTCAAATCGTCAGCCTAGCACTTACCACGAACGTAGGAAACGCGAAAAGCCGCATGGCGTCCACCATGCGGCTCCTTCAGCGCGACGATTGAAATTCAATCGCAATCAAAAGCGAATCAGCCTTCGTTGAGCTGAGTTTCCAGCTGCTCGACAATGTCAGCATGCATCTTCTCGCTGATCTTCACCTTGAGCAGGAACACAACACCGCTCAGGATGATGACAGCCAGCGGCACATAGAAGGCGCAGACCTTGAAAGTGTGGATGTTCGCGGCAGTCATGTCGGCGGCGGTGGCGTCACCAATCATGCCGGCGGCGATGGCGACAGCACCGACGATACCGTTGGAGCAGGCGCCTGCGATCTTATCGAGCATCGGACGCACGGACAGGGTGACGGCCTCGTTACGTTTGCCGTTCTTCAGCTGGCCATATTCGATGGAGTCGGTCAGGGAGAGGATGGCAGTCATCTGGATGAAGGTCTGCGGCAGGTAGAAGAACACCAGGCCGACGGTGACGACAGCGAGGTTGTTGGTGCCGACGATGAACAGCAGGTAGCCGAGGACCATGAGCACCATACCGCCGAGGTACAGGTAGCGACGCGGTATGCGCTTGTTCAGAATCGGGTACAGCGGCGCCATGATGATGCCGGCGATGACCGAGACAACGCCGACGATGGAGTAGGCGGCGGAGTTGTTCAGGATGAACTTGAACATGTACATGAGCACGCCGGTGGTGGCCACGTTGGCGATGGCGTACAGCAGGTAGGACAGGGCGACCCACAGCAGCTGGTCGTTCTGGGCGAGAGCCTTGAACGCGGCGAGTGGACCACCGTTATCTTCGGCCTTGGCGCGCAGGGTGCTGGTGCTTTCCTTGGTGCCGAACGCGACGGAGCACACGGTGAGGACGCCGAGAATAGCCACGATGATGGCGAAGCAGGTCCAGCCACTTTGGCTTTCCTGGTGCTTGCCGGTGAAGATGTAGCTGAAGTAAGTGACGATCGGAATGACCACGATGGTCAGGCCGTTGTAGCCGATGGAGCCGCCGAAGGAACCGAGGGCGGTGTAGGTGGAGCGCTCATGGGAGTCGGAGGACAGCGCCGGGATCATGCCCCAATAGGAGATGTCGCGCAGGGAGTAGAACACGTCGAGCACGATGAAGGTGATGACGAACAGCACGATGAACAGCGTGGTGTTGACGTTCACCAAGCCGAACAGGCCGGTGTAGACCAGCACGAGCAGAACGGCGGAAACGGTGCCGCCGATGAGCTGCCATGGCTTGAAACGACCCCACTTGGTCTTGGTGTTATCGATGATGTTGCCCAGCAGCGGATCGATGAAGATCTCCGCGATACGGATGACAACCACAAGGCCGGTGATAACGCCGATGAGCTTGGTAGCGAGCGCCTTGTCAACGCCGGAGAACAGCGAGCTGGTGACGTAGACGATGAAGTAGGTGCTCAGCGCGTTGTAGAAGGCGGATTGGCCGACGTTGCCGAATGAATAGGCCACGCGGGACAGCAGACTGCCTTTCCTGGTTGGCTTCGCAGACTGCTGCGTCTCCTTCGGTGCGGCTGCGACATTGGATTCTGCCATCGTACTTCTCCTTAGAAGTTGTGATTGAAGCTGTAATCGGAAATCATCATTTGATTTCGCATGAGTTAAGTATATCCCTTTACCCCTGTTTAGTAAAATTTAACATCTGCGTTGTGCACTGTTGGGCGTGTCGCATTTTGTGCGATTCTGCACATATACATGTCATATTGTGTGCGATTCGCGGTATTTCGCCGACAGTAGACAAACAAAAGGCGATTGATGACATAGCATCATCAATCGCCTTTCATATTTTTCCGCACATACGTACGCTAAGCAGCCCGTTTCGACCGGGCAGATCGCTTCGATCGGGTCTGCAATTTTGGCCGCGATTCACGTTTCGGCTGCGCCGGCACGAAACTATCTCGCACTTCCAGCGTCGTCGACAGGTACGCATGCTGCCGTACTGTGCGCTTGCTGGCAATCGCATCAGCCAAGGTGAGAATCGCAACGCGCGCAAGCTCGTTCTGATCGATTGCGAAAGTGCTCAACGGCGGCGACGTCAGCTGGGCAATCGTCTGGTTGTTGATGCTGATGACGCTGATGTCGCGGGGCACAATCACACCAACCGCGTTGAACGCCTGCAGCACGCCGACCGCGATGATGTCCGCCGAAACAATAACTGCGTCAGGCAGTGCGCCGTTGTGGTCACGGATAAACTGCTCCCCCAGCTTGCGACCATTCTCCACGGTGAACAAGCCGTCAGAATACACCAGTCCACGCAGGTCGAGACCATAACGGCCCATTTCACGCCGAAAATATGTGGCACGCCCCTCTTCGTCCACCTCATAAAAATTCGTCAGCCTCCCCTTGCCGCCGATGAATCCGACACGCTTCATGCCAGCCTTCGCACATGCTTCGACCGCGTCATGCACGGTCTGCTGTAGGTCGGGCTGCACGGAATCAAACAGGTTCGGTGCGGGATTCACATCGATGAACACACCGTATGGCATGACCTCATGCAACTTCTCAAGGTCGCTTTCGGCTATGACATTGGCGCCGATAGCCATGAAACCATCGAATTTCCCCTTCTGATTCAACATCTCGTCAAGACTGTGGAAAACAGTGAGCTCCATACGCTGCTGTTTGGCGTTATGTTCCAGCGCCGAACGCAAATCGGCAAAATACGAATCACGCAGCGTTTCGTCGGACTCCTCGTTGTCCAACAAGGCTACTTCGTGCGGAATGACGATACGCTTGGCCTGGGCGCTGTATCCCAAATCCTCGCTGGCGCGGATGATCGCGCGACGCGTCTCCTCACGCACCGACAGCGTCGGATCGCCATTCAACAGACGCGACACCGTGGCCTGCGAAAATCCCGTACGTTTCGCAATCTCCTTGATGGTCGCCATCGCTCCCTCGCCCTCCCATGGATGCCTCATCAGATTTTAGTAAAAGCATTACTAAATCCATCATATTACATTACCGAACGTATTCTTATAGCCATGACACAGCCAGAGCAATCACGGAAACCGCGAATCGCGCATCAGTCCACGGAACGGATGAACGAACTGCGTGCACAACAAAAATCCTTTGCCCTGCAGAACATGCGGAGCAAAGGACTCGGCAACGCCGGTCTGCCTTTCAAAGCGACCGGTCATAAAGGTGGCATCAGTCGGCAGGGTTCCAAACGCGGCTGACACCGTGGAGAAACGCGGTCACCGTCAGCCCCACGGGCCTGCGGCTGGAAGCGCCCGCCCTTCTGCGTGGCCGACTTGCCATGTGAGCCACCCCTCGATGACGCCACGCTCCGCATCGGTTCTACCGGACGCGTATACATCAGGCCTCTCCCCGGTGATGCTGCGGATGGAACCATACACATATCCACATTTTTCACGGAGACGGTTGCGGGGCTGCTGGCTTTCCATATACCGTCAGCGCATGGAAAGCTTCAGACACAATACATTTTTCACATTAGAGCAGGCACGGGAGGAGGCGGCGAGACGGCATCTTGAATGCAGGCAGGTGTTGTCGCGGATAAGGTCACGCTCCTCGGTTCCACTCTATGTAAGCCACGGCACAGCGCTGGAGCTGCATGGCATGATTGCCACCATGAATTATTTACCCGGATATGGTTCGGAGCTCGTTCACGTTTCGGTGTGCCGGCAACGTGACCTGCGGAAAATCCAGGGGATGAAATTCCATTACGCAAGGCATGGCGTAGACGTGGCGCACGCCGACGAATTGGTGTCAAGCGTCTCCGCGATGCAGGCGGTCTGCCAGATTGCGCCCTATGTCGACGAACGGAGTCTGGTGATCGCCATGGATTGGCTCACTTGCGCCAATCCCGATTTACGCGTCTGCACTCACGATGAGCTCTCCGACTACATCCGGAGTGCGCCGCGATTCATTGGGAGCGCCAAATGCAGAAAGGCCTTGCGCCTGTCCAAACCAGGTACCGATTCCCCGCAGGAAACGGTGCTTCGTTTGGAGAGCGATGCCTACGGGCTGCCTGAGGCACATGTCAATTATGAGATCATTGACCACATACGCGGCTCGGGCACGATGAAGGTGGATATCGCCTACCCGGATGACCGCGTCTGCATAGAATACGACGGAAATTACCACTACACCCACGGCCGCTGGATGTATGACCTCGATAAGCGCAACCGGCTGAGGGATCTTGGATTCACGCCTTTTGTCGCCACCCGCGAGCATTTGGCATCCAAACAGAAGCTGAACGAACTGTTCGGCATGGTCGCCCGAGCGATAGCCAGTCACCGTTACGGCTTGGACTAGTTCCGTAGGTGGTTTTTCGCTTCCGTAGGTGGTTGCCGGAGGAAAGGCGTTTGAGAAACGGCTTAAATTAAGCCATTCTCAGACACCAATACCAGAACCAACCACCTACGGAACCACAAAACCACCTACGGAATTGAGTCTGGCAACGGTGTTTGGCGCTTTTACTGAAGATGGCGAAAAACGGTATATGCCGCTTCGAGTGGCTCGATTATTTCGAATATCTGAAAAGAGTAGGAACCCCCCATTAGATAAGTGTCGATAGTGCCCGCATGACGATATCTACATCCTTGTTTTCCAGCTCGCGAATGACGTGCAGATAGGTTTCCTGAGTTGTAGTCATGCTGGCATGGCCTAGACGGCGTGACACGCTGGCGATCGATACGCCGGCGAACAGCAGCAGCGATGCGTGTGTATGGCGTAGACCATGGACGGAAATAACTGGCACGTCCACGTTTCTGCAATGTTTTGCAAGCACGTCGTTGGCTGTTGAGTTGTAGACCTTGCCGTGCACGAAAATAGGTTTATCATGCGGAAGATCCTTGAGTAATCCAGACATTTGCATGATGAGTTGCCAGTCGAGTTGCACTTTACGCACGGACGATTCGTTTTTCGTGGGTACGAAACCGCCGCCGTTTTTATAATCCCAAGTTTTGTTGACGGAAAGCGTCTGGTGTGCGAAATCAAAGTCATCGGGTGTGAGCCCAAGCGCCTCAGAGAATCGGAGTCCGGTTTTCGCGATAAGGAGGATAAGCCAATCCCAGCTTGCCTCGGCCCCAAGATCAAGGTCCGCGAGCATGGCATGTAGCTCGAATTGGTTGAGATACTTCATTTTCTTAATGCGTGGCTGCTTGCCTTTGATGATGACTTTGCGCGTTGGATCACGCGGGATGAGTCCTTCGTCAACGGCATCGAGAATGGCGCCTTTGATCTGATGGTGAAAATCCATGGTGGTTTGGCGCTCATGATGCTGTGCATATCCGTTGATGAGCTGCTGGTATGCGGTTCGATCCATATCGGTGAGTCTGAGTTCAGGGATGAGCTTGCCGAGCCAGGATTGCGTAAGTCGATATTTGCCCATGGTCACGTCTCTGATGGCGCCTTCCTTGTACGTTTTCACCCACTGGGCGTAGTAGTCGCAGAACCTGTCTCTTATACACATCTCCGAGCCCACGAGACGCGTAGTAATCTCGT
>ENA-UAIT01000416-UAIT01000416.1-human-gut-metagenome-genome-assembly--contig:-NODE-416-length-17414-cov-7.457169_pt1 | contig 17414 bp, 14 predicted proteins | sample MGYA00244422_ERZ654397 | MGnify/ENA primary metagenome ERZ654397 (study PRJEB26926, sample SAMN06164923) | human gut metagenome | biome: ENVO:00009003; feature: ENVO:2100002; material: ENVO:00002003... | reverse complement strand
ATAAGAGACAGCAGAGGCTTTGACACCTCCGCGCCCGGCGTTTTGCTTATTCGTCTGTGAAGTGGAACCGCTGCGCCGCAAAGTCGGCGTCACTCATGGTGTCCAACTTATCGGCGGTCTGGCAGGCCAGCGCTGCCATTTCCTTGTCCATGTCCGGCAAAGCTGCCCGGAGATTTGCCGCCGTCCTGCGGCGGTCGGCGTTGTGGTACAGACAGATCAGGTTTTCTTCTTCCACGGTGAAATACATTCCTCATACCTCCATTTCTTTTGATTTTTCCCGCGCCGGGGGCTTCTTTTTCTGCTCCTCCTTGGCGGCGGCAAGCTGCGCCCGGATGGACGGCTTCTTTTGTTTCTGCGTTGTCTTTTGGGTCTGCTTGGGCTTTTTGGCCTCCGCCTTGGTTGCCTCGGCCACATCCAAAAGGGAAATCTGTTCCCCGGCTTTTGCCCTTGCTTCCAGTTCCTCCATAGACGGGGCGTTGTTCATCATGCCGTCGATCATGTTGTAGTTCTGCTCGGTGGACATTTCCGCCGTCTTGATATGGCTTTCTGGCTGGGCGGGGATGGCAAAGGCTCTTGTGCCGTTTGCCATAATAAGATACCTGCCGTCCTCCGACTGGTGGTGGAATCCATACCCGGCGGCCTCCATCTGTTCCCGGCTCCTGTCGGTCAGATAGAAACGGCCTCTCGGCGTCTGGATTTGTTCGCCGGTCATGCACTCGTCCGGCGTGAGCTGCTTTTCCGGCTGGGCGAAAAACTCCGGCACCTGCCGGTAGTCGGCCCCCTCGTCCACATAGTAGGCGGTCTGTTTTCCATCCTGCCGGAACACCACAATATCCCCCATCGAGAGGGAATGTCCCTTGTAATCGGCGGGATGTTCCATGTTGAAGCGGCGGTAAATCTCGTCCAGTGTGGTGTCCTTGTCCAGCGGAGCGGTGTAGACAAGCTGATAATTCTTCCTGTCCACCGAAAGCCCATCCGCCTGCAATTCCTCATAGGAACGGTAGCGCAGGTTGCGCCCCTCCGGGCCGGGCGGCACTTGGTAGATGGAAAAGTTGGGCTGCGCCGGGGCCTCATAGTCAGAGGCAACATATTCCTCCACCGTCAGCCCGGCAGTGGCGGCCTCCTGTTCCAGCTCTGCCTCGATCTGTTTTTTGTAGTCCTGCAAGCTCTGGTCGAAGTCGGCAAGCTGCGGCGGCTCCGGCAAGTGGTACTGGCCCTGATTGAGAAGCGGGCGGCACTCTTTTACATAGTCCAAAACCGCGTTGAAATAAGCGGTCTGTTCCGGCGTCAGGGTTTCCCCGGATCGCAGGGGACGCCGGGCCTCCTGCTCCATAGTGGCCAGATTGCAATGCAGCTCCATATATGGGACGAACTCATGCAGCAGCATATCCCGCTGGGCCTTGTCCGCCTCCCATGCCTCCGGCCCCTCATGGTGCAGCACATGGTTTTTCCAGCTTTCATCCTGTGCGTAGTATTCGTGATAGCCCCGGATATGCTGGATCAGGGAACCGTCCCCGTCGCCAAAGTCCTGCCGTCCCTCGTAGCTGTCCGGCTGGCCCTGCATGGTAAAATCAATGCGGAACTTGGTCTTGTCGTACCAATGGCCCGTATAGCCCGGCTGCTCCCGTTCATGGCGTCTGGCGCTGTCCAGCTCCTTAAAAACGGCCTCGGCTTCATGCAGCGGCATTTGCTGGCCGTCTTTCAGATGGGGGCTTTCACTCCAAAGGATCGTGACAACCGGCTCCGCTGCCGGATTCTGTACGATCTGCCGCTGGGCGTTGGCAACGGCAATCTCACTTTCGATCTCGCTTTTCACAAAGGAATCCATCTGGCCCTTTTGCAGCTCATAGCCCTGTTCACACAGGCGGTTGATAAGCCCGATTACCTTGTCGTTATCGCCCACGGCCTCGGCATAGGCCACGATCAACTGCCGTTCCTCGCTGCCCAAACGCAGGGCGTTTTTCTCTGCCAGTTCAATCAGAGCGGCGGCCCGGTCAGCCGGGGACGCCTCCGGCATGAACGGCTTTCCATTCAAAAGGCCGTCGATCCCATTCCACGCCTGCGGCTGGGGAATGGCGTTGGCCTGTTCGGTTGCTTCCAGAAAATCATCCAGCCCGTCGCCGGTCAGGGGTTCTATTGTCCCAGCCGGTCGCTCATGGATGGCAAGGATTTCTTTTCCGGCTTCCGCAAGGGACAGGTCGGGATTGTCAAGCTGGCCTCCGTCCAGTTCTTTGTAGTCGGGACCGTACAGCGTGTAATCGTAGCCGGTTTCTGATGTCTGGATATACAGATATTCGCCGCTTTCCAGACGGTAGGCGGCCTCCTGCGGGGCTTTGGCCTGTTCCAGCGTTCCATCCCCGGCAATGGTAAAGCCCTGCGCCTGCGCCGCCTCCTTGGTTCCCTGCGACACTTCGCCGGTGGATTTCAAATCCGCGTCAATGAGGGTTTGCAGCATGGCTTTTACGCTGGCGGTCATTTCCTGCTGTTGCTCCGGGGGCAGCTTGGAAAATACGCTGTCCGGGTCTGGCTGCTCGGCGGCCTGTTCCAGCGGTGCGGCCTGCGGCTGCTCCTGCTGGGCCTGCCGTTCTTTCTGAAGCTGGGCAAGGTGGCCGTCAATGGTGGTAATCAGTTCATGGGCGGTGGCCCGGATGGTTTCAAGGGAGGCTTTCAGCTCTTTCAAGTCCTTGCCGGAACTCCAACCGGCCACATAGCCAAAGGAATAATCGGAGGTGTCCAGCCCGTAGTGCTGGCAGACGGCATAGGCCACGCTTTCGGCCTGCACTTCGCGGGTGCGGCTGTCGGGACGGTCGGCCTGCTCAATGGCCGGGGCTTCCGGGTCGATGGCGTGGAGCTTGGAATGGGCGATCTCGTGGATAGCCGTCTTTAGGGTCTGTAATTCGCTCATGCCCTCCTGAATGGCGATCCGCTTTTCCGTCAGGTGGTAGTAGCCGTGGGAACCGCTCGGAATGTCCTCAAAACCAATGGGAACCGGGGAGGTCTGTTCCAGCGCCTTAAAGAATTCCCCGTAGCGTTCCACGCTGCCGGTCAGTTCTTCCACGCCGATAGAGGGCAGCGGTTCTCCCTCGGTCTGGCTCACATCAAAGACGGAAACGATCTTAAAGGCCGGAACCTGTATTTCCTGTACTTCGGTAACAGGCTTTCCGTCTTTTCCCATCACCGGCCTGCCCTGTGCGTCCAGCTTTTGCACTTCCTTTTTTGCCTTGAACGGGGCCGGGGCCAGTATCTTGATGGCCTTTTCGCCTTTCTTCACATTGCGGTGAAAATCGTCCCGCCACTTGTTGTAGCCTGCCACAAGCTGTCCGCCCTGCATGGCGATCAAGAGGGTATTGTTGAAGCTGTAACTGTGGAACTTGGACATGGTGGTGAGATAGGCTTTGTAGCGTTCACTCTCGAAAAGCTCCTGTATGCCGGTTTCCAGCCGGTCGGTGATCTCTTTCATGCGCTCGGCGCTGTTCTGGCCGTTTAAGAGAATGGGGGTGACAGGCTGCGGGGCCTTTGCGGGGGTTGCCGCCTCCGGCTGCACCTTGCTTTCCTCCCGCAGAATTTCCGGCGCAGGATAGGCCATCACCCGGTATTCCTCCGGCACTGGCTGACCCTCATGGACGCGCTGCCATTCGTCGCTGGTTCGCAGGATATAGCCGTAATCGGTAAAGGTTCCCTGTTCCTCGTTGGCGATAAAACTTCCCAGCCGGTCGGTGTCAATGGCCGGTTTCCACGGGTCGGGAACGACAAACAGCCCGGAATCATTCAGATAATATTCCCCCAGACTGCGGTTGTCCTTGGCGTTGATTAAGACAAAACAATCGGTGTTTTCAGCGTAGTCCAAAAGCTGCCCGATGGTCTGCATTTTCGCCGGGGACTGCATGACGGCGTTCAGCTCCGCAAGCTCCACGGCGTCCAGCTTTTGAAGCTGGGCAGCAAGGAAGTTCAGTTCGTCCACGCTGGCTGTCTTGATTAAGTCCTCCGGCAGTTCCAGCGGTTTTCCCTCCGGGGCGGAAAAGTCGCCAATGAACAAGTCCTGCTGGTTGTCGGCGGTGATATGGATTTCCTTTAAGGTTTCCTGTACCTGTTCGGCGGAAGTCGGCAGGGAAAGCCAGTACCCATGCGGCCCGCCGGTCTGCGCCTCGGCGCGGTTATCAAGAAAAATGGAAAATACTTCGTTCACGGGTTCCCTCCTTTCCGGGGTGGCTGTGGTCTGTTGCGGCTGTGCGGCTTCCTCCTGTGTGGGAAGTGCTGCGGCTTTTGCCGGTTCCTCCCCCTCGATGGTATAGCCGGGGAGCAGGCAGCCATTGACCTTAAAACAGTCGGCGTATTCCTTGGGGATGGCCGGGGAAATTTCGGTAAAGTAATGGTCGTGGGCTTTGATCCGGCCATTCAGGTACTTGTCCAGTTCTTCCCGGCTGGAAAAGACTTTCCGTTCCTGTCCGGCGATCTTTTCCATCGGGTTTCCGTGGGGTGCGTTGGTATAAAGACCCCAGCGGAGCGTCCACGAGTAGGGGACGGATTTTTGGGCGGCGCTGTCATACCGGGTGTTCTCGGAAATGGAGTAATCCATCTGGTAAACCATGTTGCTGCGGATATGGCGGTATTCGTCCGGGGCCTCCCACTGGTTTGCGGTGTGGGTGACGGGAAGCGTCCGGGCATATTCAAGGGCTTTGTCCAGAAACAGGGTTCTTCCGGCCTGTTCCTCCCATGCGGCGGCCTGTTCTTTCAGGCGGTCAAACACTTCCTGTTCTGCGGCGGCGCTTTCCGCCCGCAGGGAAAGAAGCTCCGCAAGGGGCAGCTTTACCATTTCGGAAAGATCGGCCTTGCCGCTTTCAAAGTAAATCCGACGCTCGATCCGCATAGTGCTGGCCGGTTCTAAATCGTCGTGGTCGTAGGAGCTGTAAGACATTTTGGGTTCACATCCTTTCTATGGCGGTGATCTGATACAAGGGGTTTGGGGCTTCCCCAAAGAGAAAATCCCCGGCCCGGCAGGTGCGCCGGGTCAGGGATTTTGCCGGGAGTGTGGCTACACTCCCTATGCTTGCTGTTTTTAGTTCTTGCCCCTCTGTTCCACGCGGTAGTTTACATACTTGCCGCCGGTATCGGCCAAAAGCACCGTCCCGTCATAGGTTTTGCCGGTTTTCATGGAGCGCAGGCCCTTTACCTTTGCTTTTCTGTCTTTAAGGAGTGCGGCGGCGATCTTCGGGGTGAACGCCTTGCCCCGTTCCTCAAAAAATCGGTCATTCTTCCACATGACAAACTGGCAGCTTCGGTTTCCGCAGTAGTAGTTCTTTTTGCCCTCGTAGACGCTTTCCCCGCAGCGCGGACATTTGCCGATAACCACACGCTCGGCTTGAAACAACTTCTGCGCGTCCTCGCTGATCTGAGAGTAGTTTGCGATCAGGCCCCTTGTCATTTCTGCAATGCCAGCCATGAAGCCCTCCGGGTCGGCCTGCCCCTTGGCAATGGCCGTCAGCTCTGTTTCCCACTGTGCCGTAAGCTGGGGAGAGGTCAGCACCTCCGGCAGCACGCAGGCAAGGTTGTGGCCGTCCTTGGTGGGAAGTAGCTGTTTGCCCCTGCGCTCCACAAAGCCCATCTGCACCAGCTTTTCTAAGATGGAGGCGCGGGTGGCCGGGGTTCCCAAACCTTGGCGCTCGGCGTCCTCCGGCAGATCGTCCGCACCGGCGCGCTCCATAGCGGAAAGGAGGGTATCTTCTGTGTAGGATTTTGGCGGTGCGGTGAAATGCTCGGTGACTGTGGCAGTTACCTTGTCAAAGGTCTGTCCCTCGGTGATCTCCAGCAGTTCCCGCGCAAGCTCCGGGGCGGTGTCGTCGGCGTCTGTTTTGAACGACGCCTTAAAGCGGCGGTCAAGCTCTTTCCAGCCGGGGGTCAGGATGGTCTTTCCCTTGGCGGTAAAGGTTTTCCCGGCACAGGTGAATGTGGCGGTGACAGCCTCGTACACATGGGGCGCGGCCACGGCGCACAGCAGCTTGCAGCACACAAGGGACAGCAGTTTCTTTTCCCCCTCGGCCAGCCCGTCAAAGCCTTTCTGCACAAATTCCATCGTCGGGACAATGGCGTGGTGGTCGCTTACCTTTTTGCTGTTCAGCACCCGGCCAAACTGCGGGGACAGGTCAAGCCCCGCCGCAAAGGGAAGCAGCGGCCACAGGCCGGACACAAGGCTTTCCGCCGTTGGCAGCATATCATCGGTCAAATACTGGCTGTCGGTGCGGGGATAGGTCAGCAGCTTCTTTTCGTAAAGCTGTTGGGCATAGTCAAGGGTCTGCTTGGCGGTAAATCCAAACAGCCGGTTTGCCTCCCGCTGCAAGGTGGTGAGGTCATAGAGGCGGGGCGGCTGCTCCGTCTTTTTCTCCCGTGTCACCGACACACAAACGGCCTGCGCCGTTTCACAGGCGGCTTTCAGCGCCTTGGCGTCGTCTGCGTTTCCCATGCGTTCACTGGCCGCCTCCATGCCGCCCGCCGCGATCTGAACAATGTGGTATTTCTCTTTCTGAAAGCTGCTGATCTTGGCCTCCCGGTCAACCAGCATTTTGAGGGTCGGTGTCTGGACACGGCCCACGGTCAGGGTCTTATGGTAGAGGATGGAGAACAGCCGGGTCGCGTTGATCCCCACCAGCCAATCCGCCTGCGCCCGGCAAAGGGCCGACTGATACAGGTTATCATAATCGGTTCCCGGTTTCAGGTGGGCAAAGCCGTCTTTGATGGCCGCGTCCTCCATGCTGGAAATCCAAAGGCGCTGAAACGGTTTCTTGCAGCCCGCCATCCGGTAGACGAAACGGAAAATCAATTCCCCCTCGCGCCCGGCGTCGGTGGCACACACAAGGCCGGTAACATCGGGGCGCTCCATCAAAGAACGCAGGGTGTCAAACTGCTTTTTCTTATCGTCGGGAATGATGTACTGCCATTCCTGCGGCAGAATCGGCAGGTCGTCATAGCGCCATTTTTTGAAACGCTCGTCATAAGTCCCAGCGTCGGCAAGGGAAACAAGGTGGCCGATACACCAGCTCACCAGATAGCCGTTCCCCTCCATGTAGCCGTCCTGTTTCTTGTCCGCGCCGATCACGCCCGCAATGCTGCGGGCTACGCTTGGTTTCTCTGCAATTACTAACTGATAGCTCATACTTCGTCCTCCTTATTTCCATCTTCACTTGTCATATCCTCGTCCGGCTCCGGGGCTTCGTCCTCGTCGTCCTCGTCCTCGCCAAAGTCATACTCGGCCAGATCGTCATTTCCTGTGGTGTCGGCTTTTTCCTTTTTGAATTTCAGGAAGTAGAGGGCTGCGCCGCCGCCCAGCAGCACCACCACAAAGAACACCACAAGGCCGCCCATGCCGCTTGGCTTTTCCTCCTGCGGCTTTTCTTCCTCCGGCTGGGGCTTCGGCTCCGGCCCGTTGCAGGCGGTCAGGTTGTTTTTACAGACCGGGCAGGCCGTATTGACGGCCCCGGCTTGACACTTGGCCGTACAGTTGCAGACCTCCGGCTCTTTTTTCCCGTCCTCCAACAAGGCTTGCAGGTCGGCGTCGTCCACTTGGTTGAGGAAATGCACCGCCGTTTCCTTGTCCTCGTTGGCCCGGTCGATCAGGATATAAAAATAATTCCCGGCCTTGGTGGTGACGGTGATAAGCTGCTTATCCCCGAAAAAATCATCCACCAGCGTAGCGTTGCCCTGCGGGGTGACGGGTACGCCCACCGGCTCCATGCCGCCGGTGGTAGGTTCTTCGGTTTCCTCCGGCACTTCTGCGGGGGCCTCGGTGGTTTCCGGCAGCGGCACAGGGTCAGGGTCAGCGCCCCCGGCGTAGGCGGTAACGGTCGTGGTCGCCATGCAGAGCGCAGCGGCCACAGCCAGCGTCAAGGTGCGGAACAGTTTAGATTTCTTCATGGGCGCTGTCCTCCTGTTCAAAGTCCGGGATCGGGGCCGGGGCCGCCTGCAACGCGCCGCCGCGCACAAAGGCGGCGAACTCCTGCGGGGTCATGTTGAGGCCGCGCACAAGCTGGACGATCTGCAAGTTTTCCTGTTCGGTCTTGGCCGCTTCCAGCTCCCGAAGCTGCTTTTGCAGCTCCGCGATCTTGCCCTTGGTTTTCTCAATATCCTTTTCAATGCGCTCCAATTTGTTCATTGCCATAGTGATTTACTCCTTTCTGGCGTTTAAGGCAACCGCCCGTAACAATAAAAATGCTGCTGCCAGTAGCTTGAATTGAGGTTTGTGTAGGAAATGGGGTCTCCGCAGTGCAGCATGACCGAATTTCCCACATACAGCCCCACATGGGACATCCCGGCAGTGTCATAAGTGCCGACGAAAAATACAAGGTCGCCGGGCTTGGCCTGCTCCGGGGAAACGGGAGTGCAGATGTTGTAAAGCCCCTGCGCCGTCTGGCGTCCCACATTCCAGCCGGAATGATTGATAACCCAGCTAATGAAGCCGGAACAATCAAAGCTGGTGCTTGGGGAGCTGCCGCCCCACACATAGGGATAGCCCACATACTTTTCCGCCTCGGCGATCATGGCGGCAAAGGCTTCGTCCTTTAGCGCCTCCGGGGGGATTTCATAGTAGGTCGGCTCTTTCGGGGTGGAGGCGTGGGGATAGCTGCCGTTGGGGAACAGGTCTGGCCGGTTGCCCAAAGTCTGCATATAGGCAGCATAAAAGCCCATCTGTTCCTCGGTGAGAATGTAGATGGGCAGGTGGGACAGGTCAAAGTTTTCCAGCTTCACATTGCAGATGTAGTAAGTGTAGGGTACTTCCACGGTGTAGGTGTTTCCCTCGCTGTCCGTCCTCGTTTCGGTGCGGTAGCGGGTTTCCGTTTCGATGGTCTGGGTCAGGATGTACTGCTTTCCAAAGAGCATGGCAAGGTCGCCCTGTACCTCCCCCAAAGTGAACACGCCGTTATGCAGCGCGGAGAGGATGGAGGTCAGCACATAGGGGTCATGCTTGATCTCGTCCAGATCGAAACGGTATTCGTCATAACCGGGGTGCAGGCTTTCGTAGTTGTCAAGTTCGTGCTGCAAGTCTGCTTCCAGCATATCGCTGTCCTCGGAGAGATAGGAGGTGGCGGCAAGGCCCGTCCCGGTGCTGCCAAACATGGCGGTGCAGGATTGCAAGCCGCCCATCACCAGCAGGAGCATAAGGCCTACGCCGCCGACGATCAGCGCCCCTTTCCAGTGCCGGGCGGCAAAGGACGCGGCCTGTCTGCTTTTCTCTGCGGCTTTCTTGGCTGCGGCAGCCGTGGTCTTGGCGGTGCTTGCCGCCCCCTGTGCGGTCTGGCCCGCCGCCCTTGCTGCCTTGGCATATTCCCGCTTGATGTGCTGTTTCTGCCAGAAGCGGGAAACGGGGTTCTTGGTCGCCTGCGCCAGCTCCGGGTTGTCCCGCAGGGATTTTTGATACGCAAACTCGGCGTTGGCGGCGATGGACTTTCGCTCGGCCTTGGCTGCGGCCCGGTAGGGTTTGAGCTTGTGGCGGTGGACGCCGCTGCGGATCATGCGGCCCGCCTGCCGTTCCGCCAGTTCCTCCCCCTTGTGGCCGCCCTCCACGCCCACATTTTCGTGTTCTACCTCATGGATTTTTCCGTGGAGGTAAAGCCCGGCTTCCTGTATGGGGCGGCTGGCCGGGTTTGGTTTGAGCTGGGGAGGGGCTTTCTCCACCTTGTCAAAATACAGCCTGCTTTTGGCCTTGCCCTTGGCCTCGTCATAAACGGTTTCCTTGGTGACGACACGCTTTTTCGGCAAGGCTTCTTTGGCTGCTTCCAGCTGATCCGCCCGTTTTTCTGCCTTTTTGATATACGGGGCCAACTCCGGGGAGGCCCGTTCCTCGGCGGTAAACTGCAACCGGGAAACAGGGCCGGTGGCCTGCGCCACGGTTTCCCCGGCGTCCTTGGCCGCTTTCTTTGCCTTGTGGCGGTCGTGCAGTTCGTCCGCCCGTTCCAGTATTTTTTCCGCCGCGCCCTCCGGCTGGGCGGTGTATTCCTGCTCGGCCTCCCGGCTGGACACATTGACGCTTTCGCCGGTGGTCTGGTTATCCAGTGTCAGGCCGTCGCGGGTCATGTGCTGCGTTACCTTGTCGCGGGGTTTTAAGGGTTCCATATCCGATCACCTCCTTGCTGTCTGTTCCGGCAGCGCCCGGTTTCAATCTCTGCAATATAGCGCAGGATGGGGTACACCTGCGGGGGAACAACTGCGTTTCCCAAAGTCTTTAACCGCTTTGCCACATTCGCCGGTGGGTCGCTGATTAAGTACGGGATTTGCGCCGGTTCTTTGGCCCACATGGAATGTCCGTCCATCTCCGGGGGAATCCCATCAGCCATTCCACCCAGTCGGGATTCAGTTTCACATCCCCCGGCGGGCTGCCCAGCAGTTTGTAAACCGCCCATGACAGCCGCGCCGTCCATACGGTTCCGCTGGGATTGTATTTTCGGAAGCTCCCAGTCGGGGTCATCCGCACATCGACAGTTTTCCCCACATCCCCCGTGTCGCTGGCAAGGGGCGTGGGAAGCAGCATGGCCGATGATGAAAGTTCTTTTGCGCTCATGCCATGCGCCGACGGCGACAGCAGGAAGTACGAAAACCCTAACGGCGTAGCCTGCCTGCTCCAAGTCAAAAACCGTCTTGTCGAGCCCCAGATGGATGAAGCCAGCAACATTTTCTCCAAGCACCCAAGAGGGGTGCAGTTCCCGGATAACGCGGAGCATTTCGGGCCATAAATACCGTTCGTCCTCAAATCCCCGTTGTTTCCCGGCACTGGAAAAGGGCTGGCAGGGGAATCCCCCGGAAATAAGTGTGGTGGTTTCTCGTCCTGTTTTTTCAAAAAATGCCTCCTTTGTCACTGTGGTAATGTCCCGGAATTTTGGTACCTGCGGCCAGTGCTTTTTCAAAACTTCCATCGGGAAATCCGCCCATTCGCACTGGCATACGGTGGTAAACCCTGCGGCTTCCGCCGCAAGGTCGATCCCGCCGATCCCGGAAAACAGGCTGAAATGTGTTAAGGCGCTCATACCGTCGCCCCCTCGCCTAACCGGGTCGTCATGATCTGGTAGAGCTGGGTGTTTTTCGGGATGGGGTTCTTAAAGGGCAGGATCACATTTTCGTAAATGAGAAGCCCCTCGCCGGGTTCGGAATTGTCCACATACCGTAATTGCTGGGGTGAAATGTTCAGCCGTTCCGCAAGGATTTTGCGGTCGCCGCTGGCCTGATTGAGTAGGCAGATAAAGTCGCTGTTTTCCAAAATGTTCTCAATTTCCGGGGAGGAAAGCAGGTCTTTTACATTCTGCGTTGCACCTGTGGGAATCCCGCCCCACTTACGGAAACGCTTCCAAATCTCACAGGAAAAGGCCGCCGTCTGTTCCTCTCGCAAAAGTAGATGGAACTCATCACAAAAATACCATGTCGCCTTGCCCTTGCTGCGGTTTTGGGTGACGCGCCCCCAAATCTGGTCTTGGACAATGAGCATACCGATTTTCTTTAGCTGCTTGCCCAGTTCCTTGATGTCAAAGGCCACAATGCGGTTTTGAATGTCGATGTTGGTTCTGTGGTTGAACACATTTAAGCTGCCGGACACATACAGGTCAAGGGCCTGCGCCACCCGGTCGGCCTCCGGGATATGCTGGTCTAACAGGGCTTTGTGCAGGTCTGCAAGGATGGGCATATTTTCCGGCTTGGGGTCTGCCAGATAAGGTCGGTAGATCACCTGTACCGCCCGGTCGATCACCGTCTTTTCAATGGCTTCCAGCCCGTTCTTGCCGCCCATGACAAGCTCACAGAACGACAGCACAAAGTCGGATTTCAAGGCCAGCGGGTTTTCATCCTCGGAGTAGTTCAGGTTGATGTCCAGCGGGTTCACATAGTTTTTGCTGGTAGGCGACAGCTTCACCACCTGCCCATGCAGCCGCTTCACAAGGGGGTAATACTCGGCTTCCGGGTCACAGATATACACATCGTCCGGGGTGCAGAGGAACACGCTCAAAATTTCTGATTTACAGCTCATACTTTTGCCGCTTCCCGGTGTCCCCAGCTTTAGCCCGTTGGGACACCTCGCCCGTTTGCGGTCGAGCATAATCATGTTGCCGGTTTTGGCGTTGATCCCGTAATACATGGCGTCGCCGCCCTGAAAAAGCTCCTGCGTCACAAAGGGGACGAACACGGCCACGCTGGAAGTCGTCAGGGAGCGTTCAATCTGGATGTGGCTGGCCCCCAGCGGCAGGCTGCTCATAAGCCCCTGTTCCTGCTGGTAGTCCAGCCGCACAAGGGAGCAGTTGTACTTCTGGGCGATCCCGGCAGCCCAGAACACATCGTTTTCCAGCTTTTGCCGGGTGTCTGCGGTGTTCAGCACCAAAAAGGTAAGCTGGAACATCCTTTCATTCCGGCTCTGCAAGGTCTTTAGTAGCTCCTTGGCGTCCTGCCCGTAGGTGGCAAGGTCGCTGGGAAGTATATCCATGTCGTAACCACTTCTTACCGCCCGTTTCTGTTCCTGAATCTTCATGGCGTCAAGGTCGGTGATCTTGCGCTTGACCGTCTTAATGGCGTCGCTCTGGTCGATGGCCTGCACATGGAGGTTCACCACAATGCCGTTTTCTGTGTTGAGGAAGTCGGCCAGCATTTCATCCGACAGCTCCGGGGAGAGGATTTGCAGGAAGCTCACCGCCCCGTATTTGCCGCCCAGCCCGAACATCCGGGCATTGCCGAAGCGGAACGAGGACGGGGCGATAAAGTCCTTGGTGGAAAGCCCCGACGGGGCAAGCCACTTCCAGTCAAAAGAAAACGGCTCCCCGTCCGGGTGGAAAATGCTGTGCATGACTTCCAGCCGTTCCTTGGCGTCCAGTCCCCACGCGGAGGCCCCCATGCTCTTGAAATAGCCCAAAAGGTCGGTTTCGATCCGGCGCAGTCTGGCGCGGGCCATTTTCAGGCTGTCCGCCTCGATGGTGTAGGTCATAAATTTCCGCTTCATCAGGCCGTTGTTCCCGTTCACAAGCTGGTCTTGCAAAATGTCGGAATACTCGCTGCGGATGTCGTCGAAGTCGTCCCCCTGCGCCCGGATTTCAAAGCTCTTGGCGTACTGCTTGGGGTCGATCTTGCGGTTGATAAAGGAAAACTGCACATGAATGGAGGCGTCCAGATAGTTGTAGAGGTCGCACAGGTTTTCAAAGATGGCGGTCTTGGTGTCCGCCTGCGCCAGTTGGTAGCTGATGTCCGTAAACTCAATGCACTTGGAAAAGGTGCGGGGCGTTACCCGGCATACGCCGTCCTGATACATGGCCTCATAGGGAATACTGGCCTGTGCCGAATGGGGCTTGCCGTCGCCCTTATACTTTCGGATGACGGCCTGAATCTCTTTCTTTTCGGCGCGGGTGAGCTTGACCGGCGCTTTTGCGCTCGTTTCGTTCTTTTGCTTTTTGGACAATGGCGTTGACCTCCTTTTCCATTTGGGATTGCCGCACAAGGGCGGTATAAGCGTTGTTGGTCTGATAGGGCCGTTCCTTGGGCTGGATGAAGCAGCACTCGACGATCTGGCGCACCACCACTTCAAGGGGCTGGCCGTGTTTTTCGTAAAGCGCCAGCAGAAAGCCCGGCAGCATGGCAAACACCATAATGAGCGCCGCCGCGCTGGTCGGGACGCGGCCCCGGATCAAAAAGAAAAGCGGGACGCCTACCAGCAGCGCACCGCCAAAACAAATGAGCTGGCGTTTCGTCAGCCCGAATACTACCTTGGATTTGACCTTGGTTAAATCCTTGGGGACAGTTACATAAGCCATAAAAAGTCACCTCGTTTCTGGTACGGACAGGGAAAAATCGCTGTCCAATTCATTGCCCCACACATCCCAGCCGGGGGTTTTCTGTCTGGCAAACAGTTCTGCGCGGGGCAGGTCGCCCGCAAGGGCTATGATTTTCTCGCGGGTAATGTCTGGTTTCTTGCTGTGTTCCTCCACCGGGGAAATGATAAACTGATGGACGCTTTTGGAGTAACGCTTGGGATGGCCCCGCTTGGCAAGCAGGCAGATTTCCGCGTTTCCTCTCGTCCAATAGCCCAGTCCGTAAAACCATGTGGGGCTTTTGCGGTTCAATTTCAGCCAGACAAAGGCCACGGTCTTAAAGGAAAAGCCCCACGCCTTAATCAGACGCAGCGCCTCCGGGAGCTGTGGGAAAGTCGCCCACAAAAACAAGAGGCAGTCTTTTCCCGCCAGCGTTTCCACCGGCAGGGCGCACAGATCGTCAATGCTCATGGTGGGATAGTGATGTTCCGCCGCCCCTGTCCGTTTGCACTCATATCTCCACGGCGGGTCGGCGTAAAGGATGTTGTAGGTTTTCTTTTGTGTTTCCTCGATGGTTGGTATTCCTCCTGTCTGTCAATGTGCGGTAAATACGGCTTTCGATATGCTGCCGGTCTTTAACAGACAGAAGCAAAGCAAAACGGTATAGCCCATACAGCCCCAGATCGCGCCGGATATGTCGTCGGCGGTTCCGATCTGCTGGATCAGCACCGCATAAATCCCGACAACCACCATGATTAAAAAGGCTTGGAAGCCCAGCGCAAGCAGGGATTTCAAGTAGTTCTGGCCCATGCCGCGCCACTCTGCATTGCCCAGCGTGGCAAGGGGGATCGGCCCCAATGCGGTCACGGCGTAAATTTCAATCATTCTTCCATAGGTCACAAGGAAAATGCAGATGGAAAGAATGTTCATCGTCAGCCCCACAACAAGGGTCTGGAACCACAGGCCCAGCAGCGGCCCGATGTCCATTGCTTCAAGGCGGCTTTCCAGATCGGGCAGCAGCGTGTCAAAATCAATGCTGGTATCTCCGATAATCACCCCGGCGCTTTGGTTGACGACCTGCTGGGTGGCGTCAAACACGCCCATGACGATATTCCATGTGTTCGTCACAATGAGAATGGCAAAGGCGCTTTTGAAAATCCAGCGGAAGAACATGGAGCTGTCGAAGTCGTGCATATTGTTCTTTTCCACGATCATGTCGATCAGCTCATAGCACATCACAAGGGCGAGAATGGCCGCCGCAATGGGGACGATCACCGTTTCGGACAGGTTTTGCAGCATGGAGAAAATGCCGCCGTTCCAGTCCTGCGGGGTACTGCCCACATCCGACGCGATTTCCCCGACTTTGGTATTGACTGTGTTAAACAGGCCGGACAGGTTGCCCATGATACCGTCGATCAGGATTCCTTTGATCCATTCCCCGATTAAATCACCAATCATGTGGGGACACCTCCTTTCCCGCGCCCTCCCAGATCAGAGAGGGCGCGGAGGGTTTTCTAACACACATGGGGTTATCCCAGCAGCCCGGACAGCAGCGGAACAAGGGTCATGCCGATCAGGGCAACGCCTCCTCCGGCGACAAGCTGTTTTATCCCCAATTAGGTGTAAAACTCTGCTCGATGGCGGGCGGCGGCGTACAAAAAATCTATATGGTGTTTTTAAGAGAACCGTCCCGGCGGGACAGGTCAGGCAGTGACCTGTTCCACCTCCGGGATGGGTTTGAGATTAAAATGAATTTCGATAGAAATGTGTCTTGTTTTATCTTCGTCAATGCGCTCATGCACGACGATTTCTTTGATTAAGCGGTTGAGGGTGGCTGCGTCCAGCTCTGTGATGTTGGCGTATTCCTGAATGGCTTCCACCCATTGTTTTGCGTCATTGGCAAGCTGGACTTCATCGGACAGCCGCTTTCTGCCCTCGGACACTTTTGTTTTAAGCTCCGTCTGCTCGGTCTGTGTCTTTTCCAGCATGGTGTTGAAATTCTGCTCACTGATACGCCCTGCAATCATATCCTCATAAAGCCGCATGACCATTTTGTCCAGAACCTCAATCCGTTCCTCGTCCCTTGTAAGGGAGCGTTCCATTGCTTCCCGCTGTTCCCGCTGCTCGGCTTCACAGGTATTGGTCAGGCGGTCGGCAACCGCTTCCCCGTCCATCAGGGCAGCTCTGGCACATTCCCGGATTTTCCGCAGCACATGGCTGTAAAGGGTGTCATAGTCAATCCGGTGCTGGGTGCAGTGGTTCTTTCCAAAGGCATTGTAGGTCTTGCAGGAATAAATCCGCTGGGGATGTTTTGCGTTTGTGTAGCGTACCGTCAGCGACTTCCCACACTCGCCGCATTTTATCAGTCCGGCAAACAGGCTGATTTCATTGGTCTGCCCCGGACGCTGGCGGGATTTCAGCTTGTTCTGCACAATGTCAAAGCTCATGCGGTCAATCAGCGGTTCATGCTGTCCCTCCACCACAATCCAGTCCTCCGGCTTCTTTTCCCCAATCGTGCCGATTTTGAAACGGTAGTCTTTTTTCTGGGAAGCAATCGCCCCGGTGTAGACGGGATTCATCAAAAGGTCTTTGATAACGGAGAAGTCCCACATATACCGCCCGTTTTCCGGGTCTTTCTTTTCCCATTTGGTGCGGGTATTGCGAAGCCCCCGTTCCCGGTTCCACCATGTGGGGCAGGGGATTTTTTCTTCCTCCAGCCGTCTGCGGATATAGTTCGGACCATGACCGTTTAGGGCATATCCGAAAATCAGCCGCACAATCGGGGCGGTTTCCTCGTCAATGAGCAGATGGTTTTTGTCCTCCGGGTCTTTCCGATACCCAAACGGGGCAAGACACCCGGTAAACTGTCCTTTCTGCGCTTTCAGAAGATAAGAGGAATGGACTTTCTTGGAAATATCCTTGCTGTACATCTCGTTCAGGATATTCTTGAACGGGGCAATATCGTTGTTATCCCGCAGGGTGTCGATACCGTCATTCATGGCGATATAGCGGACACCGTTTCTTGGGAAAAAGTCCTCAATCAAATGCCCGGTTTGCAGATAGTTACGCCCCAGTCGGCTGAGGTCTTTCGTGATGACAAGGTTGATTTGCCTGCGCTCAATGGCTCTCAACATTCTCTGTAAATCAGGACGCTCCATATTAAGACCTGTGAAGCCATCGTCCTGATAGACTGCCACAACCTCCCATCCCTGCTTTTCGCAGTATTTTTCCAGCATATCACGCTGGTTTGCGATACTGGCACTTTCGCCTTGCAGGTCATCGTCCTTTGACAGCCTGCAATAGACCGCCGCACGATAGCCCCCGGCAAGTGCCGAACCGATTGTTCTGTATTCCATTTCGTTCATCATAGCCATTTACCCACACAATCCAGACGGTATCTGGCTCTTTTGAACCTCATCTTCATTATACTTCAAATCTTTCTTTTTAGCAAGATATTCTTTCGTATTTGTCTTACCGTATTTCTGGGAAATCAGGCTGACGAACACATCGGTTGCGTCCAGCTCCCCGTCAAACACCGTTGTAACATGAATCTCTGTTTTGTTTTTTGCCATAGGCAGTTATCCTCCATACATGAAAATAGCCAGACAGAGGGTGTCGGCAACGAAGTCCGGCAACGGGCTTCAAAAGACCTTG
>ENA-UAIT01000360-UAIT01000360.1-human-gut-metagenome-genome-assembly--contig:-NODE-360-length-19132-cov-4.881113_pt1 | contig 19132 bp, 19 predicted proteins | sample MGYA00244422_ERZ654397 | MGnify/ENA primary metagenome ERZ654397 (study PRJEB26926, sample SAMN06164923) | human gut metagenome | biome: ENVO:00009003; feature: ENVO:2100002; material: ENVO:00002003... | reverse complement strand
GAGATTACTACGCGTCTCGTGGGCTCGGAGATGTGTATAAGAGACAGGTATTATTGACGCTATTCGGCATTAGTATCCCTTAGTGGTCATTAAGAGACATTTAGAACTCTATTTTACGTCACTTTTTGAGGTAGAAATCTCAGAAACCGCGCTATTTCGTCAAACTCAAAAATCTACCTGATTTAAGATTTTGGGTAGAAACTTGGTAGATACCTACCGCCGTCAAGGTTGGTAGAAAGTTGGTAGAAACCCTAAAACAAACGGTAGAAAGCCTGTTGACAAAGCAAATTGAATAATGGACAATAGCGGACGGTGTTTCATAACAGAAGTGCTGTCCGCTATTTTTATGCCTAAAAATTGAATATTGCACATCGCTTCTCACTGAGCCTGTACACAAACAGGATGATGAGGAGCTTTTTTATTTCAGATGAAACTTGTCAAGGAGGTCTTTCTATGCCGAACCCTACTGAGATCAATCTGCTCAATTACCATTTTGAAGCCAAAGCCTGTGACGAACTGCTGACGGCTATGCTTAACCATTCAGACTTTGACTACGTTACGGTCGATGAGCTTCGCCATTACAGTGAGCTTTCGCAGTTCACTTTCGATGAGCTTCGTACCGCTGTGTATGAGCTGTGCAAGAGAGGTTTCCTCCTTGTGGTGCAGAAGCCGTATGGTCATGTCTATGCGGTCAACAAGCTGCGAATATCCAATATGGAATTTGTGTACGGAGCGTAAGCCGAGGTGAGAGAAATGGACAAGATGAAAAAAGCAAAAAAGACAATACCAGATACGATCTGCCGGGTACATAGGTCAGGCGGCTATGCCGTTCTAAGCAACTGCTTTGTGCGTTCAACCAATATCGGCTGTGATTCGATAGGACTGCTCGGTAAGATCAATGACTTGCCGCCTTCATGGAATTTCACGATAGCCGGACTTGTGGCTATCTGTGAGGACGGGGAAACAGCGATCAAGTCTCAGCTTGCTGAACTGGAGCAATGGGGATATGTCAAAAAGACCTTGCTGATGCCAAATGAGTCCCCTACGGGCAGGATCAGCTATCTCTATGATTTCTATGAATACTCTGAACTGGACGACTCTATCCCGAAGTATGACATAGAAATGGAGACTTTCACAGCAGATAACGCTACCCTGAACCGTGTAAAGAAGGACAGTAATTTCACCATTATCAGTGCAAAGCTCATCAGGAGCAATAAGATCAGAAACAAACTGATCGGCTTTATGATGAAGGTTCTTTCTCTGCCGAATAGCTGGAATTTCTCTATGTCAGGACTGAAAGCTATCTGCAAAGAGGGCAAGACTGCCGTGCATAACGCTGTGAACAAACTGATTGACTTGGGCTATCTGGTTCGTACAAAGCTCCTGTCTAACGAGAGCGTTCATAATTGCTTTGAATATGTGTACAGCTTTTTTGATGTTCCTGTCAGCAAGGAAGAAGCTGACGAGCTTGAAGCCGAGACCAGACGCAAGGCTATCACGATTCGTGAGGGCGGCAAGGCAAAAGCTGCTGTTTCTTCTGCGGACGAAAAACAGGGGGTGGAAAACCCGTATCTGGACAATCCACCTGCTGAAACTCCGCTGTCTGAAAATCAGGGACAATATAATACTTACAATTCAATACAAAAAAATCAATTACTGAGTGATAAATCCTCTATCATTCCTGCGGCGGCAAAGCCAACTTTCAACATTTCGGGTGTTGAAAAATCTGCTGAGAGAGTGACCGACGGATATAACGCAGAAGAAGTTGAGTATTACACGGAAGTTATCAGGGAGAATCTCGACTACTGGCATCTTGGTGACTGGCTCTGTCAGGACGGTCGGGACGGTTATGCAGAAGCAGATGAAATCGTTGGCTTTATCGTTGATGAGATATGTTCACCTCTGCCCTATACCACGCTCAGAGGTACAGCATTCCCCAGAACCGTTATTCAGTCAAAGATGCTTAAAGCCAATATCTACATGGTCGAAAGTGTCATTGAAAAAATGGCTTTGATTGACGATATTAAGGACTTCCGCAGATATTTCATTAGTTCCCTCTACAACGAGGTACTGACTTATCATTTTAACGAAGGTTGTGAGAGCCGTAACATTGACGAACAGATCAGGCGTGATTTCGGCTATGGCGTGGCTGTCTGACCGAGAAAGGAGGTGTTTTTATGGCTGCAAAGAAGAAGGCGGACAATCCTGCTTTTACGGGCAGAAACGTCGCTCTTACCGAGATTGCACAGACAAGCGGTATCAGTGTCGCTGCGCTCAAGCAGGGACTCCGTGAGGGTGCGCTCGACTTCGGTTATGCTATCCCCTGCGGTGAGGGCAAGATGTATCGCTATTACTGTCCCGACAAGCAAGTATGGGAAAAGCTCGGTTATTATAAGCAGGACGCAGATCCCGAAGCCGCCTGAAAGTCTGTAAACGACCTGTTTTACAGCTTTCACAGCGAATTTGAAGCGATTGTCATGGATATGCTCGGTGACAGGATAGACAGAAAAACGCTTGACACCGTGTTTTCTTCTTTTGACGAGCTTCAGGAGGAATATCACAACAAGCTCTATGAGCTTTTACGGGAGGTGAAAAATCATGGCTAAGAATATCCTGACACAGAGTAACGATATTATCAACTACGATAACCTGATCGCAGTCAGCGTGGAAATCTGCCCCATTGACTATGCGGAGGATCGTGTTGTTGACGAACCCTGTATTGTCGCTATGGACGTTAACGGCGGACAAACAATTCTTTTCCATTCCCCGAACGAAGATGAGGTCTGTGCGGCAATGAGCGACTTTATCCGCTGGCTCCAGAACGAAGCGTTCAGCACGTTTGAGATGCCCGAAGGAAACGAAGGCGGTGATGCGTAATGCCGTCCGACTATGAGAACGGTGCGAAGAAAACCATTGACATTTCAATCAAGGCGGAGAAAATGACCGCTGATGTGCTGAAATCGGCATTGCAGGAGTTTATGTCGGGCAAGGCAGAGAAAAAAGGGCGAATGACCTATAAGCAGTTGCAGGCTAAGTCGCCGTCAAAGCTCGACAGCATTGAGGTTTCAGACCGAAATATCGGGGATTTCCTGAAAACCGCACGAAAATACGATGTGGATTTTGCTCTAAAAAGAGATAAAAGCACCTCGCCGCCTACCTATCATGTTTTCTTTTCCGCTGCCAAAACAGAGGATTTCAAGAGAGCATTTTCAGAGTATGTCGGCAAGGGACAGGGCAAGACACAGAAGCGTGGTGAGTTCACCCGTGAGCAGATGCAGCAGCAGGCGCAGAAGCTCAGGAGCAAGCCCCGCAAACAGAAACAGAGAGAGAAAACAAGGGAGAACAGACGGTGATCTATAACCACTTCCAGCCTGCACCCGTTCCACGGGCAAGGGACGATGATGTTTTTACGGCGGTTTTTGATGCCGATACCAACAGAAAGGAAAGGTCTGCGAATTGCAGATCGACACGAGAAAACTCAAAAAGCTGATCATCAAGGCTATCCCCTATGTAGCTTTCTCTTATGTGGGTAACCTGATTGGCTTTGCGTACCGAACCGCTGAGGGCGACGGCTTTCAGGAAAAGCTCCTGCCCTTCATGAGCAATCTCGGTGTGGCATTTGCAAGAATCATTCCCAGTTTACACCCGTTTGATATTCTTTTCGGCTTGGTTCTTGCGGGTGTAATGAGGCTCGTCCTCTATGTCAAGTCGAAAAACAGGAAGAAATTTCGCCAGGGTGAGGAGTACGGCTCTGCCGTATGGGGCGGTGAAAAGGATATTGAGCCGTATATGGACTTATCCTGCCCCGAAAACAATGTAATTCTCACAAAGACGGAATCTCTCACAATGGGCAAGCCCTCTGCACCGAAGTTTGCGAGAAATAAAAATATCCTCGTTATCGGTGGCTCAGGCTCAGGTAAGACACGATTTTTCGTAAAGCCGAACCTGATGCAGATGCACTCCTCCTATGTAGTCACCGATCCGAAAGGCACGGTGCTTGTGGAGTGCGGAAGAATGCTCCAAAGGGGCCGCCCGAAACGAGTTGACGGAAATGTTGTGTACCGCAGGGACGATAAGGGAAACTATCTGAAAGATAAAAAAGGCAGATATATCCCTGTATATGAGCCTTACAAGATCAAGGTGTTCAATACCATTGATTTTGCGAAGTCGATGCACTACAATCCGTTTGCTTACATCAGCAAGAAAAACCGTGAGAAGGACATTCTCAAATTCGTGGAAGTCCTTATCAAGAATACTTCTTCTTCTCAGCAGCCGTCCGGCGATGACTTTTGGGTGAAAGCAGAGAAACTGCTCTATACTGCGTATATTGCACTGATTTTTGCTATGTACCCCGAAGATCAATGGAACTTTGAAACGCTGATCGACATGATAAACAATTCGGAGTGCCGTGAGGACGATGAGGAGTTTAAGAACTGTATTGACCTTGAATTTGAGATCGTGGAGTGCTGGCTGAACGGCACAAAGCACGAAGATCCCGAAGTCATGGCTGATTACGGTGACATCTTTGAAACGAAACCCGATGCCGAACAACGGCGCTTGGGTGCATTTGCACTCAAACAATTCAAGGCGTATAAGCTCGCTGCTGGAAAAACGGCTAAGTCTATTTTAATTAGCTGTTCGACACGACTTGCACCTTTTGCAATAGATGAGGTCTTGGAGATCACCTCCTACGATGAGCTGCACCTTGACAAGCTCGGTGACGAGCTGAGTGCGCTTTTCATAATCATCTCCGATACAGATGCGACTTTTAACTTCCTGGTCGCTATCATGTATTCACAGCTTTTCAACCTACTCTGTACGAAAGCAGATAATTCCCCAGGGGGAAAGCTGGACTATCATGTACGCTGTTTGTTAGACGAGTTCGCCAATAGTGTGACACGTTCCGTACTGAAAAGGTGCGGCACGTAACAATAAAATAGTTACGTAGAACTATTATTCTGATGAATCGAATGAGGGAGTAACGCCCGGAAAGGTTCACGTTAAAACTACGGACGGCTATGCAGTGTGAAATGCAGAGGTCGTAAGCCCGTGGAAGTCGTGCGAGAGCAGTCCTAACGGAGAAAGCAATTTCAGATGAGGAAAGCGCCGCAGAGGTGCGGTGTACTGCCTATAGTGCGGACGGCGGTGCAATATGGTTAGAATGACTTGAAATACAGTCCGACAAAAATCCGAGTGTACGGTTCTAAACGAATGACCGATAGAAATGTCGGGGTGCAAAATGCACGCAGGCGGGGTGGAGTAAAAGTTGTTAGTATGAAACTCCCTGTGCTGTTACAGGCGGCACGTATCCTGAGAATATCGAGGATAATGCTTGCAGGACTAAAGGATTGACCTAAGTTGTACCAATGCTAAGAATAATGGAACGTGGAAAGCAGTCCAGTCGGTGAAATTCACATTTCTATACTGATGTTCAGACGAAAGCGGAGCAATCCGTATAAGCTGATTCAGGACTGTGAGAGTAGTGCCACAGTACCAATGAAACGGTGATAATAAGCCGTGGAGGGATAGGCACAAGTCATTTTCAGAATATTCAATATGTATATGTAGTAATCACAAGGTGATTTCATAGCTTCGGGTATGAGAAAGAAAAAACACGCTGAAAGGCGGTGGTTACTATGACGAAGGAAACTGTAAACAAATCAGAAAAGAATATGTATCGGTACGGCTTGCAAGAGAAGCTCTGCAATTTATATGAGCAAAGCAGGCAGGGAAAGCAGTTCAGACATCTGATGAAGCTGATTGTTTCAGAAGAAAATGTGGTGCTTGCGTACCGGAACATCTGCAAGAACAAAGGCAGTTTTACTGCCGGAGTTGACGGAAAAATCATCACAGATATACAGAAATATCCGATTCAGAAAGTCGTAGAAAAGGTCAGAAATAAACTGCAATTTTATCAGCCGAAACAAGTACGCCGAGTCTATATTGATAAAGGGAACGGCAAACAGCGTCCGCTTGGTATTCCGAGCATATGGGACAGGCTGATACAGCAATGCGTGTTACAGGTTTTAGAGCCTATCTGTGAAGCAAAATTTCATGAGCGGAGCAATGGGTTTCGACCGTACAGGTCTGCACAGAATGCAATCGCACAATGCTATAAAATGATTCAATTACAGAATCTGCATTATGTTGTAGATGTTGACATCAAGGGATTTTTCGACAACATCAACCACGCAAAGCTGATACGGCAAATCTGGGCAATGGGCATTCAGGATTTGAAAGTCCTTGCAATCATCAAAGCAATGTTAAAGGCGGATATATTGTTCAATGACATTGTAACAAGCCCCGAAACAGGAACACCGCAGGGCGGTATTTTATCGCCGCTGCTGTCCAATATCGTGCTGAATGAACTTGACTGGTGGGTTGCCAGCCAATGGGAAATGATGCCGACAAGAGTGGACAGGGAGTACAGCAAGACCGATAAAAAGGGAAATGTTGTCATAGACAGGTCACAAAAATGGACGATGCTTCGGGAGAAAAGTGAGCTGAAAGAGATCTATATCGTAAGATATGCCGATGATTTCAAAATCTTTTGCAGAGATTATCACACAGCAAAGAAAACCTACACAGCCGTTGTGAAATGGCTGAAAGAGCGGCTTTCATTGGACATCAGCGAGGAAAAATCAGGAATTACCAATCTGAAAAAGATCTATATGGAATTTCTGGGATTAAAAATCCGAGCAGTGCCAAAAGGTAAGAAATTTGCAGTAAAATCACATATGACCAATAAGGCAAAAAACAGAGCCAAAAAGAAAGTCGCTGAAAGCACAAAACGTATACTGAACCATAACGACCAGAAATCGCTTGATAAAAATATCAGTCTGCATAATTCTTTAATATGCGGACTGCACAACTACTATAAAATGGCGACACACGTCAGTGCGGATTTTGCCGAAATCGGCTATCCGATTCAAAAAATGCTAAGTGGTGCAAATCACAACAGCAGGCAATGTTCGGTAGAAAAATCAGGTGAAATACGGTCAAGGTTCATCGCAGACAACTACGGAAAATCCAAGCAAATGCGTTGGATTCATGACAGACCTATTATTCCTGTTGCGTATGGCAGAAATTTAAGCTACAAAATCAAATTACAGTAACAGGGCTACATATGCACTAAAAATATTCTGAAAATGATGGAACGCCGTGTGACGGGAAACTGTCACGCACGGTGTGGAGTGGGGGAAAATCTGGTGATTATATCAAAGGATTACTTATCACTATTTGGCGAAATACCGCAGTTTGAGAAGCTCATTGCGACTATTCGAAGCCGTGAAATATCGGCAAGTATCATCTTGCAAGCTAAGAGCCAGCTAAAGGCTATTTATAAAGATAATGCAGATACGATCGAAGGCAACTGTGATACGATGCTGTTTTTGGGCGGTAAGGAGAAGTCAACATTAAAGGAGATCAGTGAAAGTCTCGGCAAAGAGACAATCGACTCCTTTAATACCTCTACGAACAGAGGTCAGAGCGAGAGCTACGGTATGAACTATCAGAAGCTCGGAAAAGAGCTGAAAAGTCAAGACGAATTGGCGGTCATGGACGGCGGTAAATGTATCTTACAGGTGCGAGGAGTGCGTCCGTTCTTCTCGGATAAGTTTGACATTACCCGTCATAAGCAATATCCAATGCTCTTGGACGATAATCCTGAGATGGGGTTCAACATCGAAAAATATGTGAGTGACCAAAAGGCGATGCGTTTGAGACTGTCTCGACAGGTAAAGTTCACGGGGTATGGTGTTGATATGACGGCCGCCGGACAGGAAGTTACAACAGTATCAGCAACAGAAACAGAAACCGCTGATACTCAAAATTCTGAGGGAACCGACGAAAAAGAGATATATGTCGGCTTTTAACTCAGACAGTGAAGAAACCGAATAAAAAGAGAATCGGTTGAAGCTGCGGACAATCTTTACTTTATTTTTTGAGGGAGACTTTTTACCTATGAACGAACTGAATATTTCTGCGGTCGATGCAACCGCAATGGAGACAGCAGCCACTACCTCTGCACCGAAGCACAAGTGGCTCTCTAAGCTCACCCGTGGTGCAAAGAAGGCAACCATGTTCTGCACAATCGCAGGCGTTATGGCATCTGCCTGTGCAACTCAGGCATTCGCAGCAGGCACGGGTGCTGTTGATACTTCTTCTTTCATTTCTACTGCGTGTACCGTTCTCAAGAGCGTTATCTGCCTGATCGGTGCAGGCGTTGGTGTATGGGGCGTTGTAAACCTTCTTGAAGGTTACGGTAATGATAACCCCGGTGCTAAATCCCAGGGCATGAAGCAGCTCATGTCAGGTCTTGGTCTGATTCTCCTTGCAATCGTCCTTGTTCCTGTTCTTGAAACAATGATGACGGGCGCAATTTAAGTGACGTTCTGACCTGAATATAAGCAGATTAGCTACATAGCGGTGGGTTTTGCATTGCAATAATGGGTTTTGGGTAAGCAATCTGCACTCTCAGATATGAAAGGGAGTGAAAATATAAATGGCAATAAATATCGGATATTTAACTGCCAATAAAACAAGTGCAGGAGATGAAGTGCGTTTTATCAGTATCTTACCGAACAGGGGTTTTATGTGGAACGAAGCAGCTTGAAAGATGACAAGGATTTTTTTCACTTTGAGCCTGACGAATGGGATATTCTCGTAAGCAATCCCCCATTTTCTAAGAAGAATGAAGTCCTGAAACGAGCTTTTGCTTTTCAGAAGCCTTTTGCTCTGCTCTTGCCCGTGAACAGTATTCAGGGTAAGGCACGATACAAGATATTCAACAATGAGATTCAGATGCTTTGCTTTGATAGTCGGGTTGACTATCACACACAGCAGAATATGCTCTTTACAACAAAGGGCAATCATTTCGGATCTGCGTATTTTTGCAGAAACCTTCTCCCCACAAAACTGGAATTACGTCAGCTTGTGAAATATGACAGACCATTGATGAATTCCTCGGAGAGGGGTGATGAATAAATGGGAGTAATCAGCGATGCGATTGATGCTTTGGAGGATTGGTGCTGTGACTTATTCAAGGACGGCATAAAATCTCAGTTTGACGGAATTTCCGATCTTCTGACTGATACATTTGCTCAGACAACAGGTTCGGGAGCAAAGGGAAACCTTGTATCAAACTTTCTAACAAAGCACCCTGCTCAGTTTACGGGTACTGCCGGAAGTGCGCCGACAGGCTACGGAATTTGGGCAACTATCGAAACGCTCTGTAACAATGTTGTAGTCCCTATTGGAGGTTTCATTCTTACAGTCATCCTCTTGAATGAGCTTTGTCAAATGGTCATTCGGGGAAACAATTTCAAGGACTTCGACGATTCGATCTTTATAAAATGGATCATCAAAGCCTTATGCGGTGTAATACTTGTAGCCAACACATATTACATCGCTTCCGCACTATTTTCGTTTGGCACAAATGTATGCTCTAACGGACTTGCCACGCTGTTCGGCAGCGGTGACTATCTATCTAAAAGTCTTGCGATAAAGAAATCAGCTCTCAATAGCTTAGGCTTGGGAGAACTGATGACGGTGTGGTTCATATCCCTTATTGTTCATCTGGGAGTGATGATACTTATTGTTGCAATCGTAATTACACTTGCAAGCCGTATCATCGAGGTGTTTATGTATCTCAGCATTGCACCTATTCCTATGGCAACAATGATGGACAGCGGAGAATGGGCGAGCATCGGTAAAAACTGGATAAAGCAACTTTTAGCTCTTTCTTTCCAGGGTTTCTTTATCGTAGTCGCACTCGGTATCTTCAAAACGCTGTTTAGCAATATGATCGCTACGCTCAATTCAAGCAAGGACGGTGTGATAATGCAAATGGCAATGCTAATGGGATACACGGCAGCACTTATCTTTACCATTCTGCGTACAGGAGCTATCAGCAAAAGTGTGTTTAACGCACATTGACCTTGAACAAGATTGGAGGATTTATGGCACATTATGTACAAATCCCTAAAGACCTGAACGACATCAAAGAGAAGTTCATTATGGGATTTACCAAAAGACAGGTAATATGCTTTGGTATCGGTCTTGTTCTCGGAGCGCCTGTTTTCTTTCTGACGAAAACAGCTATAGGAATGTCCGGGGCGATATTCGCTATGGGTGCAGTCGCTGCTCCTGCGATACTCTGTGGACTTTATAAGAAAAATGGTGTTTTCTTGGAAAAACAGGCAAAATATATGCGTGAATACTTTACAAGACCTCGAAAGCGGTATTACCGCACAACAAACATATTTGAGTGCTTTGAAAGGCATATCGAATACACAAGAATCAAGAAAAAGCTGAGAGATGCCGAAAGAAAAGGCTGATACGGCTTACTATATAGTACACTTTCGGTGTCTCCGCTTTTGAATACAAACGGAGGTTACCAATGGGCTTTAGAAAGAGAAATGCCAATAAAAGTGATAACCGCAGCAAAGCAAAGGTTGTCATGGGCAAGCCAGCCTCTCAGCTTACAAAAGAGGACAAAAAAATACTTTCCGCACGAATAGCGGAAATCAAGAGTGCTAATGGCGGTAAGACTACGGTGCAGAACACGATTCCATATATGTGTATGTATAAGGACGGTGTTTGCCAGGTATCGGAGAACTTCTTCTCTATGACGGTACAGTTTTATGATGCCAATTACTCTATTTCGGAGTTTGAGGAACAGAACAATATTTTCAGTAAATACTGTGATGTTATCAATCTCTTTGACAATACGATCAAATTCCAGCTTACCTTTGAAAATCAAAACAGATCAAAGGAAAAGCTCGTAAAAACGGTGCAGATACCCGAACAGGACGATGATTTCAATGCGATCCGCAAGGAGTACAGCGAAATGCTGACCGATAAGCTGATGAAAGGCTCTAACGGTCAGTCGGCAAGAAAGTTCCTGACATTCGGTATCGAGTCCACATCATACAAGGCAGCAAGGGCAAAGCTGATGAGCATAAAGAATGATATTATCAAAGGATTTAAGGCTTTTGGTGTTGAAGCTGAATTACTTGACGGCAAGCAAAGGCTCGAAGCCCTGTACTATGCTCTCAATCCCTACAGAAACTCCCCCTTCATTTTCAATTGGGACTCTATGCTTAAAGCTGGAATGGACACGAAGGACTTTATCAGTCCTCCATCACTAAAATTCAACAAGGCAGATTTTGAGATCGGCAATGCCTACGGTGCTGTATGGGGTATGAATATCCTTGCCGGAGAGCTGTCGGACGAGATATTAAAGGACTTCCTTGAAATGCAGAACCTTTTCTGCGTGAATATTCATGTTGATCCGCTGGACCAGATAGATGCCCTGAAATTCGTCAAAAAGAAGCTCACCAATGTGGAGCAGATGAAAATCGACGAACAGAAAAAGGCTTCGCAATCGGGTTATGATCCCGATATTCTTCCTCCTGCGATCAAGATGTATATCGAGGACATTGAAAAGCTCCTCGCTGATCTGAACAGCAAGAATGAGCGTCTTTTTCATATCAGTATTTCACTGAGAGCTTATGCAAAAAGTAAAAAGGAGCTGAAACTTCTTTCTGAAATGCTGAAGCGTGTCTGCCAGAAGAATAACTGCACGATGTTTCCCTATGATTATCGACAGGAACAGACACTCGTTTCCACACTTCCGCTGTGCTATAACGAGATTCCTGTCCGCCGTGAGATGCACACAAGCGGTATCGCTATCTTCGTGCCGTTTACCACTAAAGAGCTGTTTCAGGACGGACAGGCTACCTATTACGGAATCAATACGCTGTCGGGAAATATGATCCGTGCCAACAGGTCAAGGCTCAAAAATCCGAATGGACTTATCCTCGGTACGCCGGGTGCAGGCAAGAGTTTCAGCGTAAAGCGTGAAATACTCGACTGCTTTCTTACAACAGTTGATGACATAATCATCTGCGACCCCGAAGGAGAGTATTTTCCGCTTGTTTCGGCTCTGCACGGACAGCTTATCAGAATTGCAAGCAATTCCGAACAGCATATCAACCCTATGGACATTACCATTGACGATTATCTGTTCAGCAATCCTATGGAAGTGATCGCAAATAAGTCCGACTTCCTGATTTCGCTTTGTGAGATCATTGTCGGAGGTCGCTACGGTCTTTCCGCTGAGGAACGCTCTGTTATCGACAAATGTGTTCAGAGCATCTACAAGCATTTTATCGAAAATGAGCCGACGCCTGAAAAGATGCCGCTTCTCTCCGATTTGCAGCAGGAGCTTAATAATGAAGGCGAAGTCGCTCTGCGTGTAGCAAATTCTCTTGAAATGTTCGTAAACGGCAGCCAGAATCTCTTTAATCACTGCACCAACATTGATATGAGTAATCGTATCATCTGCTTTGATATTAAGGAGCTTGGCAATCAGCTAAAAAAAGTAGGTATGCTGATCGTTCAGGATACGGTATGGAACAGAGTATCAGCTAACCGTGAAAAGAAAAAAATCACTCGCTACTACATTGATGAGTTCCACCTCCTTCTGAAAGAGGAACAGACAGCGAAGTACAGCGCAGAAATATGGAAGCGTTTCCGTAAGTGGGGCGGTGTGCCGACAGGCATCACGCAAAATGTCAAGGACTTGCTTTCTTCTCAGGAGGTCGAGAACATCTTTGATAACTCGGATTTTGTATATATGCTGAACCAGGCAGCCGGAGACAGAGACATTCTCGCTGAAAAGCTCCATATTTCAAAGGAGCAGATGAAGTTTGTAACAAACAGCGGTCCGGGCGAGGGACTTATCCGCTATGATAAAGTGCTTTTGCCGTTTACAGACCATTTTCCGATGGATACAGAGATGTATAAACTTATGACCACGAAACCTACTGAGGGTGCGTAAACTGCGCAGATTGGAGGATTTATGAGCTTACAGAGAGAAGAGAATAACCTCCGTAGAGCGCAGGCTCGTTTCGACAAAGTCAGCAGACGGTCGAAGCAGTTTCAGATAGACTTCCGCCGTGAAGCAAACAGCAGAGGTCGCTTTCATACCCGTGCATATATCGTCCGTGGTGAGAAAACGCATCACGGCGGTCGGGGTATCGTCCATAAGTTTGCAAATGCAAAATACCGCATTCAGGGCGATAAACCGTCAGTCACACGGACGATCAAATCATGGCAGCCAAAGACATTCAAGGGAAAGCTGTTCAAGGCAAACGTCCGTGCTGTGAATTTCGCAGTACATGATGTTGCTCAGACGGCGGTCGATACCGGTCTCGCAGCGGAAACTGGCGGTATCAAAACCGCCGACACCGCCCAGCGTGAAGTCCGCAACAAGCTCAAACAGAAATACACCCGTGAAGCGGTGGACGATTATCATCGTGGCGTATTTCTTGTGGGTCGCACGGCGGTCGATGCTGTCAAGGGTACGCACAATCACCTGAAAACAAAGAAGCAGTATAAGCTCGAAAAAGCGAAGTTACAGCTAAAGAAAGCTGATAACAAGCTCTATAAGGCGAAAACTCAGAAGCCGAAAATGGCTGCGACAAAAGCCGATTTGAAGAAAGCAAAGGCGGAGTATAAAGCCCGAATTGTAAAAGATAAGGGCAATACGCTCCGCAAGGCGATGAACAAGCGCCGATTGCAGGCATATAAGCAGACAAAGCGTGAGCTGAATTTTGAGCGTAAACAGCTAAAAACAGAACAGCAGTTCCGTGTTAAGGAACTGCGTAATCAGAAAAAAATCACCAGAAACTCCCGTCCCGGCTTGCTTGCATTAAAGCCTGCCTCATATTCGGTAAAGCGAATGAAGGCTTCTGCGTGGCAGAAAGCTGTCAATGAAGATCAGGATAACGATATGCTTCACGCCATTGACTCTGCAAAACGCAGAATAGCTGAACCTGTCAAAGATAAGATAAGTAAGCCTCAGTGGTTACAGCGAGAAGAAAAAAAGCGTGATCGCCTGTCCGATGAAAAGTCGAAATCCAATAAAAAACTCAATCGGCAGGAAAACAAGCTGAATGAAAATCACGATAAATACAAGCAGAGAAAGAAGCGTAAACCCAAAAATAAGAAAACTAAAAAAACGGTGGCTGAGAGATTCAAGTCGGCTTTCAAATTCGTGAAAAATGTCTATGAAAAGGAAGTCAAAAAGTTCTTTGCAGCAATAGCTGTTCCGATACTTATTATCTTTCTTGTGTTTGCTTTTATCATCATGATTTTCAGCTCCATAGTTTCAGGCGGTGGTTTTACTCTCGGCACTTATGCGGCGCAGGACTATGACCTTTCCGAAGCTGAAAAGTATTACACGGAGCTTGTTTATAACTTCAATCAGAAAATACTTAAAGTCAGCGATACTTCTGATTGGAAAAAAGGTCTGACTGCTTTTGGTGCTAATAAAAAAGACCTTAAAGATAAACCCGACAACTGGTACTGGGGCAAATCTTCGATCTACGATTGGAAACCGCAATATGATTTCGATTGCTACAAACTGTGGGCTTTTCTGAGTGCGTATTACTATGATTTTGATGCCGATGATAACGGCGATATTAAGTATTGGAAATTCAAAAGCGATACAGAGGATTTGCTTGAGGACATTTTCAATGCGGAGTATGAGTTCGTATATTGGTATGACAATAAATCCCGTTGGGAGGAGCTTGACACCTATGTATATTTCGGCGGTGGAAGCAGTACCGACGGCAGTTACTATTATTGCGAGCAATCAGCAAGTAAAAGCAACGGAGCTTGGACTTACAAATTCAAGCCGACTTCTTATACCTCAGAGCTTGGTCAGTATCTTGACGGTGACGGCTATTGTTATATGAACAGCAATTATCGTGTACTGAACCCAAACGAAGATTATGCTCTCACGGGCTATTATGTTCTTGATAACCGCTATTATGCAGACAGCGCACATACAAAGCCACCGTTCTATTGGATAGATGATAACGGCAAATTTTTCTTCCAAAATCATGACGGAGATAATCAGTACCGTTCGTTCTACGGTTGGGAGAACGATGATGCTTGGTTCATGATTACAGAATCCGATGCGAGATCGTGGACAGGCGACAGCAATTGTTCAGCTCTGTATGGTTATGTGCAGAAACAGTATTGGAAAACGGAGTGCAATCTCTACTACAACGTCAAGCAGAAAAAGACTTTTGATGAGGTCATAGAGGACAAGCTAAAATCAATGTCCCACAAGACAGAACGCTGGCAGTATTACAATCTGCTTGTCGGCAACGAGGACGGAAATACACTCTATGGCAATCATCAGACCTTGCATAATCTTCTGCCCGAGCCGTCTATCCGTGACTATTCCCTCAAAAGAGAGTTCGGATATGAAATGACAGGCTGGAATGAAGAAAGTGACGGTCTGTACCAGGGTATCAAGGTGTATGCTGACAGCGGTACAAAGCTCAAAATGCCTTTCAGCGGTAAGATAACCGATGTTGATACCGATGACAACAAAATCACTATCCGCAAGGACGATGTACAGTATTGGTATGACGGCACGGGCGGTACTAAGCGTGATACGGAAGTCACCATTGCAAATGCGGTGCTTATAAATGACTACGAGGAGGGCGACAGTATCAAGGAAGGCAAGGAATTTGCCAAAACAACAGCCGGAAATGTTAATTTCCATATTTATATAGACACCGACGGCTACGGCTGGGACTATATTGATCCTCGGCTCGTGCTGTATTAACGGAGGTACATAATGGCTTTATATGATGCAAAAATAGAGAAATTCAGCAAAAAGGCAGAGCAGCTTGAAAGAAATATCAAGCGGGATACAGAGGAACGCAGACGGCTTCTCTCCGAAATCACAAGGCTGCGTTACCTCTCACTCTGCGAAAAGCTGAATTGTGATGGAGAGGAATTAGAAACCGTGCTTGCCAGAGAACATGAGCAGATTCAGAATATGAAGGCTCGTGGTCTGACCGATGATGAGATAGACGATCTCGGCAAAGGCGGCAAATATGAAGAACAAATGAGATTTTACTCTGAGGAGGACGATGATGAAAACAAGAATGATTAGTGCTGTGATGGCTGCTTTCATGCTTGCAGCAGCAAGTGTTGGCGGTATTACCGCTTCTGCCGAAGAAGGAACAGCAGAGACTACGGAAACAACCGCTTCTGAGCCTGCGGACGAAAGCTCCGATGATATGGAAAAGTTCCGTGAGGTCATGAGTGAGCTTGCCGAGGCAGAGACAACCGATGTTGTTCCCGACTATGACGGCGATCCCTATTACGATACCGACGGCAACGCCACCCTTATCAAGTCGGAGCAGATCATCTATAATACCGAGGAAATGCAGTTCATCGCTGTGACCACAAAGGACGGTCACGTTTTCTATGTGCTTATCAATTACACGGCAGGCAATGACGAGGACAATGTGTATTTCCTGAACAAAGTTGACGATTATGACCTGTATGCACTTCTTTACGCAGGAGATGAGGACGATGATGAAAAGGACAAGATCACTCCCGAACAGGCAGCTCAGGAAGCGGAAAAGGCTAACGGCAGAGTGCAGTCCTGCGACAGTAACGATGCTGACTATGCCGAAGATACCGCTGAGGACGGCGAGGAATCGTCTGAGTCAGCAGCTCAGGCAAAGTCTGTTCCTATGAACAAGAACAGTATGATTCTTATTTTGGGTGTGGTTGCTCTGATCGGTGTCGGTGCCGCAGGCTTCTTCCTGATGAAGAAAAAGAAAGGCGGCAATAAGACAGCGGTTCAGTTTGAGCCTGAGTATGACGATGATACAGAGATCACCGAAGAATCTGAGGACGATATGAGATTCTACGATAATCAGGACGATGAAGAATAAGAAAGAGAGGGCAAAAGAATGGAAAAGATGAAGAAGATCTGTTTATGTGCGGCAGCGGGGGCAGGGGTCGCCGGAATTGCAGGCATTTCTGCTAAGGCAGTTGAGGGTATGAGAAAGAAGTGGTTTCTCCGTGGCTTTGAAGCAGGACAGTTCATCGGCAACCTCACCGCTGCGGAGAACTTCGCTCAGGAAAAGACCGTGATTCAGCAGAAGTATGACAAGCTCTGCGAGGAGTTTGAGGAGCTTCAGGAGAACTACAACGATCTTTTTGATGACTACTACGAAGAATAATCAACTTTGAACCCAGTGGATTCAAAGTTCCCGACAACAGAACAAACAACATAAGACAATGAGAAAAGAGAGAGAATTTGTCTAATGAAGGTACTCAGTTTATTTGACGGTATCTCCTGCGGTATGCTTGCTTTACAGAGGGCAGGCATTCCCGTAGAGTGTTATGATGCCTTTGAGATCGACAAGTACGCTGTCACGGTCTCACAGCGCAATTATCCCGATATTGTTCATCACGGGAATGTATATGACGGCGATTTTACTCAGTTTAAGGGGTATGATCTTCTGCTTGGCGGTTCGCCCTGCACCTATTGGTCTATTGCAAAAAAAGACAGAGAGGTTGACTGCAATGGCGAAGGTTTCAGGCTCTTTAAGGAGTATGTAAGAGCTTTAGAGGAATCGGGCTGTAAGTATTTCCTCTATGAAAACAACTATTCCGTTCATCAGCGTATCAAGGACGAGATCAGCAAAACACTCGGCGTTGAGCCGATTATGATAAACTCGTCGCTTGTATCGGCGCAGAACCGTAAACGCTGCTACTGGACGAATATCCCTGTTTCTTCTTTTCCCGAAGATAAGGGTATCCTGCTGAAAGATATTCTTGAAAGCGGTGTCGCTTGGCAGGATAAGTCCTACTGTATGACTGCACGTTATCCGGGTGCGGTGCTGTATAACACACTTGAACGCAAACAGCGAACAATGGTTGCAGAGCCTATCCCTATCAATACATATCAGGGTACGGACAAGTCACGAACTGTAATGGCAGGCTATCACAAATACGGTGAAGCAACTCTTATCAAAAATTCAGGTTTTAACGGCGGAACAACTGCGGTCGCTATGCCTGTCGGTGCCGCCCAGCGCGGAAGATATGTTGATGAGGGTAAGACCGAACAGCATATCGAAGTGCGTGAGGATGGCAAATCCAACTGCCTGACTACTGTGCAGAAAGATAGTCTTGTATGCACTCCCGTTCGTGTCGGACATTACGGCAAAGGCGGACAGGGACAGCGTATTTATTCCGTAGTCGGTAAGTCCGTTACGCTCTCAGCTAACGGCGGCGGTCAGGGCGCAAAGACAGGTCTGTATAAGATAGACCTTCCTGACGGTGACTATGTTATCCGCAAGCTCACGCCGATTGAAGCGGAGCGTTTACAGACACTTCCCGACAACTATACCGCAGGCATTTCCAATACCCAGCGATATAAGTGTATCGGCAACGGTTGGACGGTCGATGTGATCGCACATATTTTAGGAGGACTTCGTGATGAATGAAGAAATCCTGAACAAGTGCGCCGATAACAACAACTACACCATTTATACTGCTTTTTGCAAAGCACAGCGTATTATGATGCGGTCATATTCGCCCGTGTGCAGTATCAGCGGAGGAAGTGACAGTGATATTGTTCTTGACCTGATACACAAGGTCGATGAGGACGGCAAAGTCAAGTATTTCTGGATAGATACTGGACTTGAATACACCGCCACTAAGGAGCATCTTGACTTCCTTGAACAGAAATACGGTATCACCATTGAGCGTGTCAAGCCCGATAAGCCTATCCCGACCTGTGTGAAACAGTATGGTGTTCCTTTCCTGTCGAAATATGTTTCCGAACAGATGATGCGTTTGCAGGCTCATGGTTTTCAGTGGGAGGACGAACCTCTTGAAGTGCTGTTGCAGAAATATCCTCGGTGCAAGACGGCTCTGCAATGGTGGTGCGGTGAGCGTTACTCTGACAAGGACGGTATTCAGAAGATAAGTCGTTTTTCGATTTATCGTAACCGATTCCTCAAAGAGTTCATCATGGCGAATCCGCCTGATTTCCCCATTTCCAATAAGTGCTGTGAGTTTGCGAAGAAGAAACCAGCAAAGCGTATCGTCAAGGAACACGATGCCGATCTTGACATTACGGGTATTCGGCAGGCTGAGGGCGGTATCCGTTCCGCAGCTTTCAAGACCTGTTTCTCCGAGTGCAAGTCTAAGGGGTGCAATACCTTCCGTCCGATTTTTTGGTATACGGACGGCGATAAAAAGGACTATGAGCAGATGTTCGATGTTAAGCACTCCCGGT
>ENA-UAIT01000324-UAIT01000324.1-human-gut-metagenome-genome-assembly--contig:-NODE-324-length-20509-cov-10.285714_pt1 | contig 20509 bp, 17 predicted proteins | sample MGYA00244422_ERZ654397 | MGnify/ENA primary metagenome ERZ654397 (study PRJEB26926, sample SAMN06164923) | human gut metagenome | biome: ENVO:00009003; feature: ENVO:2100002; material: ENVO:00002003... | reverse complement strand
CTCGGAGATGTGTATAAGAGACAGATTATAGAATCATGCAGGAACAATTTGCAAATGAAGAACAATCAAAACAAAAAATGGGGTATTGATTGAAAATGAGGAGTGACGGTTAGGGACGATTACCAGGGCCGTAGGCCGGTCTTGACCTTGCCCTGGGAAGGGAAGGTGTAAACGGATAGAGCATTTCTCCAGCCATCAGGCTGGTTGTCCGGTTTACTCTCTCTTTGCTATCGGGTCTTACCATGTTCCCCCACAAAAAGGGAATGTGACAAAATCCGTTAAAACTCTGCTTTTTCCTTTTCTCGAACGAAGTTCGGTTTAAGGGTGTTAACCTTGCTCCGAAAGTAGAAGGTGTCGCCGGAGGCGACGGATACAGTAGTTCTCGAGCGCAGCGAGGTTTTGAGGTTTTCAGATAGACCCAATAAATACATTTGTTAGATAATCCTTTACTGGAATATTCCAATAAAAAAAGGGACTGTGACGAAATGATTACACATTTTGTCACAGCCCTCTCCTTTTTCTATTTCCTTATGCAGTCTTTTCTTTAGACGGCGACATGTGGGCGATGATGAGGCCTACGATGTAGCCAGCGGCGCAGAAGGTAACCCATGCGAGGCCGTAGTGTGCGAACGGAAGGTTCGACATGACGTTGTCGAGTGTGGTGATCTGGAGGCCTGCGGTGTGGATGCCGTCGTAGAGGGACGGGATCAGGGTGAAGAGGGTAGCGCAGGCATAGACAGCTCTGTGGCCGTGGAAGAGTTTATCCGTGAAGGTGAGGATCATGAGGGAGATCGTCAGCGGATAGAGGAACATCAGGACCGGAATAGCGGCATGGATGATGGTGGTCAGGCCGAAGAGTGCAACGCAGAAGGAAGCGAATGCGAAGACGGTCACCCAGATTTTGTAAGAGAGGACCGGAATCAGGCGGCCGAAGTATTCAGCGCATGCGGTGATGAGGCCGACGCTTGTGGTTAGGCAGGCGAGGAGGACGATGACGCCCATGATGAGACTGCCGTAAGAACCGAAGTAGTGAAGTGCAACGCCTACGAGGACTTCAGCGCCGTTTTCCAGATGTCCCAGTTCAGAGACAGAGGAGGCGCCGATGAAGCAGAGGAATACGTAAATAATGCCGAGGCAGAGGCCTGCGATGAGACCGGAACGCAGGGTCATGAATGCGATTTCTTCATTTGTCGTGGCGCCGTACTGGCGGACGGAATTGACGACGATGATGCCGAATACGAAAGCGGCGAGGGCATCCATAGTGCCGTAGCCGTCAAGGAAGCCCTGGGAAAGAGCTTTCATCGGATCGATGTAGTCCTTCGAAGCGGCCTGCCAGGGGCCGATTGGAGCGATGGCTGCGCAGATGAAGAGCAGGGCAAGGAATGCCAGAAGAACCGGAGTGATGACTTTGCCGATACGGTCGACCAGTTTCGACGGGGTGACGGAGAGCCACCAGGAAACGGCGAAGAAGGCGAAAGCGAAGCCATAGAGAGCCATCTGACGGCTTTCTTCCGAGAAGAGCGGAGCGAAGGCGATTTCAAAAGATGTCGTAGCCGTACGGGGGATAGCGAAGGCCGGCCCGATGGTCAGGTACAGGGCGACGGTGAAGAAAATGGCGTATGGTGTGCAGATACGGGAAGCCAGTTTCTGCAGGTCGTCCCCGGAGTAACCGATGGCCGCAATGCCAAGAATCGGAAGACCCACGCCCGTGATCAGAAAGCCGATTGTAGCGGGAATCGTTTCCACACCTGAATTCTGCCCCATGAATACCGGGAAAATCAGGTTGCCGGCGCCGAAGAACAGCGCGAACAGCATCAGCCCGATGGCGATGAAGGAATTCTTAGATTTCTCCATAATAACATCTCCTTTTCCGAAGGTTTCGCCTTCTACTTCCGGTGGGTACGAAAAAGCCCCGCCGGAAAAACTCCGACAGGGCACATATGCTGTGAGGTACCACCTTGTCCAATTACTCAATTCGCTGCTAACGGGGCTTCCGCCTTTCCCTGCCTCCAAATGGAGTACGAAAAAGGAACTCACGGGTGACGCGGCTGATTCAACTTCAGCGATTTGCACCATCCATCGCCTCTCTGAGAAGATCCCCAGCCTGATTCCGATCCTTGTCTCTAATGATTTAGAGATATTCTAGCATGAGAAAATGAGAATGTCAAAGGAAATATCGTATATATTTTAGAAAAATTTTAGAAATTTGAAAGTGTATATACTTAATGGGATTCTGCTGTGGCAGGCGCCTTGTCAGCAGCCTTGTGCCAGATGAATCCGAGGACGAAGCCTGTGATGAAGAAGAGCGTCCATGCCATGTCGTATTCAGCAAGCGGCAGGGAATGCATGAACTGATCCATAGCCGGAGTCGTGAGCTTCAGCATCTTCAGTCCGTCATAGAGAGCCGGAACAAAGGTGAAAGCCGTTGCCAGCGCATAGACCTTCTGGCTTCCTCCGAAACGCTTGTCGAGGAATGTCAGGATGATCAGGGAAACAGCCAGCGGGTACAGGAAAAGCAGTACCGGGATAGCGCCCTTGATGATGGCAGAAAGACCGAAGAGGGCGATCAGGAAAGAGAAACCTGCAAAGAGGGCAGCCCATGTCTGACGATGCAGCATCGGGAAGAGCTGATGGAAATAAGCAGCGCAGGAAGCAATCAGGCCGATGGAAGTCGTGAGGCATGCCAGGATGACGATGAGTCCCAGAAGGACAGCGCCGGATGTGCCGAAGTAGTAAGCAGAAGCGCCGGAAAGAACCGGAGCGCCTGTTTCCATATGGCCCAGAACACTGACAGAATCAGCGCCCAGAACGACCAGGGATGCATAGATGATAAACATGAAGAATGTGGAAATGAGGCCGGACTTCATAGCAGAACGAGCCACTTCCTCATTCGTCTTTACGCCGAAGAAACGAATCGATTCCACGACAATGACGCCGAAGACAAGACCAGCCAGGCAGTCCATCGTGTTGTAGCCTTCAACCAGTGCATTCGTGAAAGCCTTCAACGGAGCCGAATAAGCAGCGAAAGGTTCCATCCATGGTCCCATCGGGAAGAGGATAGAAGAACCGATCAGAATGAAGAGGAAAAGAAGCAGCATCGGCGTGATGACCTTGCCGATACGCGGAACAAGCTTGGAAGGAGTGACAGCCAGCCACCAGGACAGAAGGAAGAAAATGAAAACGAAGACATACAGCCCGATTGTTTTCTGTGCATCCGTCAGGAATGGAGCCGCCGCAATTTCAAAAGAAACCGTAGCCGTACGGGGAATCGCGAAGAACGGTCCGATCGTCAGGTACAGAAGAGAGCTGAACAGCACACCGTACACCGGATGGACACGCGAAGCCAGCTCCTTAAGACCTGCGCCCGAATAACAAATCGCAAGCACAGCCGCAAAAGGAAGGCCGACACCCGTAATTAGGAAGCCGATCGTAGCCCAGGGCGTATTCCAGCCAGCATTTTGGCCCAAGAATACCGGGAAAATCAGATTCCCTGCGCCGAAAAACAGCGCGAAAAGCATGAGCCCGATCGAGATAAACTCTCGGGAAGATTCCTGTGATGATTTTTTCATAAGCGATACCCCATCTTTACTGCAGAGTGAAACGTATTTTATGCTATTTTATCATAGATTAAAGAAATGTAGATCGAAAAAGAGTATAAAACACTAAATTATATGATTAAAATAAATAAAGAAATGTTATGAAAAGGCAATCAATCCATAAAAAATCCTTATTTTAGAAGGGCGGAGAGAGAGGAACGGGGCCGGCATTTATACTTGCCTTCCCAGACGGGGAAGGTGCCCGAAGGGCGAAAGGGGTGCAGTTTCTAAAAAGGGCTGCGCGAAAACAGAAGTTAATAAGTAAATGGATGAGTTGTATTTCCGCGGACGAAGTCCGGTAGTATGGTTTTAATTTCCCTCCCGTTTAATTCTCTCTATCCCATTTCTTTCCTCCATGCTGACGAGAAACACTCCACATGTTAAAATAAGGGGTAAATGCATGATTGAAAGATACAGGAGACAAAGGATGATGGAAGAAACTTTAATGGAACGTTTGAGACGGATGGCGGACAGGGTGATCTCGGAAAGACCCTCTGACCGCGTCCTGAATTTTACACTGGACGGGGAGGAGTACTGGATCAAAAGAAAGCTGGGGAACGGAAGAAACCAGCTCGTGAAGTACTCCGTCGAAAAGGAATTTTATTATGAAATCGCCCGCATGACGATTGCCGGGAGAAATAATCCTGACCTCGTTCCGGAGATCGAAGTCCTCACGCCGGATTACATGGTGACAAAGGACGGCGGTCCTACCGTGAAAAACTGGCTCGACTCGGACAAGTCCGAAGCAGAGAAGGAACTCATCCTCGAAGAGGCCGGCGCAGCACTGGCTGCTCTCCACAAGAACGGCATCGTCCATGGCCGTCCGGCTCTCCGCGATATCACATGGAACGACGGAGTGATTCATTTCCTTGACTGGGAAAACCGCATGTACTCCCAGGACCCGGCTACGCAGAAAGCGCTTGATTTCATCCTTCTTCTTCAGGGAATCTACCGCGAAAACTATCCTGAAGCCCGCGAAAGAGCAGACGCCCTTGAACGGGGCTACGTCAAAAACGGCGGCGAAGAAACGAGAGAGGAAGCGCGCCGTTTCCTGATGAAGCATTCCATCGTCGGATCCCTGACACGCCAGCTCGCGCCCTTCAAGATGAAGGACATCGAATCCGTCAGAAAAATTTACGACCATCTTCTGACCTGACAGGCCTCCTGCTATTGCCCGCAGGGCTCGCGCCTTATATACTTAAAGATAGAAACAGATAACAATAACCGTCCCTTCCGGCACTTTTCCGGGAGGACAGGGGAGTGAACATAATGAACTTCTGGGAGCAGGAGCAGGAAAAACTCAAGCTTTGGTGGGAAGGTGTCTCGAAACGCGAAATCGGGACGTACTTTTTTGGTACCATTTTTCTCCTGTTCCTCGTTTTCGTTTACTATTTTGCCCTCGGAATCACCGGCCTTTTTGACTGGTACCGCTTCCAGAGGAGCATGGGGGAATGCTTCATTCTCCTTTTCCTGACACAATTCATGACAAGGAAGAGCCTTCTCCATCCGTTCTGGCGGATCGGCTACATTCCTTTCTTCTCATGGATACTCATATTTCCTTACGTACTCCTGCATGCGGTGAACGGGCTGAAGGACGCCTCCTTCAACCACCTGAGCCCGTACTTCCTGACGGCAATCGCGATCCTGCTCCTGATTTTCTTCATCATGAACGTCATCTGCCGCGTCGTCATGGGACGGAAACTGGCGGTTCTCATCTGCCTCTTAGCCGTGTGTTTCTTTTCCTTCAGCGCCTTCATCTTCCTCACGCATTACGCATACATGGGAATCATGATGACGCCAAGGGAAATGTTCTTCGCGCTGTACAGCCCGGGCAAGTGGTTCTCCCACGTCGTCCTGACGCATATCGGAGGATTGAACCTTATCCTGATGAACCTCGGGATCCTGGCTTTCGTCATCCTCTATGCCCGCTGGATTTACCAGAGCGCGTACAAGCTGGACAAGAAATGGATCAGGAGGGACACCGCATCCTATTCCGCCATTCACAGGACACTCCAGTTTCTCGTATTCTTCGGCTGCGCATGGCTCCTCATCCGCTGGGTGAGCGAATGCTTCCCGCTCCACGACTACGAACAGGCAAGGCAGTACCAGGAGTATTTCGATATCATCAGGAATACGCCGCTCTAAGGCAGCGCATCCCGTTAGGGGTTATCAGAGGTGATGCCTTTTGTATAAGAAATCAGATAAAGCAGAGCTGACCGTCAGGGACAAGATGCAGCTCATCCTCGACATCGGACAGCTCATGATGGAAAACGGCGCCAGCAGCAAGCGTGTCGTCAGAGACATGCTCCGTGCCGCCGCTTACCTTGGCATTTACTGGGAAAACGTCCAGATCCACATCACATACAGCACCATCATGATCAATGTGGACGACGGCGTCACGTCGGAAACCATGTTCCGCAAATGCTACAAGCACGGTGTCAACATGATGACGACGCTTCTTGCCAACCAGCTCAGCTGGGACGCACTGAAGAGCAATGAATCCTACCTCATCTACCGGAATCAGATGATGACCATCCAGCAGATGGCAAGGAAAAGACTCTATCCCCAGTGGCTGACACTCTTCTGCATCGGCATGGCATCCAGCGCCTTCTGCCTCCTCTTTGGCGGGCACTGGTACGAAGCCCTCTACACATTCATCGCCGCTGTCGTGGGTGCCTACGTCAAGACACTCTGCGAACGCTTCGGTGTCAATATTTACATCGGCATCGCCGCCAGCGCCTTCTTTGCGACCGCGACAGCCTACCTCACACTCTACATACCGGGGCCGCCCTGCTCGTGGCTGCCCGTAGTCGCCTGTGCGCTGACACTTATACCAGGCGTCCCGCTGATCAACTGCGTCGATGACTTCCTGTCGAACTATCTGAACTCAGGCATGACACGATTTACGCAGACCATCCTTGTCATGACCGCCATGACATTCGGCCTCTCCGCCGTCGCCGTCATGACAAGCGTCCCGAACTTCACCGGCGTCCGCATCGCCCCTGAAAGCCTCTACATCGCGCAGGCCCTCGCCGCCGCCATGGCAGCCGCCGGCTTCTGCGTCATGTTCAACATCCCGAAACGATATATACCGCTCGCATGCTTAGGCGCCATCATCACCGTCGACATGAGAAACATCCTCATGGTCGACTTCGGAACAGGCATGGCCACCGCTTCTTTCATAGGTGCTGCCACACTGTCACTCTTCCTCTTGATCGTCGCACGCAACCTGCATGCCCCGGTATTCGTCCTGACCACACCGGCCATCATCCCACTCATCCCCGGCGTCCTCCTCTACCGCTTCCTCTTCGCCGTCATCCGTATCCATACACTGACCACCGATGAATTCATGTTCGCCATGCAAAACGGCGTCGAAGCCGCCCTCGTCATCCTGGGCATAGCCCTCGGAGCCACACTCCCCGACGTCATAGCCCACCAGTTCATCGACCGCTCCAAGAGAGAACGCTTGAGAAAAATCCTCGAAGAAAGAGATGGCCAGGAAGCCGACATAGAAGACGCCGCCAATCTCGACCATGCAAGCGAGAGAAGATAAAAGAATAAAGGTAATAAAAAACTGTGAAATCAGAAATCCTGGTTTCACAGTTTTTTATTATGATTCTATTTTTCGTTCACCATGCAGCGTGCGGACATTGTCCTTCGTCCTGTCATAGGCTGGATTTCCAAGCGTGAGATTCGGCTCATTAACCGGAAAACTTTGGATACCCATGATTTCCGTCATGAAATTATAAACAAGATCATTGGTCCAGTAATCATTTTCCTGACCCTTCAGCGTTTCAAATAAGGCAGGATTGGCAGACCGGTAAGAATCAGAGAAATGAGCAACAAACGGGATGCGGCTCATCTGATTCGTGAACTTTGTACTTTCATGGCCTTTTCCAAGATCAGGTTCCTCACCATGATCGGAGAAATATATGAGCCCCTGGAAATGAGGATTGTCCTTGACCAGATCATAGATCCGGCTCAGAACAAAGTCCGTATAGAGGACGGCATTGTCATACTCGTCCCGCTTTGTACCAGACTCGTCGAATTTCTGATATACAGCAGGATAACGGTCTGCATAGGTCAGATGCTCTCCCATTAAATGAAAGACAATCAATGCATTCTCCACATTTTTAAGATCAGGTGTCTTTATGGGCAATTCCTCATCAAGATAAGCTGTCTTTATGTTCGCGCCGACTTCACCATTCAGCCATACCTGATGCTTAGCCGTGGAAGCAATTTCTGCAACCGGCGTATCCCATGCACCATAACGTTCCTGGTTGCTGATCCAGTAAGTATCGAATCCGGCTGCATTGGCGATTTCAATCAGCGAATACGCTTTAGCCAGCGGCACCTGATTGTACTGATTCTTTTCACTCAAAGCATATGTCAGTACAGGAACCGTATGAGTATGGTTTGAATACGGATTCTTGAAAAGGAGAGTTCCCGGATCCTTGGCGAACTGAGTCAGCCAGGGCGTCGTTTCACGCTGGTAACCGTAAGCAGACATATGGTTCCTCGTCTCCGATTCCCCGATGACAAGGACATAAATGCCTTTATGACCGGGCAGGACAGGGAGAGTACCTAATGCATTGAGCCGCTGAATACGCTTTTTCTTATTTTGCGCAAACATCGTATAACTCTTAACCGAATCACGGACAGAAAGGACGATATGAGCCGGTTCATATTCTTTGGCTGCATAGGTTGTTTTTAAACCAAGCGCAAGCAGGACAATCATCGGAAGAATACCAAGCCATCCGTGCGGCGTCGAGGCAAAAGAAGGACGGTCCGTCACGCATACTGTGTATGCTGCCTTGAAAATCAAGACAGAAATAAGAAGGAAAGCGGCAACAGCCAATCCTATGTAGACAGGGTTCTGGCTCATCAGATAAGCAATGGCTTCATCCTTATTTGTCTGGTAAATCGTCATGACGATATCCGGACGCAGGTAGTGCTGACTTAATGCAAAGTAACCCCAGAGAACCAAGTTCGGCACTGCAAGAATTGCCAGGCTGATAAAAAGCCACGCACTGGATATGATACGGCCAGCCTTTATCTTTCCCGTAAGGGCAGCGGTATTCTCTATGCAAAGCCATACAAGGAGAATTGATCCCCAGATCGTACTCGCCAGAGAAATGTTCCCAAGGAATTCTCCTCCGCCTACCGCAACATGATCGATCAGCTTGATGATAAGTCCGGCAGACAGGAACAGCATCATGCCTGCGTAAATGGCAAAGAATCTTTTCCTGTAATTCCAAAAATGCCCGGCAAGAGCGAAAATGACACCTCCGGATAAAATCCTTTTTAGTCCATGGAGATAAAGCCCTTCCTTTAAAAGAGAAACAAGACAGATGTTGATACACGCGTAAAGCGCCACAAATAAAGCGGCCTTCCCAAAATCCGCTTTTCTGCGACTAATAAATTGAACCATTATGCATACTCCCTGTGCATATAATTTTATGCAGTATATGTATACCTTCCCAAGTGCATACATACACTGTATATAAATAGTACAATTATACAATATTTGTACAGTACTGACATCGTAGCACTACGTTTGGTTATTGTCAATTTGCCAATAACGCAAAAGATACGGGGCAATATAAGTAGATGTATTCATATTGAAATAAATGTAGCATTTCTATTATATGAAAGTACTGTGACAATCCAGTGTCCGGCTCAATTTGAAGTGGAGTTTTTTGTATAGATTTATATGCAAAAATTGATATTAAAGAAAAAACGCCAGCGAAAGCTGGCGGGGAGAATTTTGCTGCGTTTATTTCTTTGCTCTTTCTTTTTTAGCTTCTTTACGGAGTGCATGATGCTGAGATTTCTGGCGGAACCTTTCAAATGTATTTTTCCAACGATCCAGTTTCCGATGGAAACGTAAAGAGCGGAGAGCAGCGGAAGAGCCCGGAGCAAAAACGGCTTCATCCCAAATGTCTGGATGCTCTGTAAGAAAAGCACAGATGGTAATCGGTTTCTTTAGTCGATTCAGCTCTTCTTGGATTTGCCCGATGCTTGATGGACTTCCGTTCATTTCCCAGGATACATCATCATCCGAGCCATAAGTCCATGCAGAAATCTTGGGCTTTTCACCAGGCCAAACGGTCCAGTCATAAGCAAAGTTTCCATCGGCAAGAATATGGATCATTGAAGCAGTATCTTCTTCTTCATAGAGTTCAAGTTCTGTGAGACCAGGAGTGGATCCTTCTGCTTCATTGATGGTAAATTCCACCCAGTCTACAGATTTCTGCACTTCGATGGAAAAGTCATTAGGGAGGCCGTTTTTCCGGAATGGTCCTGTGTGGAATTCATATCCTGTACTGAACCGAAGTGTACCGTCAAGGATGCGGCTTTCCGTATCGATGTTCCCATAGAGAACCGCTTCGCGGATGGTCACCGGATGGGTAAATGTAAGGCGGCAGGTTTTTATTTTGTCATCTTCGGAAGGCGCCCAGAGGCAGTCATCCATCGGCATGGCGGGTTTTGCTAAGTCTGAACTGCCCAGAAGGAGAAAGTCATTGAGATAATTGATATTTCCAGAGGACGCGGAAACAGCAGCCTGCATGGAAAGATTATCCGTGCGGCGTTTCCAGAAGACCTGATCGCCATTGGCGACCTTGGCTGCATAACGGTAACCTTTTTGTGATACGTGACAGCAAAAAGCTTTATGAATGAGATTGTCAGAAAGTAGAGGTCTTCTGCATTCCTCGGGAACAGGAAGCCTGATTCTCTCATCCCATGCATAGGCAGGATTTGACGTTTCCCAGGAAGGTTCGGGAAGATTATCCCGTGCGAAAACGGTGGACAGCATGTGAGGCGCATAGAAATCCGGTACGGATTCAAAAGCGGTCTTATAAGCAAATCCTTTGAAAATGACAGGGAAATATTTATTTCCCGGGCGCTGAAGGATTCTTCCTATAGCCGTTTCGAAGGCAGCCGAACAGGCACGGTGATCCGGATGGACGTCATAATCAATGCAGAGAATGGCATCCGGCTTATGAGCAAGGACGACATCTTCCATATCCTGAATCATGCCTTCCCGCGTGAAAGGACGGTGGAATCCATGTGCTGCCATACAGAAATCAGGAGCAGCTTTTGTCCCGTACGTTTCATGGCGGCCGCGAACCGTAAAGTTATCGCTGTCTCCATGAATATAGACGGCATTTTCACCATGAACTCCTCCATCCGGGTAGCCAAGGAATATGATGTCATGTTCTTTAACACCGAGTGTACTGAGTGATTTTACGGCTTCTCTTCTGCGGATATCCGGGGTATACGAGTTATCTCCCCAAGTTGAAAAAACACAAATAACATGGATTCCTTCAAGAATTGAACCATGTATTGTAGAACCGGCTATATTGATTTCATCGTCTTCATGAGGAATGATGACCATCAATGTTTTTCCTTTGAAGAGAGATGAATATGAAAATGAACTGTCAGCCATACTAACCTCCTGAAATATGGAGTGGACATTATATTTTCCCACAATATTTTTATTATAGCAAAGAATGGCTAATTAAAAGGAACGAACATAGTTATGCGCGTTCCTTTTTGCGAGTATCATAATATTTGTTTATCTGTTCCTTTAACTAATGACATTAAAAGGGATTCCCATTGATCATAGATTCTTACTGGCGAATATTGTTTCATGGATTCTTTCGCATAGGCTCCCATGGACTTACGTAAAGCGTCATTGCTCATAAGTTTTGCCAGAGCTTCTGCTACACTCTCGGCAGAAGTATCTGTTAGAAATCCATTTTTTCCATTCTGAATCAAGTCACTGATACCGTGGCAATTTGAAAGTCCGACAGCAGGAATACCTGCCGCCATGGCTTCAGCAGCAGAAAGACCGAAACCCTCTGCCAGGCTTGTCGTGGCAAAAATGTCACTTCTGCTGTAAGAGTCTTCGAGGACATGCTCAGTTCGTCCCTTTAGGAGAATGCGGTCTTCCAATTTTGCAGCCACTATGTCTTTTTTTACGTCTTGGGCATAGCCTTTGTTAACAAATCCCCAGAGCTCCAGTGTCCAGTCAGGGAAATGATCAGCCAGCAATCGGAATGCAGCAACAAGGAGACGTTGATTTTTTCCAGTACTGAATGTTCCTACAGAGGTAATGATCGGATGTCTTGGATCACGATGAGGAGTGTATTCAGGGATTTCTACAGAGTTTCCAATTACTTTTATTGGCAGATTTGGGAAATACTGTTTTGCTGTTGGAATACCACTAGGAAGGAGGATCTGCATGGTAGAAGAGAGGGCAGCCGCTTTCAATTCACTTTTTGATAGTGGAGGAAATTGTACTTCAGGATGAGAGTGGATCATGGTCACAAGAGGACCGGTATATCCTGCATTCATTAAAATGTATTCAGTTGATGGAATCGAGGTTGATACGATGATATCCGGATGAATATACGCAAGACGTCTTTTAATTGCCTCACCAGATTGCTTTCCCTTGTATTCTGCATTGATTCCCTGAGCATAATTTTGTCCGAAGATGCGGGCAATTTCTCTTGCCATTCGATAAAGTGGAGGGAGTTTGTCTGAGATAACCTTTTTACCGTTTTCAAATAGGATATTATCAACCGGAATAGATTCATCCAAAGGGAAATAAGGTGGGCCCTCACGTCCATCTCTGTAAAGGATGGTAACTTTATGACCTCTTTCACGTAAGGCATTTGCTAATTGGCAGGTAGACTTTTCTACGCCACCAGGGTTATCGACCCAGTGCGTATTGAAGTGGGCAATGACGATGTTCATCGGATATGTGGTTTGGGCTATTTTTGTGATGCTTTCCATTTTTTTAATTTTCTCCTTGCATAGAGACGGCAGAGTGAAAGATGATTGTTTTTAATTGCCCATGCGAGGAGTTTATCCCTATATCTTCCATGGATTGGATAAGAGCTTAAATTAGCAAGTGCGTTTCTTATATAAATCCGGCCTTCATCTGTGAGGTTGTGTGTGACCGTATCCAAAGCAAATGATTTTACGAATCCGCTCATTGCTCTGGCAGAGCATATATTTACGTTTTCCTTATAGTACTTTTCAGATAGTTTAAGACGGTAATACCAAAGGAATGAGTTTCCCAAATAGCGGATGGCCGTAAATGTATGACGAATGGAAGATGGGCTGTCATCACGATATGAATATAAAATATCCGGAATGGCTGTGATTGTTTTTGCCTTATCAAAGATACGGATGGTCATGTAACCGTCAGCGGCGGACCTTGCTACCTGAAATGGAGCGACCTCACCATCCCAGAAGGACCGTTTTGTCCCATAGGTCCAAAGCGTAGAAATCAATGCGTTAAGGGTATCTTTTTTCCAATCAGCTGTAGTTCTGTTCAGAGCTCTGATTCTTTTTTCTTCGATACTCCCATCCGGCCTAAATGAATTGACACCGTATACGACAACATCATTTCCCGCTTCCAATGGGGGAAGTGCTTTTTCAAGAAGCTTTTCATCGGCATAATCATCGGCATCAATCCAGAAGATATAAGTGCCAAGAGCAGCAGCGGCAGCATTCTCTCTTGTTCTGGTAATACCCTGGTTTTTCTGGTGGATGGTACGGATGTTTTTATGTAATTTAGCGTAGTCATCCAAAATATGAGAAGTGCTGTCAGTGGATCCATCATCCATGAGCAGTATTTCATACGGCTCTTTTGTCGTTTGGTTGACAGCGCTGTCAACAGCACGATGGATGGTAGTCTCAGCATTATAGGCAGGAATAATGATCGTTGCCTTATATTTCTCTTTAATTGGATTCATTTCTTCTTTTGCGTTAGAGTTCATGCTTCGCTCCGAGTTTGTTTAATTGTATTTGTTAAAAGTGTTTCCCATGTATCCCAAACCTTCTCAGGAGAATAGACTTTCATGGCTTCGTGCGCAGCTTTGCCCATGGAAATGCGAAGCTCTCTGTTGTCCATCAGTTTAGCCATGCCTTCTGCCAGTGGGTCAATCCCATCATCAACAAGAAGACCGTCCTTCCCGTTTTCAACGATTTCATTGACAGCACTGCAGGAGCGATAAGCTACAACAGGAAGGCCGCAGCTCATGCCTTCAGCCATGGAGAGGGCAAATCCTTCATGATGGCTTGGAAAAGCAATGAGATCAGAGTCTAAATATTCCTTTGTGACATCATGTGTTATTCCGCAAAGGTGGATTCTGTCTTCTAGTCCGAAGTCCTTAACCTTTTTATTCAATAAGTCTTTGTAGTCTTCTCGGCCATCTCCCCAGAAAAACAGCTGCCAGTTTGGAAAATCTTTTGCGATTTTAGCGAAGGCGTCTATAAGAAGATGCTGCCGCTTGACGTCTTTATTCAGCCGGGCTACATAAAGGATTTTGTAAATTTCTTTTTCAACAGCAAGATTGGCTGTTCTGTCAGACTGAGGAACGCTGTTTGGAATACAAACGATGTTTCCATCCGGTATTCTTTTTCGTATCATAGGTACGAAGTTTGGGGTCAAGCATTGAATTACATTACTTTCAGAAATCCCCTGAAATTCTCTAGTGCTCATTTTAGGGAACAGGAAATCAGGAATATTATGGAACATCGTAATGACAGGAATATTTCCGTGGGTTTCTTTTACAAATCCACTGGTTGTGTAGAAATAGACAATGATGACATCAGGATGGATCTCATCAAAGAACTTTCTTGCATCAGGAAGGATATAAGGATCTCGATAAGCTTCATACCATGCCGCCAGGGAAGGCTCTCCTTTGGAACGAGCCCATTCACGGCTGATCTTCTTAAAAAAGGGAACTTTAATGGGTTCTTTCCCCTTGCGCCGAAGGTTGTGTACTTTAACGTTTTTTTCTAAAGGGAAATAGGGGATTCCTGTTTCTGATGTATCATAAGTCAGAATATGGACGTCATGACCGCGTTTAGACATTTCATTTGAAAAGTTGCAAAGTACGCGTTCAAGCCCTCCGCTGACGCCAGAGATATCACGAAAATGTGCCATTACGATTTTCATAGAGAATTTCCTCTTTGCTAATAAAGTCAAAATCATTAAATAGGCTTATGCTAAATCATTCTATCATAAACGGAAGACTTCTTTAAGAAAATCACCATTTTTAGATTAAGTTTAAGTATTTATTGATGGGTCTTCAGATATTTTCCGCTCTTTCCAAACTGATAAGGCTTCGGAGGAAGGCAAGTCATAGGATGATGATGAGATATCGAATCTTGCATCATAATCACTATTTGGAGCTTTCAGCAATCCGCTCATGGTATCAAAGAGAAGATCATTCGTGAAAATTTTCTTTTCATTAGAACGAAGAATTCGGGCAGTATCCGGATATTCCTGCTCGTATGCAGGAGACAAATAAATGAAAAAGGGTATATGGAGCATTTGCCAGGTAATGTGGCCGCCACCGTGCCCATATGTCATATCTTCGCCATGATCTGAGAGGTAAACCATAGCTGCCAAGTGGAGGTTATCTTTAGAATAATTGTAGAATTCCTTCAAAACGTGATCTGTATAAGCGACTGTATTAGCGTATTCAATTTCATTTTGAGTTTTTCCGGGGACTGTAATCTTATGGAAGGAAGAGGGAATCCGATTCGTATATTTAGTATGGCTGCCCATAATATGCAGTACTACAAAATGGTTTCCGTCTTTAGGAACTTGTTGTAAAAGAGAAAGCATTGATTCATCTGGACTTTCCGCAGGTTTTGTCCATAAATCATGATCGGCAGTATCTGATACAAGCTCAACTCCTGAGTTGCTCCCGCCCATTTGGTTATGATTACTGATCCACCAGGTATCGTAACCTGCTTTTTTTGCAACATCCATTAAATTTGCTACTTCATTGATTTGTTTCCAGTTATATTGATTTACGCCTGTTAGTGCCATTGTCAGAGCTCTTGCAGTAGCAGGGAAGTTTGTATAAGCGTTGTCAAAAAGAAAAAAGTTCGGACTGGATTTCTGATTGCTCAGCCAGGGGGTTGTATCTACGGGATAGGATGGGGTGAAGGCATGCATGATGTCTTTTGTTTCACTTTCTCCAATAATGAGAAGTACTGTACCCGGAACGCGATTTGCCAAAGTTTCAAATGCAGGATTTGTTAACGTGAGATTTGCAGCATTACGTGCATGAGCATCTTTTGCAATCTGTATGCTGTGGATATACTTTTGAGATACACGGTAATCATAGGCGGGGAAACACCTTGGAATCCAACGGCCGGCGAGTAATATACCAGTGATAAGAAAAAGGAGTTCAATAATAAGGAAAAGTCTTCTTTGAGGAGTATGATTACTGTTGTGATTGAGGTAACCAGAATAGACTAGAGAAATTGAAGGGATAAACAGAAGTCCAAGCAGTACGATACCGAGTATCAAGGTCTTTATGCTAATGAAAGCAGAGATGAAACCCATCGCTTCACTCCAGCGTGTCTGCACAATTGGAAGGAAATCAGCAGGAGCAAATGTACTGCCATATGTCAGATAATAGCCAAGATAGACAAGAGATGCGATGATTTGATAGATCATTAATGCTAAGATGAAGAAACTTATCAGAAAAGCAGGAATTCGGCCTGCTTTTCTTTGAAGATGGGTAAGGATTACAGTTACTGTTGCAATACCAACTGATGCCAAAACGTAAGGGTTCAAGTACTGGAAATCAGGAATTCCGTTTCCACTTCCTGCACCAATCACATACGGAAATACAATCATTGTGGCTAGAAAACCAGGATATGCGGCATGCCAAATTTGCTTGGTAATGTTGGCTTCAACAATTAACTGTAGCAGGGAAATAATAAAAAATGTTATGAAGGCGTCACGAAGACTTAAATTCCAAGCTGAGAGATACGCTATATGTGAGAAAGCAAACCAACACCACAGTGTTAATGTAAATAAAAAGGATATCCCTGAATAGAGGAACAATTGCTTTGCACGTGCTCTTATGGAATTAACTTCAGAATTATTATTAATATTTTTATTCATTATGAAATAGCTCCTTTCGAACTATATGTGTTTATCATATCACATTGCCGTACGCATAAAATTAGCTGATAGATTCTGTGGAGGTTATAAACGTAATAAAAGTTTTATCTTATACATAGAAAAAGAAATGATGCCTATGTATAATAAAAGATGCCTATGTATAATAAAAGCTGAATCTGTATATTCACGCCGCCTCAATACAGATGTTGGGATGGCTGAAACATATGGAATGGGATCAGAGCTAAGCAATAGTCGCTGTTTGATATATCTCTAAAAAATTAGTAGTAATGAGAATGTGCAAGGCTTACATTTTCTGCTTTGGGAGGAATTTTACTTATGGATAATGTGCTGTCAAATGCAGTAAAAGATACGGTATTTATTGGAGGGGATCCTGATCAGGATGCCTTTCATATTGCACTGACCGGGACAGCGGATTATATTCCGCATATGGGTGTTGTGGCTTTGACGGTGCGTGAGCATAATAAGGATCTTCCTCTTTGCTTTCATTTCTTTGTGAATCAGCTTGTGGATGAAGAGAAAAAGCATTTGGAGGAAATGGCGTTGATTACAGGATGCCCTGTGCAGGTTCATCTGATCGATGACAGTGCTTTCAAGACGCTGCTTCTCTCTGATGGCAATCCTGCTTTCTTCTATCGTTTCCTGGTAGCACCGACACTGGCACCTTTGACAGATAGAGGGCTCTACCTGGATGGAGATATGATGTGCCGCGGATCGCTTCGTTACCTGAAAGAACTCGACTTTGGGGATAAGCTTGTCGCTGTCGTATCGGACAGAAATGAAAAGGCACAGATGAAACGCATGCATACGAGCCGTTATTTCAATGCAGGTATGATGCTGATGAATCTGGGACCATGGATGGAGCAGGGCTGCTTTGATGACATTGTCCGCCGCGCGCAGGAAAACGTAAAACGTGTAGGCAACCGTCTTTCTCACCATGATCAGGACATTCACAATGAGATGCTCGATGGTAAGTGCCTCTATATTGAAAAGAAGTACAACTACCTCTACAACCTGGACCGGCAGTCTTTGTTCAAAAAACAGCCAGTGAATGAAGATTATAAGAATCAGGTCATTATTCATTTTGCCGGGCATGCTAAGCCATGGCACAGCTGGGTGCAGGGATGGCCGGTTGTAAAAGAATACGCAGCTATCCAAAAATCTTCACCATGGAAAGACGTGCCTCTTGTTCCTCCGAAGGGAACAAAAAATCTTCATCAGGCAGCAAGATCTGCTCGCATGAATGGCCAGTATGGTGCGATGATCGGGTGGTATTTGAAGTACATTGGCGCGAAATTATAAAAGGATAGATATTTTATTTTCATAATAAAAACGGATAGGTATTCGGGGGAGTTTTGCATGGCAGACAGTTTAAGCACTAAGTACCATAGGAGAGCTGTATGGGGAGCAGAAGTTGCATCAGCTCTCTTTGCCGCCATTTCAATGAATAGATTTGGCGGAGCATATTTTACTTATGCTATGGCGGTATTTCTCCTTTTTTTCATGTATGATCTTTATATTTCCTGGCCGGTACAAAGAGATTTCATTCCACAAATTGGTTCAGCAAAATGGGCCGTTATCGGAGTGGCACTCTTTTACGGGAGCATGCTTATTGCCGGGGCTTGCCATGATTCTCATTCATTGCATAAAGCATTTGAAGAGTACAGTACTTATATTATTTTCTTTATAGTCTTACTTTGGCGAGCCAGATGGAATATTGATGATGGAATGAAATACGGTATAGCATGCGGAGCAGCTATTACCTGCGTATGGGTTTTTGCTCAATATCATGCGGATCCAGAGGCTATGGTCACTGCAGGATTCGTACATCAGAATCCGCTGGCTACGGCTTTAAATCTTACATGGCCATTTATTTTCTATTATTTTACTCAGGAGAAAAGGCCTGTATGGAAGGGATTATTCGCTGTTCTATTAGTTTCTTTAATCAGCTGTTTATTCCTTACGACTTCAAGGGGCGCATTCATGGCTCTTGGCTTGGGGTGTATTTTCACTTCTGCGATAATGATTGTAGTATGCCATGGTAGATTAAAAGATAAGTCTGTGCAGCGTAATGCGGCTGCAATGCTTGTTGTTTCCTTGATTTGTTTGATTTCCTTTAATTATTTTGTTGAAGAGAAACATACCGGGTGGGATCCGGATACTATGGGCGGAGAACGCATCATGATGCTGGAAGCCAGCTATCGTATGTGGCAAGACCATAAAATGGTTGGTATTGGGCCGGGAAATTGGGAAGAGTATTACTATAGCGAAAAGTATCATCCCAAAGAAGGAAGAGAGAAGGGTCATGTAATGCCGCATAATATGCCAATGCTCTATTTGAGCGAAGGTGGTATTGTTGAAGCGGCAGGGTACTCCTTATTTGTTTTATTTTTCTTTGTTTCTGTATATAAGGCCGCCAGAGCTACATCGAATAAGACGCTGGCAGCCATGGTTATGTTATCTTATCTAACTTTCTTTTTTCACGGATTTGTAGACTCAACAATATTTAATAAACCCGCTGCACGAATTTTCTATATGCTGATGGCTTACGGAATGATGTCATGTTATGCTGTAACGAATAAGAATAATTCGCTGGATTTATTAAATCAATCATCCGTAAAAGAATAATGCAGACCGTAAAATGACAGTTTTATCAGGTGCTGATGCAATATAAAAAGAATCTTCTTCCAGTAAAAACTGGAGGGAGATTCTTTTTGTATTGTTAACGGGGCAGTCTTCCCAGTATAAAATGACCAACAATATTTGTTAAAAAGCGGTTTTCCTGAAGAATAGCATGACGTAAAAGCTTATATACATGTCTTAACGGAAGATTATTCATATCATGAATATATGTATACAGGTCAGATTTATGCGTATCCGACAGGTGATTGTTTACGCTGTTAGCGGCGTAAACTTTTAATGCATATTTCATAATTTTTTCTTCAGATGGAGTTTTAGGCTCAGCAGAAACAGATTTAAAACCGCGGAGGCTGGCTATTGATTTCTCAGTGATGATTTTTGTAAGCAGGCGCTGACGATAGGCTAAGTAGGAAAGAAGAAGCGGACTCAATTGATCCTTTTCATAGCCTTCTTCCTTAAGGAAAGTGGTTAATTCTGTTCGCTGCAACTTATTTAATTTATGATCTTTTTGATCAATGAGGAGAGCTTTCAAAGCATCTACAGCTTCAAGAACGTTAATCATGGCAAGCATATCCGGGTCAGAAATAGAATAGTCCAGATGATGCTTCCAAGCGAGGTATTCTTGGTAAAAGGAGCAAGAATTTGCTGTCTGGGTCAAACTTCTATGCGGATGCTTTTCCCAATAATAATAAATATGATCAAGAGCGCGAGCACTTTTGATTTTTGAAGCAATATTCGGTGATATATAGATATCTTCAGCCGTTTTTATAGAATCATTAAAGCGAGTATTTTCCCAGATTCTCTTGTGATACGCTTTACCCGTAACTGTCCATCCGGATATATAGAGCATGCGTGTCAGGATCTGTTCAGTCGTAAAGCGGCTGTCCCAAGTAATACTGCTAATTTTCCGGTTTATGTCTACTCTGCTTGTACCAAAAGTAACCATGTCTAATTCCTTGACAGATTCTCTAAAAATCTTGACGATATCCTCAACAAGGTTATTTTCTACATAATCGTCTGCATCAATAAACAGAATATAATCTCCTGTAGCATGATCAAGTCCAGTGTTTCGAGAGCACTTACACCACGGTTTTCGTGGCTGACATAGACGACTCTGTTATCTGTATTGGCATATTTCTTACAAAATTCATCAGACCTATCCGTTGAACCATCATTGACAAGAATGATTTCCAGATTGTTATAAGTTTGAGCAAAGATACTGTCCATACAGCGATCAAAAAATCTTTCTTTGGCGGATTGTATAATTAAGTTGAACACTTAAAAATCCATAGCGAACCCTTGTGGT
>ENA-UAIT01000286-UAIT01000286.1-human-gut-metagenome-genome-assembly--contig:-NODE-286-length-22501-cov-4.983427_pt1 | contig 22501 bp, 18 predicted proteins | sample MGYA00244422_ERZ654397 | MGnify/ENA primary metagenome ERZ654397 (study PRJEB26926, sample SAMN06164923) | human gut metagenome | biome: ENVO:00009003; feature: ENVO:2100002; material: ENVO:00002003... | reverse complement strand
CGAGATTACTACGCGTCTCGTGGGCTCGGAGATGTGTATAAGAGACAGGATTCTGGGATGTCGAAGGGGATTTCATGGGAGGTCCGTTCGTAAGCTATACGACCGTCGATACGGCGACCGACCGGGTTTTCACGCTGGATTGTTATGTTTATTCTCCGAAACTTCCCAAACGCAATTATATGCGCGAAGTGGAACACTTGCTTCATCTGGTGAAATTCCCCGCAGCGACCGGTTCCGCATCTGCGACTGTCACCGCTGGCAGGCGGGAGGCGGCAAAATCAGATGCTCCGGCATCCCGGGACGCAAATCCGAAACCCGAAGCAATCTCGTCGGAATCCTGATAATCCGCCGCCCCGGTGTTGCAATTCCTGACATATCTGTTCATCGCCATCTATACGGCGACGGTTATCGGCATCATCCTGGTTGTCATTTTGGGCAACCGCAACCCGCTCAAGACGATCCCGTGGGTCGTCGTGCTGATTTTCGCTCCGGTCGTGGGATTGGTTTTCTATTTCTTCTTCGGGCAGGATCTGCGGCGCAAGCGGATTATTTCGCGCCGTACCTACAAGCGGCTCATGGTCTATGCTCTTCCGGCCCATGTGCGTCGAAGCGATGCCCCCGTTCCGGCCGCATGTCAATCCCTGTCCACTCTGCTTACCAATACTTCGCAGGCGGTTTCCTTTTACGGCAGCCGCCTGACCCATTACGGCGACGGGGCTTCCAAGATGACCGCCCTGCTCGAAGAGATCGAAAAGGCCCGCGACCATATTCACATTCTCTATTATATTTTTTGTGACGATGAAACGGGTGCCCGTCTTCAGCAGGCGCTGATCCGCAAGGCAAAGGAGGGTGTCAAAGTCCGCGTACTCTATGACGACGTAGGCTGCAACGGGGTCAAGAAAGAATTTTTCCAGCAGATGCGCGATGCGGGTGCGGAGGTTCATGCCCTGCTGCATGTACGCTTTCCGATGCTGACCGACCGGGTCAATTACCGCAACCACCGCAAGATCGTGGTCATCGACGGCCGGGTAGGTTTTTTCGGCGGTATGAATATCGCCGACCGCTATGTGAAAGGACCGGGTTGGGGGGTATGGCGGGACAGCCACTTCAAGGTAGAAGGAAAGGGGGTGTATGGCCTGCAATCCGCATTTCTGGTGGATTGGTCGACCGTCGAACGCGTACACCTGGATACCTCGAAGTTTTTTCCCGAAGCCGACAACTATACCTCATCGACCATGCAATTCGCTACCAGCGGTCCGTTGGGGCCCTGGCGAACGTTGTTGCAGGGTATTATGACGGCTATCGCCGGTGCGCGACGGAGTATCTGCATCCAGACGCCCTATTTCCTGCCGACCGAGGGCCTGAACTCCCTGTTGCAAACGGCGGCATTGGGCGGTATTGACGTACAATTGATGCTGCCCGAGCGTTCCGATTCCCGGATTATCGATAAAGCCGTGCATTCGTTCATCGACGATATGCTCCGGGCCGGGGTGAAGGTTTACTTTTATACCAAAGGCTTCCTGCATGCCAAAATGCTTATCGTCGATGATCTGCTGACGGTTGTGGGTTCTGCGAACATGGATTTCCGCAGTTTCGAGCACAACTTCGAAATCAACGCGTTCGTTTACGGACAGGATTTCAATACGGCAATGCGTCGTGTTTTCGACGAAGACCTGCGCTCGTGCCGGCGGCTTATTCCTTCGGAATGGTTGCGGCGACCTCTTCCGCAGCGATTGAGCGAGTCGTTCATGCGGCTCTTTTCCCCGCTGTTGTAAGGCCGGAGGAGGCGATGACGGCGATCGGGGTTTCCGTTGTTGTCCGATTCGCAAAAAACATAGCCACACCACGGAAAGCCCGGAGCCTGTAAAAAATATTTGGAGAATCCGATTTAACTTTCTATCTTTGTAAAACAAACGTATCAGGGTTCTGACCTTCACGGGTCGGGATTCTTATTTTTTTGATAAAACCATGGCAAAAGAGATTATTTATCTGACGGCAGAGGGTTACAAGAAGCTCAAGGACGAACTCGACCATATGCGCTCGGTGGAGCGTCCGGCTATATCGGCGGCCATTGCCGAAGCACGCGACAAGGGAGACCTGTCGGAAAACGCCGAATACGACGCGGCCCGGGAAGCACAGGGACTGCTCGAAATGCGTATCGCCAAAATGGAAGATACCATTGCCAATGCGCGTATCATCGACGAATCGAAAGTCGATAAGAGCAAGGTGCAGATCTTGAGTCGGGTAACTCTTCTGAACCACAATACCGGCAAGGAGGTGATCTATACTATCGTCGCCGAGCACGAAGCCAACCTGCGCGAAGGCAAGCTGGCCATCGGCACTCCCATTGCCAAAGCCCTGCTGGGACATAAGAAAGGGGACCGGGTGGACGTGACCGTGCCTGCCGGGACGATCCATTTCGAAATTCTGGATATCAACATCTGAAATAGGGAGATCGGGGTGAGGCAATCTTTTTAGGATGTAGAAACTGTTGTTGATTATTTTTTGGTAAGGAATGCTTTCGGGCGTTCCTTTTTTGTTCGTATTTGTATGATTCCGGTGCTTTGTCAGTCGATACCGGCGATTGCTGCTATGTACGGCGGATTGCATGCAAGGGGAGTTCGGTGCCATGATCGCGCAATAAACGGAACGTCCGACCTTAAGGTCGGACGTTCTCTGTTTTCTCGTTTTGGAGGAGCTATTTTAACGATGTGCGAATTTTGCCTGTCGCATATCCATAAGATTGATATTTGACAGGCCACCACCGATGAGTTCTCCGGCGGGGCTTGCACCCTCTTTGGTCAGATTTACCATTTGGCGGATAACGGGTCCATAGTTGCCTTCTGCATCCGCTGCTACGCCACAGATGGTGTTTTCATCCCAATAGACTGCCAGCAACTGATCTACCGCATCCTTAAATTCAGGTATTCCGTAAGTAACCAGATTGTTGATTATGCTGCGGTCCGAATATTCGTCCGGATTACTCAAATCGCCCATGAAACATCCTGTCCACCAATGAGCTGCCTTGTCGTTGTGGGATACTTTCAACAACAGAACGGCATATTCTTCGAAGCCTGCGAAGTTGATGGGATCCAATTGGGCGAGTTCTGCGCCATCATACCATGCGTAGCTGTCGATGCTTACTTCGGCAAGCGCAGCGGTATTCTCTTCTACCGTATATGTTTCACTGATGATGAAGGGAGCGACAGGGACTCCTTTTTGATCGATGGCAACGGCCCACATTCGCAATTGATCGCCTGTCTGAAGATTCCGTTCAAATTCTACAGGACCTGTGGCCGCGAGCATGGAAACCGCCTCGGCATGCAGGCCGGTGGTGCCCATATAGTCTTTGATTTTGGATTCAAGCACTTTTTTCATACCCTCCTCGATATTTTCGCCGAAGGCCTGATAATCCTCTTCCGAGATAAGATCGAATATGTAAACGACATCGTCTGCTGACGGAACGGTGGAGAACTTGGAGGCGACAACCGAACTTAAAGTGCATTCGAATTGAACGTCGAACGTTTGGGGATCCCCTCCTTCAAGAGTCTTGAATGTTTCGGTTTTGATCGGTGTGGTCGGGAATCCCTGTTCGCATCCGAAAACCGCAATTTGATATTCCCAGCCCGGGTTGAGTTCTTTTGCTTCATACGTGAAAGGTCCCTCGTGGAGATACATGTCGAGCATACCCCAGCCGAAATAACGATCGATCAGATATTTTTGATAATCCGTACCCGTCGGCACCTGGGACTGGATGTCAGCCGACAGAACATCCAGGAAGTAAACATCGCTGTTCGACGGTGTAACGGTAATCGATGCTCCTGTCTGTGTGATTGCTGTCGTTGCGATTTCGAATGTATTGGTGGATTCGGGTGCAGTCTGCGCTGTAAAAGCTTCTGCGGTAGGCTTCGTCGTCGTGTGTCCGTCGGCATCGATACCTACTGCGACGGCCCAATACTTGGCTCCCGGTTCGAGTCCTCTGGCCGTATATGCATCGTTGCCGTAAGAAGTAATGGCTTTGACCGCCTCCTCGCGGGTCATCTCCTGCTGCTCCATCATCACTACCTCGATGAAATATTGTAGGTAATCGTCAAAACCGTGTTTTTGGGATTCCAGCCAATCGGCGTCGGTGACGATATCACTGAAATAACTTTTTGTTTCGTTGCTCGGAGAAACCGTGATTTCAGCTGTCGTCGGAGTAATGTTACTTACTGATACCTTGAATGTCAGTTGATTAGGATCAGTTTGGGGGGGGGTACGTCGGTTTTGTCGTCACTGCATGCTCCGGCGAACACCGCCAAAATAAGAAAAGGAATTAAAATTTTTTTCATAATCTTATTATTTTTTAGTGATTAATTCACTACTAAAATAAATAAAAGTAGTGAGAAAACAAAAAACGGATGATTTTTTAGGATGTTAAATTTAAGTTTTTTAAAATTGGATTGATGTCTTATGAAGAGGTAACTTTGTATTCGTATTCTCGGAACTGCCGGAAGTAAAGAAACCGGTCATAGTAACTTGGGGTATGATGCTGTTGTGATATTATATTGACCATTCGAATAAATTCGGAGCCTGTGTCCGTTTATACCCGAGGAAAAGGGTATGTTTGGGATTCGAGATATTGATATTTGATTCCCTGCAGAAGCATCCCAATATATAGGTATTTGGGAGAGTGCACCTTGCCGGGTAACCTTTTTTCATTATTTTTGCACCTGAAATGAGCGGACAAAAACTCATACGGGTATTCAATGCGGGGGCGCTGCTGCTGATCCTGCTCGCGGCCTATGCGGGCAAAAGCCTGCATACCCATCCCGATGAGTACTATCGTTACCTCACGGAGAACGATGCAAATACCACGTCGCCGGCTCTTGTGGACGACTGTGCGATTTGCCATTTCCATTTCTTCTCGTATATCCATTCTACCGACTGGGTCCTCGACAGTGAGTTCCGTTTGCTGGAAACCTTTTTCCGGCCGGAGTGTTACGATCCGGCAATCGTTGCGATATCGGGCTCGCAGCTCCGTGCGCCGCCTGCAATCGGGTAGATAAATTCGTTCCGGAACCATTCGTTTCCGGGACTATTCGACCGCACGTGCCGAGCGGCGCGGCAAAACATCGTTTTCACAGGGTATTCTCTCTCATCGGCCGTATTACGGGCCGTTGCCCCTGCCTGGCGAAAACAGACCCATTTTACATCTTAAAACATAGGATTATATTGTGTATCCATTTGGGAGCATAGCGCCCCGAGTCCATTCCGAGGAGGAGATTTAGGAGGACTTCATTACAGACGCAGCCTCCGGCCGCGAATAAACGCCCTCGAACTCGATTCCGCGACCGTCGGATAATGGGACATTGAAGATATAATCGCCTAATTATTATAATATGAAAAAATTGATCCTCTTGGCCGTAATGTGCCTGGTTTATCATACACTTTTTGCAGACGAAACGACCCCGACTCCTAAAAGCGACGCTCATCTCTACGGCCATGTCATCGACAGCAAAACAGGCGAACACCTGCCCTATGCCACCGTCACCATTCCCGGCACGACCATCGGCACCATGACCGATGCGAGCGGGCACTATTTCCTGAAGAATCTGCCGACGGGCACTATCACCGTCGAGGCCCGCATGATGAGTTACGATCCCGTGCGCCACGAAGTAACGCTAAAAAAAGGACAGTCCCTCGAACTCAACTTCGAAATCACGGAAAACGGAATTACCATGGACGACGTAGTCGTCTCGGCCAGCCGCAGCGAAACCACGCGTCGCAAAGCCCCGGCCTTGGTGAACGTCCTCGACCGCAAGATTTTCGACAACACCAACTCGGCTTGTCTGGCTCAGGGGCTTAGTTTCCAGCCCGGCGTACGCGTTGAGGACGACTGTCAGAACTGCGGTTTTATGCAGGTGCGTATCAACGGACTCGACGGACACTATTCGCAGATTCTCGTCGATTCGCATCCCGTCTTTTCGGCCCTTTCGGGCGTTTATGGACTGGAGCAGATTCCGGCCAGCATGATCGACCGCGTCGAGGTGATGCGCGGAGGCGGCTCGGCACTCTTCGGCTCCTCGGCCATCGGCGGTACGATCAACATCATCACCAAGGACCCCGACCGCAACAGCGCCGAAGTCGGTCACACGATCACGGCGATCGGCAACAGCAGCAGTTACGACAACGTCACCTCGGCCAATGCCTCGCTCGTCACCGACAGCCGTAAGGCGGGACTTTATGTCTATGGACAGAACCGCCACCGCTCGGGGTACGACCACGACGGGGACGGCTTCACCGAAATTCCGCAACTGCAATCCCAATCCCTCGGACTGCGCTCATTCTTCAAGACCAGCGCTTATTCGCGTATTACGCTCCAGTACAATACCGTCATGGAGTACCGCCGGGGCGGCGACCGGCTCGACCTGCCGCCGCACGAAGCGATGATCGCCGAGCAGACCGACCACAACATCAACGGCGGCAGCCTCTCGTTCGACCTCTCGTCCGCCGACTTCTCCAACCGTGTGAATGTCTATGCTTCGTTCCAGCACATCGCCCGCAAGAGCTACTACGGCTCCAAGCAGGATCCCGACGCCTACGGTCGCACGCACGACCTCACCGTGGCGACCGGCGCCCAGTACATCCATTCGTTCGACCGGTTGTGGTTCCTTCCCGCCGACCTGACCCTGGGCGTGGAATATAACTACAACGATCTGGACGACGAATCGATCGGCTATGATTATCGAACGAAGCAAAAGGTGCACATCATCGGCGCCTACCTGCAAAACGAGTGGAAAAACGAGCATTGGTCGCTGCTTATCGGCGGCCGTCTGGATAAGCACAGCCTCGTCGATCACGTAATCTTCAGTCCGCGTGCCAACCTGCGCTACAATCCCGGAGAGGGGGCGAGCCTGCGCCTGAGCTATTCGAGCGGCTTCCGTGCTCCGCAGGCCTTCGACGAGGATATGCACATCGCCATCGTGGGCGGCGAGCGGGTACGCATTCGCCTGGCGGACGATCTGCGCGAGGAGCGATCGCACAGCCTCAGCCTCTCGGCAGATCTTTATCACCGTTTCGGAAAAGTCCAGACCAACTTGCTCGTCGAAGGTTTTTACACGACGCTCGACCACGTTTTCGCCTTGCGTCCGCTGCCCGATCCGGATACGGACGGGAGTACGATCAAGGAGCGTTACAACGGCTCGGGCGCCCGCGTCATGGGCATCAATATCGAAGGCAAGGCCGCCTTCACCCGCTGGTTCGACCTGCAGGCCGGAATCACCCTTCAGCAGAGCCGCTACAAGGAACCGGAACAGTGGAGCGAAGATCCGGAGGTCGCACCGACCCGCAAGATGTTCCGCACGCCGAACACCTACGGCTACCTTACGGCTGAATTGACCCCCGTACGCAATTTGCAGGCAGCCATTACCGGAACTTACACGGGCAAAATGCTCGTGCAGCACATGGCGGGTTCGGGCACGCCCGTCGATCGGGCCGTCACGACACCTCGTTTCTTCGACCTGAACCTCAAAGTGTCGTACGACGTCATTCTCTATAAGGAGATCGCCCTGCAACTCCATGCCGGCATCCAAAATATCTTCAACGCCTACCAGAAAGACTTCGACCGGGGGGCCAACCGCGATTCGGGTTACATCTATGGCCCGTCGCTACCCCGCAGCTGGTTCGTCGGTGCGAAGATCAGCTTCTGACGGTCTGCCGGAAGCTCCGGCGGCTCCTTGCTTCGCCGGACAGGGAATATCGTTGTCGCTCATCCGGATTGACGGCATACGGAACTTTTTTGAAAATATCGCTTTCGGAAAGTCATGATATTTTCCGGGTATAAACCGAACGGAGCTGCTTGGCGGCTCCGTTCGCTCATGGCGGCCGAACGCTTTAGCAACCATTATTGCACCGATTTGCACGAGCCGCAAAACAATTTTACGGTTTTTCTCGTTTTTAATATATCGATCCATCCGTCAAAATTCGTATTTGCTGCGATTTTTGTTCTGTTCTCGAAACAGGGGTGGCTTGAATAACCGACATACGATCCCTATAACCAGATTTAACCCCGAATCGTTATGTTTAACTCCCGATCTTCCATCTCCATCTCGACGTTTCTTTCTTCACTGATTGGATCTATCATGCGCGGGCGACGCTCCGTCCGCTGCGGCCAAACGTGCGAGTACCGCAAGGCCAGACTCATCCTGACCCACGACCCGGGCGAAGAGCTGTTTCTGGGGGCCCTTCATCCGGCTGCGGCTCTTTTCCGGGAACATATCGATATCCCCGAACTCATCGCCGAACATGCTACTTATCGCAAAGTGCTCGAGGAGGCCGGAGCGAGGGTACTCACGGTACGTCAGATCCTGCTCGACGGAACCGGCGCGGACGGGAAACCCGCCGACCGGACGAAGCTGGAGAACCTGCGCCGCTTCGCGGCCGGTTTTCTTACCTTCGACACCCAAAACCTCTCTCCGGAAACAGCCGGGCAGCAGAAGGAGTACCGACAATCCATCCTCGCCAAGACATCGCCCCGGGATCTGGTGCGGATTATTCTGCGACAACCGATCATCCGACTGTCGGAAACGCAGATCAACACGGGGCTCAAGGCCGAATATTCGGAAAACCCCGTGATGAATCTCTTCTATACGCGGGACCAGTTGATAACTACTGCCAAAGGCGTCGTAATCGGACGCATGAACTCCCCGCAGCGGGAGAAAGGATGCGACATTCTGCAATTCTGCCTCGAAAAAATCGGCATGAAACCGTTACACCGCATCGATGGGGAGGGAGCTCATCTCGAAGGCGGGGATTTCTATCCGTTCGGCGATACGGCTTTCATCGGCTGCGGGATGCGCACCACGCAACCGGCCATCGATCAGCTCATGGAGCACGATTTGCTGGGCTGCAACCGTCTGGTCGTGGTCAAGGACCGGTTGTTCAGCCAGGCGGAAATGCACTTGGACACCTATTTCAACATTATAGACCGCAATCTGGTGACGCTCACAGCCCGGCGTATGACCACCGATCCGGATTCTCCGGATCTGTTGCTGGCCGATATTTATCTCCGAGGTGCAAACGGCGTCTATACCAAAACCGAAGAAGATGTCGGATTCATCGAATTGTTGAGGAGCCGTATCGGCGCCGCCATCATCCCCATTTCCGAAGAGGATGCCGACCGGCTGGCGGGTAATTTCCTGACGGTCGGGCCGCGCCGTATCATCGGGGTAGCGGGCCAGTCCGAAGCCCTGCGGACCGAACTGAAACACCGAGGGGTGAAGGTTACCTGGGTCGGGCTCGACAACCTTTGCAAAGGCTACGGTGCCGCACACTGCATGACGCAGGTGCTTCGCAGACGGTGAAGACTATCCTCCGACGTATGTAAAAAAGACACTCCGGGGAAGTGAAAAGTTTTTCCGGGAATGACCGTTTCCGCAATGTTCCGAAAGAATATGGCCGCTGTTGCCCGGCAAGGAGCGAAATCGGTTGTTATGTTCCGTTCATACGGGTCAGACGGGAAACTTTCCGCTTCCGGATGCGGGTAAGTTTCTTATAGAATACGACTTACTTCCGACGAAATGTGCGGCGGAAGGCTCTTTCACGAAAAATCCCCGGTCGAAAGACCGGGGATCTGCTATCGTTGTCGGCAAACGCTTACAACGCCTTGATCTCGTGAAGCACCTGGTTGGTCTTGCGGACCGCAGCAGCCGATGCCTCGAATTTGGCAGCCTCTTCCTTGGTGAGGTCGAGTTTGACGATCTTCTCGATACCCTTGCGGCCGATCACGGCGGGAACACCGATACAGATGTCGTTCTGGCCGTATTCGCCTTCGAGGTAGCAGCAGCAGGGGACGATCTTCTTCTGATCATGCAGGATCGATTCGACCATCATCGAAGCAGCGGCGCCCGGAGCATACCAGGCCGAAGTGCCGATGAGTTTGGTCAGCGTGGCACCGCCGACCATCGTGCTGGCGACAGCCTCTTCAAGTTTCTTCTTCGAGGCGAATTGCGTCACGGGCACGCCATTGACCGAAGCCTTCGAAAGCAGCGGAATCATCGTCGTATCGCCATGACCGCCGATCACCATGCCGTCCACGTTGTTGATGTTGGCGCCGGTGGCTTTCGCCAGGTAACATTTGAAACGGGCCGAATCCAAGGCGCCACCCATGCCGATAATCCGGTTTTTGGGAAGTCCCGAAGCCTTGAGCGCCAGATAAGTCAGCGTATCCATCGGGTTGGCGACCACGATGATGATCGCGCGGGGCGAATATTTCACCACGTTCTCGATCACGCCTTTCATAATGTTGGCGTTGGTGCCGATCAGCTCCTCGCGGGTCATGCCCGGCTTGCGGGGAATACCCGAGGTGATCACCACCACGTCCGAGTTGGCAGTCTGCTTGTAGTCGTTGGTCACGCCGACGAGCTTCGTATCGAAATCCATCAGCGTAGAACACTGGTACATATCCAGCATCTTACCCTCCGACAGGCCCTCTTTGATGTCGATGAGGACCACTTCGCTCGCCACTTCGCGGCAAGCCATCACATTGGCGCAAGTAGCGCCCACGGCGCCCGCGCCCACAACTGTTACCTTTGACATAATGTTATAGTTTTAAGGCGAGTCCGACGTATTGATTTCGGATGTAAAACAAAAATACTGTCACAACAGAACACGTCGGACTCACGTTACGGTATCTTTTGATGCCGGATTCCATCCTGACACTCCCTGCCGACACCCGTCGAAAACGGGAGGCTGCGGGGTTCGATTTACATCGAACGAATATTAGCCGATCAACTCTTTGTACTGCGCGTCGGTAAGCAGCGACTCGCACTCCTTGGGATCGGTCAGTTTCACTTTGACGAGCCAACCCTCTCCGTAGGGATCGCGGTTCACGATGGAGGGATCGGCATCCACTGCAGGGTTGAACTCCAACACTTCGGCGCCGACGGGAATGAAAGCGTCGCTCACGGTCTTCACGGCCTCGATCGAGCCGAAGACGTCACCGGCGGACAAGGTTTCGCCGACGGTCGGAACATCGACGAATACGATGTCGCCCAACTGGCTCTGTGCGAAATCGGTAATGCCGATAAAAGCCTCACCGCCCTCTACGCGGCACCATTCGTGGTCATTGGAATACTTCAGATTTGCAGGTACGTTCATAATTTTCGGTATTTGAATTGGTTAAAATGAAATTTATTCGCGGTCTAAAATATCATTGCAAATATAAGGTTATTTTTCGTTCGGCCAACGTTATCCTGTTATTTTTTTAACACGCAGCCCGTCCCGTCCGTTCGAGCCGTCCGCTTCCCCTCGATAACGAACTCTATCTCCCGGAACAGATACCCTTCGGTACGGCCGTCGGGCAGCTCCAGCAGCAGCTCTCCCGAAGGGCGCACGCCCCGCAGCACGGCCTCCACTGTCCGGCCGTCGGGATAACGGTACCGATGCCGCTCTCCGAGCCGGTACATCCGCCGTCGGTAGTCGGCTTGCAGCGCCTCCCGATCCCCTTTCTCGAGTTGTTCGTACCGGGCGGCCAGACAGTCGCCCAAGCGGTGCAGTACCTCCTGCCGATCGTATTCGCAGCCAGTTTCGAGGCACATCGACGACGGGTTCGGCAACGACGGATCGAACCGGGTCTGATTGACGTTCACCCCGATTCCGACGATCGTACGCGACAGGCGGTCGCCCGTCAGGTTGTGTTCGATCAGGATGCCGACCAGCTTGCGGTCGCCCGCATAGATGTCGTTCGTCCATTTGATCCGGGCGTCGATGCCGTAACCGCCGAAAAGGTCCGTCAAAGCCAAAGCTACCGCTTCCGAAAGCAGAAACTGTTCCGAAACGGGCAGGAAACGGGGTTCCCATACCAGCGAGAACATCAGGTTGCGTCCCTCCTCGCTGCTCCAGGTATGCCCCCGCTGGCCGCGTCCGGCAGTCTGCCGCTCGGCGCAGATCGCATCGCCGTGTCCGTAGCGAGGATTCCGGGCCTCGTCGTTGGTCGAGGTCGTCTCTTCGAGAAAGTGATAACGGGTCCTGTGCATCCGAAAGGTACTATACCGAAACTCCGAAATCCCGGAGCGCCGCGGTGAGCGAAGTTTTCTTGTCGGTGGACTCCTTGCGGCGTCCGATAATCAGCGCACAGGGAACGCCGTACTCCCCGGCCGGGAAACGCTTGGGGTAGCTGCCCGGAATGACCACCGATCCGGCGGGGACGTATCCCTTGTACTGTTTGGGTTCCGCCTCCGTTACGTCGATAATATGCGTCGATCCGGTAATCACCACGCCGGCGCCCAGCACCGATTCGCGGCAGATGTGCGCCCCTTCGACCACGATGGCCCGGGAGCCGATGAAACAGTCGTCCTCGATGATGACGGGGGCCGCCTGCACGGGTTCCAGCACACCGCCCACGCCCACACCGCCGCTCAGGTGGACGCGCTCGCCGACCTGGGCGCAGGAGCCGACCGTCGCCCACGTATCGACCATCGTGCCGGCACCGACCCAGGCTCCGATATTGACGTAGGAGGGCATCAGGATCGCCCCCGGCGAAATGTAAGCTCCGTAGCGCGCCACGGCGTGCGGTACAACCCGTACGCCCAGCTCCTCGTAGCCGTGCTTGAGGTCCATTTTGTCGTGCCATTCGAGTTCTCCGGCCCGCATGGTGCGCATCTCCTGCATCGGAAAATAGAGCAGAATCGCCTTCTTGACCCACTCATTGACCTGCCATTGGCTCCGGGACGGATCGATGGGTTCGGCCGTTCGCAGGCGGCCCTTGTCCAGTTCTTCGATAACGGCGCGGACCGCCTCCCGCACACGGGACTCCGCAAGCAATGCCCGGTCGTTCCAGGCCTCTTCGATAATTTGTCGCAACTGATTGTCCATTCCTGTTTTTCGCTTTCGTTATTCCGGTTTCAAAGTTACAAAATTCTCCTGCGGATCGCCGGATGCCGGCAACTTTTTCGTATATTCTGCGAATATATGGAATGTTCGGACAATCTTTGCGAACAAACCTGCACGATTGCGCCGGACTTTTCGTATATTTGTCTTTCGAAACCCTTCAAATATTAAAATATGTTAAAACACGTTAAAATTACTTTGGCGGTTTTCTGTGCCGCTGCTGCACTTACCGCCTGTAAGTCATCTATGAAAATCAAACACCTGCCTTATCCCGATGCCGAGCGTACGGAAGTCGTGGATAACTACTTCGGCACCGAAGTCGCCGACCCCTACCGCTGGCTCGAAGACGACCGTTCGGAACAGACGGCCGCCTGGGTCGCTGCCGAAAATGCCGTGACGCAGAATTACCTGGATCAAATTCCGTTCCGCGAGGCGATGCGTGCCCGCCTGACCGAGCTGTGGGCTTATCCCTGGGAGGGAGCTCCGGCTAAATTCGGGGATTATTACTATTTTTACCGCAACGACGGACGACAGAACCAGGCCGTGCTGTACCGCCAGGCTTCGCTCGACGCCGAGCCGGAGGTATTCCTCGATCCCAACACGCTCTCCGAGGACGGAACGGTTGCGCTGTCGGGCATCTCTTTCTCGGAAGATGGCCGCTACCTGGCTTATGCGGCTTCGGCTTCAGGTTCGGACTGGAGCGACATTCATGTCATCCGTACGGCGGACAAGCAGCCCACGGGCGATATCGTAAAATGGGTGAAGCTCTCCAACGCAGTGTGGACACCCGACGAAAAGGGATTCTATTACAGTACGTTCGACGTTCCGGAAGCGGGCGTCTATTCTTCCCAGAACCAATATCAGAAGGTATATTATCACACGCTCGGTAAGCCTCAGTCTTCCGATCGTCTGATTCATATGGACACACAACATCCGTTGCGCTATTTCGCTTCCAGTGTCAGCAAGGACGGCAAGTGGCTTTTCATCACGGCATCGGAGGGTACGTCGGGCAGTGAGATCCTCTACCGAAAAAGCAGCGATAAGAAGTTCAAGGTGCTGCTTCCCGGCTTTGCCAACGACCACGAGATTATTCGCGCCGAGAACGATAAACTTTACGTGCGTACCAACCTCGATGCTCCCAACTACCGCGTGATCCGCATCGACCTGAATAATCCTTCGGTGATCGAGGAGATTATCCCCGAAAATCCGAAGAATATGCTTGAGATCGTCAGCAAACCGGGCGACTATATGATGGCTTCCTACCTGGAGGATGCCCAAAGCCAGGTTTACCAGTACGATTGGAACGGCAAGCTCATTCGGAAAGTCGAGCTGCCCGCCATCGGATCGGCAGGCGGATTCTCCGGTAAAAAAGGCGAAACGGAGGCCTTCTATTCGCTGACCAACTTCACGACACCTTCGACCGTTTACCGTTACGACCTCGCAACGGGCGAATCGACCCTGTACAAACAGTCGGATGTGAAATTCAGCCCCGAAGACTACACCACGGAACAGGTGTTCTACACCAGCAAGGACGGCACGAAAGTCCCGATGTTCATCGTGCACCGCAAAGAATTGAAACTCGACGGTAACAACCCCTGCTATCTCTACGCCTACGGCGGCTTCCAAGTCAATCTCGCTCCGTGGTTCAACCCGGCAGCGATCATGTTCATGGAACAGGGCGGCGTTTACTGCATCGCCAACCTGCGCGGCGGTCTGGAATACGGCGAAGAGTGGCACAAGGCAGGCATGCTGGACAAGAAGCAGAACGTTTTCGACGACTTCATCGCAGCGGCCGAATACCTCATCGACAACAAATACACCTCATCGAAGAAACTCGCCATCGCGGGCGGTTCGAACGGCGGACTGCTGGTGGGCGCCTGCGAGGTGCAGCGTCCCGACCTGTTCGGCGTCTGCCTGCCGGCGGTGGGCGTGATGGACATGCTCCGCTACCACAAGTTCACCATCGGCTGGGGCTGGGTCGTGGAGTACGGCTCGAGCGACGACGAGGAGCAGTTCGGCTACCTCTACAAATACTCCCCGCTGCATAACATCAAGAAGGGCACGAAGTATCCTGCGACGCTGATAACGACCGCCGACCACGACGACCGTGTCGTGCCGGCCCACTCGTTCAAATTCGCCGCCGAAATGCAGCACGCCCAGGGCGGCGACGCTCCGATCCTGATCCGCATCGACACCAAGGCGGGCCACGGCGCCGGCAAACCCGTCTCGAAGCGCATCGAGGAGGCTGCTGACGTATTCTCGTTCCTTTTCCAGAATACGGATACGCCTTACAAGACGGTCGAAACGAAATAATGCTATTCCGGTCGCATGTCCGAAGCTCCGCTGAAAACGGAGCTTCGGAAGCAGCCGGGCCGATCCCGATGCGGGTCCGGAACCCGGCACGACGAAGTACCGGCCGACAAACATACTGTTTTATTGAGCGATGAAAGTTTACAAGTTCGGCGGCGCATCGGTCCGCAACGCGGACGGTGTGCAAAACCTGCTGAAGATCATCGGTGACGAACAGGATCTGTTCATCATCGTATCGGCAATGGGTAAGACCACGAATGCCCTGGAGAAGGTTTTCGAAGGGTTGCAGAAGGGCGACAAAGCCTTCTCGATGGAGCACATCACCGCGCTGAGGCAATACCATGCCGAAATCGTCAACGAACTGTACGGCGCTCCTACCCGGCTCGAGAAGATCGAACGGCTTTTCGGAGAACTCGAACAGGTGGCGACCGAAACGGTCTATCGTCCGGAAGACGCCGAGCTGTGGTACGATACCATCGTCGCTTTCGGCGAGTTGATCTCGACGACGATCATTTCGGAATACCTCTCCGAACGGGGCATCGACAATTGCTGGCTCGATATGCGACGCTGCTTCCGCACCGAACAGCGACACAAGGACGCTTCGGTCGATATCGCCGCATCGCGGCCCCTGCTGCGCAACGCCATGAAACAGTCGAAGGCCCGTATTTTCATCGGACAGGGCTTTATCGGAGGCGCCCCCGACGGCACGACCACGACCTTGGGACGCGAAGGTTCGGATTACTCGGCAGCGGTGGCGGCCAATATCCTCGACGCGGAATCCATGTCGGTATGGAAAGATGTGGACGGCATCCTCAACGCCGACCCGAAGGTTTTCCCCGATGCGGTGCAGATCGCGGAACTGAACTACCTGGATACTATCGAGTTGGCTTACAGCGGGGCACAGATCATCCATCCCAAAACGATCAAACCGCTGCAAAACAAAAATATTCCGCTCTACGTGCGGCCTTTCGGAGACAAGCGCAAGCCGGGCACCGTGATTCGTCGGATGTCGGCACCGATCGAGGTTCCGATTCTGATCCTGAAGAAGGCTCAGGTATTGCTGACGATCCGTTCACGGGACTTTTCCTTCGTGCTCGAAGAGAAATTCGCGGCGATCTTCTCCCTGCTGGAGCGCCACCGCGTCAAGGTCAATCTGGTACATAACTCGGCGGTGAACCTCAGCCTTTGCGTGGATAACTCATGGCATATCGACGAAGCGATCCAGAGCCTCCGGAACGAAGAGTTCGACGTGATGAAGGTCGAGAACATGGAGCTGCTCACCATTCGGGGATACAACAGCGACCTGATGGAACGATACGCCTCGGGGCAGGATGTCTTTCTGATACAGAGCACCCAATCAACGGCCCGCATCGTCCGGAAAAACCGGTAGTCCAACTTCGAAAAAGACACTAAAATAAAAGGAGAGAAGTGGGATCGATGTTGAACGAATACAAGAAAAACATTAGAAAACCGAATCAGGAGGAGTTGTGCCTCATTAGGTTTCTGGCACAAAAGGCATCTTTGAATATGTCCGAGGGCTGGGAAAGATCTTTGACTGTTTCTTGTTTGAATGATGGAGGAATGGGCAGTATGAAATTATATATGTCTTTACCGCCGAAAGAAATAATATCAACGATTTTTGTCAGTGAGTGCTCTTTTAAGGATTCTGATGGAATAGATGCGTTAGCCTCATTATATCTCGATCAAGATCATGAGATTTGTGAAGTGGATATTTGGAAAGCTGATTTTTCTCCTTTGATAAGGATCTCTTCGGATATTGGCTTCTAAAGAAGAACATGGGAGATTTGGGATATTCGAAGCATGCATTTCGTGTAAATGGTGAAACTTATTATCCGGGAAAATCATGAAAAAATTAATGATTTTGTTAATCAGTCTTTTCTTCATTGCCTCCTGTGCAGTTGTAAAATCCAGTGGAATAGTTGGAAAATGTTACTTGGGTTATCCTTATTTATACAATCATAGTGTTCGGTTATATATTGAGTTTTATGCCGATAGTACGTTTTTATATAGGTCAGCTGGCTGTTATGATATAATCGGTCGTTGGTACATAAGCGGAGATACGGTGATTTTATCTTCGCCAAATTTCAATGTTGAAACTCGTTCTTTGCAGGACTATCTTGAAGCAGAAGGAAAGATTCCAGACTGGCGCGATCCTGATGAGTATTATAAATTTACGGATATGGATGGCAATAGAGATGCCTATATCATTAAAGGAGATACATTGTATCCTGTATTGAAAAACGGAAGTTCTGGATTAAAATATTTATACGCAATACCGAAACCGGGTCCTGAATTAGGTCTGGATAATAGAGGAATCTATTATGGGCCGAAAAAAGATAAGTAATCTTTGATTGTTACTGCCGGACTTAATATCCGGCAGTTTTCTTTTGTAGATTGGTGAATTTTATCTATCTTTCTACAAAGAAAAAATGTAATTATGAAACGACTAATAATTTTGTTAATCGGACTTTTCTTTATTGTTTCCTGTTGTAGTGTCAGGCCCGGCAAACTGACCGGTAAATGGTTTCGAAGTACAACTTGTGTAGATGATGCAAGAACTCCTGGATTATATGTTTACTTTTATCCTGATGGCGGCTTTTTGTACCAAATGGCCTATGCTGACGGAGCTACAGGTGCTTGGCGAATCGAAGGCGATACTGTTATTTTATGGTCTCCGGATTTCAGTATCGTGTTGGATAGTGTTTTGCTTCCGTACGGCCCACGCCGTTGGCCTACTGTGAATAAATATACAGATGCCACAGATGATAATAGAGATCGCTACCTTGTTCGGGGGAATAAATTATATCCCATCATGAAAGATGGGATTAATGAACTTCCTCTTGTAAAAATTTCAAAAAAACAAGCAAAAATAGAACTACAAGATTATCCATTTTATTACAATGTGAAAGATTAATTAAAGATTGTCTAACAAATCCGTGAAATTGAAAGTCACCCCTGTCAGAATGCATTCTGACAGGGGTGAAAACGTTAGAATCGGACTTATTAGACAGCCCTTTTTAATTTTTAGCATTTCGGTAGTGCCCGAACGCACGTTTACCGTCGCCGAAAACTGCGGGCGATCGAAAAAATCGTTTCGGAGGCAGGCACTTCGCCCTGCTGTTTCATTCGCCAAATCGTACGCACCATATATTGCTCGATGTCCCGGTGAAGCCGTTTGAAAAGAGGACAATCCTCGTAGTTTTCGTTATCGAGCAGCACATCCCGGATCGATCGCTGGGTATTGGTGTAATTGCTCATCTCGTTTTTAAGGGCCACCCCCTCCTTTTTCGAAGCGGCGATTCGCGCCGCAGTCATCTGACGCAATTTTTCGCACACGGTTTCCAGCAAGACCATCACCACGTTGTCCATCAGCGTGTGGCCGTGCATATAGAGATAGGTCGTTTCGGGAGTCACTCCGAGCCGGCCGAGACGTTCGGCGAAGGCATCCAACTCCGCAGCCTGCTTGGGATGCTTGCTGGCTAGCGTCTGCTCGCGGCGCTCGACGTTGCGCTGCAACCAGGCGATCGTCCGGGCCCCGTTATCCTCCAGATCGAGATAATTGAGCCTCACCGAAGATTTGAAATCGACGAGAGTGAACACATGCTCGTCCGACAGCTTCGCCGAGTAGGCATACCAGAGAAAAAGGCGGTAGATCGTACGGGAGTAGTCGGCCATGAAACGCTCGAAATCGAAGATTCGGGTGTCGTTCTTGGTCGCCTTGACGCAGACGTTGTGCAGCGAGGGAGCATAGCAGAGGTAATTCTCCGTGGCATAGGTGTAAGTATGGAACATATACCGTGAGTCGCGGATCAGGCGCGATTGCTCTGTCGCTCCGTTGAACAGGAAATCGAAATCCGAATCCACGCAAAGCAACATTCTCTCCGACGATTCGGGAATCATCGACATCAGCACCTTCTTGCCTTTGGGCAGGTCTTTGCGGGTCGGCACCGATATTTCGAAATAGAGGTAAGGATTGGCGAAACAGTCGAAGACGCCCCGCCAGAAAGCCACGTCCTCATAACCTTCGACGAAGACCTTCACGACTCGCAGCGACGGGTCGCCCGGTAGTGGCCGGGGCAGCGGACCGTCGTTTTTCCTGGCAAACGGATTGATCCGCCGCAGTTTATCGGTGATTTTTCTCATGTCGTTTTACAAAGGTAGTAAAAATGAGGGCAGAATAAACAAACTTGTTTGTTTTATTCTGTCGAAGTTTTCGATACCCCTTTATCCGACGGTCGCAGCATCGAATCCGCAGGATGCTTATTCGCGGCCCGGGCCGTGTCTGTAATACCAACGTTCCCCTGAATTCCCTCCTTGGAAGGGCCTTGGGAAGCTCGGTTCTCAAAGAGATTCCTAAAGTACATAATCACGTTCGAAAAATATGTTTTGATTTCATGCTATCTATTACATAAAGTCGGGAGGAAGTAATAGTCATAGCATCAGGTCTTTCTTTTGCAATTTCACGGATTTTATAAATCAAGTTGCTAATTTAGCTCCGGGAGAATACTTATACGAAAAAGGAGAATTTCATAAAATATAAGGAATAAGAAAGTCGAAAGAGTCGGATTGGATTTCCCCGTTCAATAATTATATTTTGATGTTCTGTTTTATTACTATTATTATTCTATTTTTTGCATTATGGGCAAGAACCGGGTTTATCAGTTTTTAACTTAGCTCGTAACTATGAGCATGCCCGGAAACCTTCTGATTCCCGAGGCTTATCTATTTGGACTGTTGAAGTAAAAATTATTTGTCGGAACAAGCATTGTGCGCATGTCCGATCGATTTTGTCGGGTTGGATGAACGAGATCTTAAAAGAAAAGAACGATTGAAAGGAGTAATAGTAATTGTAGAAAGAGTTGAAATAGGAGATGATCTGGTTGTATCTTAGTAGGTTCGTTAAAAAATAACGGTTGTTGTGCGTTGTTTCGGAGAAAATCCTTATATTTGCATCGCGTTGAATCCCGAATGGGAAACGGACGCGATGCGCGAAGGTTGCGAAAGGTAGTTTGAGAGAGTGGTGCGGAAATTTTCTTCTTGTGAATTTTTTGAAAAATTTGGAGGAAAGAAAATAATGGTTACCTTTGCAGTCCCGAGCCATTTTTAACGGGAGCTTAGCTCAGCTGGTTCAGAGCGTCTGCCTTACAAGCAGAGGGTCGGGGGTTCGAATCCCTCAGCTCCCACAAAATCGAAAATCGGATGAAAGCCACTCAATTTTTTGAGTGGCTTTTTTATTGCTGGTTTTACGAGAAGGTGTTCTTTGAGAAGAGGATCTGCGGAGGAATGAATGTGATGGCATTGGTTTTACGTAGGATGTGAAAAAGTAGGATTTTTTCGATGCTTCGGTTTGTTCTAAACGAGGATTTTAGTATTTTATTTATACATCAAAAGTATTAAGTCGTTTAATGCGAGGAAATTTCGTTTAAAACATTTGAACGCGTGCGGGAATCCGTTCGTACCGGTACGGTTTTTTGGCACGTGTTTTGTTTTTCTGAAGGAGCCGGGTCGGAGCAATAGCCCGATTCCGGCGAGGTTTCTTCATTTATTTAAGTTTGGGTTAGTAGTTTAGGAGGGTAACCTCCGAAGGCGGAAAGCAGTCGAGAAGACTCCTTTCCGTTTTTTTGTGCCTGCTGAAGAAGGCAGGCAGGACGATTTCTGTTAGTGTTATTTTTAGAAGACAAGGTCTGCCGGATATTGGGCTATCTGTTCATGGCAGGGGCTGTGGGGCGCTCCGGAAGGTTCGACGAACTCTTGCCGGGATACCTTTGTTCGGGGACGTTTGGAGCCTATCGCATTTTGTAGCTGATCCGGGCAGAAGTTTCCGGGCAGGTCGTTTCGGCGATTGGGGATTGGGTCGTTTTGCCTTCCCTTCCTCTTTCCTTTTGACTGTTGGCGGGCTTCCTCCCGGCTGTCCAGGTTGTCGGGGGAGGAGCGACGTCGGGGTGATTTTTGCGTGCAGACGGTGTCCCGGTCGCTGCTCGGGGTGTTTCGGGAATCGGTCGTGAAACGGCTGAAATTATCCGGGCAGGTCGTTATTCCGCTTCGTTTCGTGGTTTTTCGCAAAGAATTTTGCCTTTTTCGGGAAAAATTTGTATCTTCGTTTCGATTGTAGGGAAATGCGGACCGGTTTTTGCATCTCTCCTAAATCCCCGGGCGGATGAAGATTTCGCCGGGTTTGGTTTAATAATTAAAAAGAAACAACGATATGTCGATAACGAAGTTCAAAGGACAGCCGGTGCAGATTGCCGGTGAATTTGTCAAGGCAGGAGCTGCGGCTCCCGATTTCGAATTGGTCAAGACCGATCTTTCCACCCTTTCTCTGAAGGATTTGCGTGGAAAGCAGGTGATCCTGAATATTTTTCCGAGCCTCGATACGGGCGTTTGCGCCGCGTCGGTGCGTAAGTTCAACAAACTCGCGGCGGAGCTGCCGGGAACGGTCGTGCTGGCCGTTTCGAAAGACCTGCCTTTCGCTCATGCGCGTTTTTGCACGGTCGAGGGAATCGAGAATGTCGTTCCCGTGTCGGATTTCCGGAAAACCTCGTTCGATGAGAGCTACGGCGTGCTGATGACCGATGGCCCGTTGAAAGGGTTGCTGGCTCGTTCGGTGGTGGTCATCGACGGGGACGGCAAAGTCGTCTATACCGAATTGGTGCCCGAGATCACGCAGGAGCCCGATTATGACAAGGCGCTCGCTGCGGTGAAGAGATAGCCGCGAGGCTGAAAATCGAAGGAAGCCGGCCGTAGCGGATTTTTCTGCGTCGCGCTTTGTCGCGGAAGTCTTTCTGTCGTGGACAGATCGCGCCTCCGGATTCACGCAAGACTTGAACAGGTGCTTTGGTCCGACTTCTTGGAACAGCGTCCCGTCACTATGTGGCGGGACGTCGTCGTTTATTTCCATAGGGGCTTGCCGCTTTTCGTATCTTTAATTTTGTTGTGGATATTTTGTTCCGGCAAAACACAAATTTATTTGCTTTTGCGTTCGGTTCGTTCGCATCTTGGACGAAGCCTAAGATACTTTCGTTCGGTAAGATACGAATGGGGCCGCTTTGCCCTCGCTTATCCGTATCTTTGCAGAAGATAGGATGCGGTTCGGCAATCTCTGCGTGCAAGCCCGCACGATTCCTCTCTCCTTTTCCTATCTTTGACATAGTCTTAGATAGGATGCGCCTCGGAAAACAGGGACCAAGTTCCCGTTTTCTCTCGCCTTTCACTATCTTTGACTTCGCCTGGATAAAATCGGATTCCGGTTGTGTTTGCCCCGGCTTTTTCGTATTTTGACTTCGTCTTAGATACTTCGCCT
>ENA-UAIT01000112-UAIT01000112.1-human-gut-metagenome-genome-assembly--contig:-NODE-112-length-34132-cov-7.153329_pt1 | contig 34132 bp, 23 predicted proteins | sample MGYA00244422_ERZ654397 | MGnify/ENA primary metagenome ERZ654397 (study PRJEB26926, sample SAMN06164923) | human gut metagenome | biome: ENVO:00009003; feature: ENVO:2100002; material: ENVO:00002003... | reverse complement strand
GGGCTCGGAGATGTGTATAAGAGACAGCCCGAAGCCGGTGGCCCAACCTTTTGGGGGGAGCCGTCTAAGGTGAGACTCGTGATTGGGACTAAGTCGTAACAAGGTAGCCGTACCGGAAGGTGCGGCTGGATCACCTCCTTTCTACGGAGAATTTCAGGACACGGTTCCGTGTCCGGTGTGAGCCCCGTGCCCGTGGAATGGTTCCACGGTCTCGCATGGGGATGCTGGTGTGGAAGAGATCATGGGCTTGGATGTCCCGTCGGGATGTCCGGGAGTGGTATGGGTATGCTTTTGGGCTCCCGGACCGCCACCCCACAACGTCTGTTGTGGTGCGGTTCGATGCCCATCATCGTCAGCCTGGTTTCCTTTGTTGGTTTCGGGTGAGGGTGGTGGCGCGTGGTGGTTTGAGAACTGGATAGTGGACGCGAGCAAGAGAAACTGAAAGAACGTTTCTTTTTGCTTATCGCGATTTCGCCAAACTCTTCAATTGAGTTTGGTTTCGAGATCGATCGTTTTGTGATCATTTTAGTGTTAAGATTTGTCGTCTGGCGATCTTGCTATCAGGAAACCCGCGGGTGGGGCAATGACAATTTGTTTTGCTGTTGTGCCGCTTGCGAGGGCGTATGGTGGATGCCTTGGCAGACAGTACCGATGAAGGACGTTTGAGGATGCGATAATCCTAGGGGAGCCTCCAACATGGCTTTGATCCTAGGGTCTCCGAATGGGGGAACCCGCCGGCCGTCATGGGCCGGCACCGCCTATGGGCGGGGGGTACGCAGGGAAGTGAAACATCTCAGTACCTGCAGGAAGGGATACTCCGTGAGTAGTGGCGAGCGAAAGCGGATCAGACCAAACCGGTTGCGCGTGATACCCGTCGGGGGTTGCGTTGCCGGTGTTGTGGGATCACGTGTCCCGGTTCCGACGGGCCGGGCGGGAGTCATAAAACGGCTTGCCAGGGGAACAGGCTTGAAGGCCTGGCCGTAGAGGGTGCCAGCCCCGTACCTGGACGTGAGCCGTCTTCCGATCGTGTTGTCCCAAGTAGCGCGGGCCTCGTGGAATCCCGCGTGAATCAGCCCAGACCGTTGGGTAAGTCTAAGCATACCTGTCTGACCGATAGCGTACCAGTACCGTGAGGGAAAGGTGAAAAGCACCCCGGGAGGGGAGTGAAACAGTTCCTGAAACCGTGCGCCCACAAACCGTCGGAGCCTCCTTGTGGGGTGACGGCGTGCCTATCGAAAAATGAGTCTGCGAGTCAGTGGCGGGTGGCGAGCATAAGCCGTGTGGCGTATGCGTAGCGAAAGCGAGTCTTAAAAGGCGTTTTCAGTCGCTTGTCCTGGACCCGAAGCGGGATGATCTAGCCCTGGGCAGGTTGAAGCGCGGGTAAGACCGCGTGGAGGACCGAACCCACCTGGGTTGAAAACCGGGGGGATGACCTGGGGCTAGGGGTGAAAGGCCAATCAAATTCCGTGATAGCTGGTTCTCTCCGAAATGCATTTAGGTGCAGCGTCGGTCGATTGCGTCGCGGGGGTAGAGCTACCGGATGCTTGCGGGCCCTTGTTGGGTACCAACAGCAGCCGAACTCCGAATACCGTTGACGTGTATTCCGGCAGTGAGTCGGCGGGGGATAAGCTCCGTCGTCGAGAGGGAGACAGCCCAGACCGTCGTCTAAGGTCCCGAAGCGTGTGCTAAGTGGGAAAGGATGTGGAGTCGCATAGACAGCCAGGAGGTTGGCTCAGAAGCAGCCATCCTTGAAAGAGTGCGTAACAGCTCACTGGTCTAGTGGTTCCGCGCCGACAATGTAGCGGGGCTCAAGCACACCACCGAAGACGCGGCAGCAATCTTCATGGTTGCTGGGTAGGAGAGCGTCCTGCGAGGGGCGAAGCGGCCGGGTGACCGTGCCGTGGACTTCGTGGGAGTGAGAATGCAGACATGAGTAGCGAGAGACGGGTGAGGATCCCGTCCGCTGGATGACCAAGGGTTCCGGGGCCACGTTCGTCGTCCCCGGGTGAGTCGGGTCCTAAGGCGAGGCCGACAGGCGTAGTCGAATGGATGAACGGGTGGATATTCCCGTACCGACCATGGACCGGCAAAACCGAGACGGTGAGTACTAACCTCCGCCTCGTGGTGGTTCCTTCCTTCGGGTTGGTTCCGCCGCGTGGTGTTGGGACCGTAGCCGCAGTAGGTCAGCGCAGGGGTGACACGGAATGGGAGCCGGCCGCGGAGGTGGTTTTCCGTGGTCAAGCACGCAGCCAGTCATGTAGGCAAATCCGCATGGCGCGCATGGCGAGGTGTGATGATGGGAGCCGTTATGGCTCGATATCCGGTTGTCCAGGCCGTCGAGAAAAGCCTCGGCGTGAGGGCCATGGCCGCCCGTACCCCAAACCGACACTGGTGGTCAGGTAGAGAATACCAAGGCGATCGAGCGAATCCTGGTCAAGGAACTCGGCAAATCACTCCCGTGCCTTCGGTATAAGGGAGACCCACTGGGGTGAAGGACCTTGCGTCCGGAGCTTTGGTGGGTGGCACAGACCAGGGGGTAGCGACTGTTTACCAAAAACACAGGTGCATGCGAAGGCGAAAGCCGCTGTATATGCACTGACGCCTGCCCGGTGCCGGAAGGTTAAGAGGATCCGTCAATCCCTTCGGGGACGAAGCGGTGAATTCAAGCCCCGGTAAACGGCGGTGGTAACTATAACCATCCTAAGGTAGCGAAATTCCTTGTCGGGTAAGTTCCGACCTGCACGAATGGCGTAACGACTTCCCCACTGTCTCGACCAGGAGCTCGGCGAAATTGCAGTACGAGTAAAGATGCTCGTTAAGCGCAGAAGGACGAAAAGACCCCGGGACCTTTACTATACCTTGGTATTGGCGTTAGGCGCGGATTGTGTAGCATAGGCGGGAGGCTTCGAAGCGGGTGCGCCAGCATTCGTGGAGCCGCAAGGTGAAATACCGCTCTGTTCTCGTTTGACGTCTAACCTCGACAAGTCATCCTTGTCAGGGACAGTGCCTGGCGGGTAGTTCAACTGGGGCGGTTGCCTCCCAAAGAGTAACGGAGGCGCTCAAAGGTCCGCTCAGCCCGGTTGGCAATCGGGTGTCGAGTGTAATCGCACAAGCGGGCTTGACTGCGAGGACGACGGTCCGAGCAGGGACGAAAGTCGGAGATAGTGATCCGGTGCCGGCGCACGGGCGCGGCATCGCTCAACGGATAAAAGGTACCCCGGGGATAACAGGCTGATCATTCCCAAGAGTCCATATCGACGGGATGGTTTGGCACCTCGATGTCGGCTCGTCGCATCCTGGGGCTGGAGCAGGTCCCAAGGGTTCGGCTGTTCGCCGATTAAAGCGGCACGCGAGCTGGGTTCAGAACGTCGTGAGACAGTTTGGTCTCTATCCTCTGCGCTCGTTGGAATCCTGAGGAGGCCTGCCCATAGTACGAGAGGACCTGGGTGGACGAACCTCTGGTATGCCGGTTGTCGCGCCAGCGGCACGGCCGGTTGGCTACGTTCGGGAGGGATAACCGCTGAAAGCATCTAAGCGGGAAGCCTGCTCCAAGATTAGGATTCCGTACGGTCTTGAACCGTTGTAGCCCGCATGTTGAACACGTGTTTGATAGGCCGGAGGTGGAAGTCCCGTGAGGGGTGGAGCCGACCGGTACTAACGGGCGACGGCGACATAACATTCCGATCCTCTTGTGGAGGGTTGGTTCCGCGTCTTTCCTGTGCTGGATCGTCCTGGACGGCAATATGCGTTGGGATGGTCACGAATACGATTTAAACGATAGGCGTTTGCCTCGCGTCCGCTAGCCGGTTCCCGAACCGCCACCGGTGACATGCCGGTTTGGATTCCTTTGGTTTCCTTGCCGTGGCCATTAGATTTGCGGTGGTCATAGCCCTGGTGAGACGCCCGGTCCCATTCCGAACCCGGTAGCTAAGGCCAGGCGCGGCGATGGTACTGCACTCGAGAGGGTGTGGGAGAGTAGCACGCCGCCGCTTCACATGTTGGGCCTCCCGGTCGAGCCTTTGGCTCCCGGGAGGCCCCTTTTTTTTATGTTCCCTGGAATTCCCACCGGATATGCTTCGGGAACCCCATTTTTTCATCACCTCCCGGGCCTCCCGGCAACGCCTTTCGGGCTCGTCGAAGGTCCTTATCCGGAGTCTCCACCGGATGTCCGCTTTGAGAACCACTTTTCTCGTTGATGTTTTTTGATTTGAGATTGTGTTGTGGCACCATGGATACACCATAGGAATCATGTGCCAAGGGGATAGCTATGTTTCTTCTTCCAGATCAGCAACTCAGACGTGCCGATCGAGTGATGCGGCAACGACTTGTGCCATATGTGCACGAAACATTATCGCATTGTCAGTTACGCGCTTTCGCCAATGAAGGCGAACCCGAACAGAGCGCCGACTTTCTTGCCCGTGTCAGGGAAAACAAAGTGGATTTTCTCGACTTCATGGTTCCTGGTGCCTGGGCACGATATGGGGTACCACATGGTTCGAGGTTCGTGGACGTATCGACCGTGAGTCGGTCAAAGGCAGAGCCGTCGAACTGGTTGTAGATCTGGGATGGAAACGACATCGTGGCCCGGGCTTCCAAGCGGAAGGATTATGCTATCGACCTGACGGCAGCGTCATCAAAGCGGTGAATCCAGACAATTGCTGGATTCCGCTTATCGATGCCAATGGCGTGGCGAATGTGGAGCTTGACGATGCCGGTCGTTTCACGGTATATGTCGAGGCCGCATCGAATCCACTGGTCGAAGCTGACCTGCCATTCGCGCCGATGAATCTGGGGGAGCGTGCCGACGGTCGTCCATCCGACTATGTGCTCACCACAATGGACGTGTGCGCTTTCAACCAAAACGTGTTCGACTATCTGATGGACTTGGAAACCGTCACCTCGCTGATGAGGGAACTCAAGGATGATGATCCTCGATATTGGCAGCTGGCCAAAGCGCTGCAACGATCACTCAACACATATGACGAGCGTGATATCGCCGGAACTCTGGAGCCAGCCAAGGAAAAGCTTGCCGGGGTATTATCCGAACCCGCATATTCCAGCGTCATCCATCATGTCGCGGTCGGCCATGCGCATATCGATTCCGCATGGCTGTGGCCCGTGCGCGAAACCCACCGTAAAGTGGCCCGCACGGTGTCCAACGTGCTTGCCCTGATGGACGAGGATCCGGATTTCACGTACGCGATGAGTTCCGCCCAACAGTATGCGTGGCTGGAACAGGAACATCCAGACCTGTTCGCGCGCATGCTGCAGCGCATCAAGGAAGGACGATTCATTCCCGTCGGCGGAATGTGGGTCGAATCCGATAACATGCTGCCCACAGGTGAGTCGCTGATCCGCCAGATCACGTTCGGCATGCGTTACTTCCGTGAGCATCTTGGCGTGGAACCAAAAGGACTGTGGCTTCCCGACAGTTTCGGTTATTGCGGGGCATGGCCGCAAATCGCATGTCGTGCCGGTTTCGAATGGTTCCTCACACAGAAGATCTCATGGAACGACACCACGAAATTCCCCCACCATTCCTTCGAATGGGGCTGAACCAATTCCACGACATTCTTCCCGGATCGGCGATCGCATGGGTGCATCGGCAGGCGCGTGCGGACTACGTGCGCGACATCGCAAGACTGCGTGATATCGCCGCTGAAGCGGGTGCTTCCATCGCATCGGCGCGGGATGATGCCGACATGCGATCGAACGCGGCCATCGTCCCATATACGGCAAAGAATGGCGATTCGTGGATTGCTCGCACCGCGGCAGTGAGAACGCAGGATGATGACGCGAACGGCACCGACGCGGTCGCCGATGAATCCACCATCGCAACGACATGCGACGACGGTCGAATCATACTTGACAACGGTTTGCTACGTGCCATCATCGCACCAGACGGTACGGTCCGTTCACTGATCGACCTTGATAATGGACACGAACTGGTGCCCGACGGCAGTGGAATCGGGCATTACGAGCTTCTCCGCGACGAGCCATACGAGTGGGACGCATGGGACATCCAGCGCGATGCCTTCCTCAGCGCCGAAGGCATCGATGACTCGCATGTGGAACGAGTGACGGAGACAAAACGCGGCGGAGCCACCGTGCACGTGTCCAGCACCGCCGACGGGGTGTCTATCGATGCCTGCATTACATTGCGGGCAAAGTCGAAAAGCCTTGAATTCCGGACCAAAGTGGATTGGCGGGCATCCGAACGATTCCTCAAAGTCGACATTCCCATGGCTATCCAGGCCGACCGGGCGCAGTACGAATGCCAGTACGGCATGGTGGAACGGCCCATTCAGAAGAACACACGTTCCGACGAGGCGAAATACGAAAGCTGCACGCACCGGTTCGTACGCGTCGCCGATGCCGGCTATGCGGCTGCGGTCGTCAACGCCAGCACCTACGGTTCCGACGTTTCGCCGATTCACCGGAACACGGCTTCCGGGCCGGTGCGTGGCACGATGATTCGACTTTCGTTGCTGTCGTCCCCGCTATACCCCGATCCGAACACTGACAAGGGCGTGCATGAGTTCGCGTGGAACGTTGTGGCGGATGCCAGTATGCCGGCTGTGCTTGACGAGGCGAACCGTCTCAACGCGGCCGTGCTGCCTGCCGTGCCGGCGTTCGATCCGCTGGCGCAGCTCAACCCGGTGGATGGCGTCATGGTGCTTGACTGGGTCAAGCTTGCCGATGACGGTTCCGGTGATCTGATACTGCGCGTCTATGAGGCGGTCGGCGGCGAAGCCCATGCGAGACTTGCCGTCAACGCCGCTTTGGGGAAGGCCACGGTACGCGAGTGTTCCATTATGGAGGATGCGCGGCTGGATGCCGAATTGCCCGCGGCTTTTGCCGACGGTGATCCGTCCGTGGCAAGAACGGCGCAAGGAGCGATGCTGAGCCTGCATCCGTTCCAATTGGCCACGTTGCGCGTCAGTTGTGGAAGCGATGGTGGAAATACTGATGGGAATGAGAGTGGAAGCCTGCGATAGATGAGGAACTGGCGGCGGATGCGCTGAGCCGTGCGCCGCCTATTCCTTGGCTTGAGTCCACGCCTGAAGCTTCATACGATTGAGCTCGGTGTTGGGATCGTACGTGTCATCCAACCGCTCCTGATACATCGCGACCAGTTCTCCGCCGCGGCCCAACGCCTCCAAAGCGGCCTCACGAATCGACTCCCATTCGTACGGCACCACTTCCTCGGGGAACATGACCGTGCACTGGTTCGGTGCGTCACGCTCCACCAGATCGACGAAATTCAGCAGATCCTGCCACCGTTCGGCAGCGATCAGCCGCGCCGCGTACGCGTCGGCAAGCGGCTCGGACGTATGGTTGTCGCGCAGGAAACGATCGGCCTCCTCGGCATCGCCACTGATCCGCATCAGATCGTGCCGCAGGAACTGCACGGCATGGTCGAACTGGTTTTGCGCGGTCTGCGCAAGCTGCTGTTTGGACAGGAATGATGGGTCAAGCATGGCGAGATCGTTCAGTTCCTCGGGGGAGAGGGTAGGTGAACCGCCGGTAGTGGAATCGCCGGCAGCGCCCGTGGAATGCGTGATCGAGTTCGCGGTATCCGCGCCGTCCGCAGCGTCTGTACTATTCGTGCTATGCGCATTGTCCGCGTCAGAGGACGTATCACGGAGGTTGTGAGATTGCGTTGCGGTGGCGTCGCGTGCACCCGTATCGCCCGTAACATCACTGTCGATACTGCCGACGCTGTTCATAGTGCCGCCAGTAGTGCTGCTTGCATCGCCATTACCGGACTTCGCTGCGAAATCACGCATCGCGGCAATGCCCTTGTTCAACGCGTCATAGGCGAACATGCGCGTATCATCCCATTGCGCGAACGACAGTCCGCAAGACAGCAGCTCCACCATCTGCATGGCGTTGAGCCGGAAATCCTCATTGCACGCCACCTGCGTGATCATGCGCAACGCCTGCTCGCCCGTCATCGGATCGGCGTTGCAGGCCACGGCATCCATGTACACGCGTACGGTCTGAATCAGATCTTTCAGGTAGTCGAAACCCTCGTTGTCACGGTCGGCCACATTGCCGACGAACCTTGCGGTCATCTCCACAGCTTTGGCGAGATTGCCGACCGCGTCAAGCCATCGCGTGCTGATCACCGCGTTGCCGACCACCGCGTCCACGCCGGACAGCGCCTGCGAATCGATCGAAAACGTCGGCATATCGATGCGCGGAATCTCCACGCCCGTATCGGTACGTTCCGCGGTGGGCACCATGGAGGCGAGGGCGTCGAAATACCATTGCATGGGCATGTTGATGACCACGTCCGCGTCGGAAAGATTGGCGACCGGCACATCGTTGCGTTGCGCGGCATCCTCCTGGCTTGCTTCGCGGATGAGATGATTCCACAGGAAAGTCGGCCCGTCGAATTCGGCGGAACTGAGCCATCCGTTATTGACGTAGTCGGTGAGATCGTCGGCTTCCTGCCTGCGATTGAAGCTGCCCATGCGCCCACCTTTCCGTTGCGATGCCTGTGATTGCATAGTTGCGATTGTGCCGCAACAAGTAGCCGCACCAAGTATAGGCGGCGTCGGCTACGTCTGTGGAAGAGAGCGGAAAGGGCGGAATGAGGGGGAAACGAAAATAATGACGAAAATGAGACGGCAAAATGGCCGTTCGGTAAAATCGGACTATAATCAATCGCACATAACAGAACATGTTTTCAGCGCATTCGGAAATGTTTTCCGGGTGCGCTGAACGGTTTTTGGCGCAATATGAACGGAGGGCCAACACAAGATGAACGCACGCAAACTTGGTGCGGCGGCTGGGGGCATCGCTTTGATCGTAGGTCTGTTCACGGGATGCGGTTCGACGAACAGCGCTTCCAATGCGACGTCGGACGGCGATTCGAACAGCGGCACAACCGCGACATATTCCGTGGACGGTGCCAAAGATTCCATCCGCATCGCCTCCGGCTCCGAAAACAAGGAAGTGAGCGGGGCCATCGAACAGGCGGCCAAACAATCGAAAGTGTCAGTGACCGTCGACTACATGGGGTCGTTGGACGTTATGGACGCGCTGCGCAACAAAGGCCATCACGCGGGCAGGGATTACGATGCGGTCTGGCCGGCCAGCAGCATGTGGATCACCATGGGGGATATCAAGCACGTCGTCAAGGACCAGGTCTCCACGTCCACCACGCCGGTGGTGTTCGGCGTGAAGCAAAGCAAGGCTGAGGAACTCGGCTGGGCGAATACGGACGGTACAACGAAGCCGGTGTCCACGAAAGACATTATGGATGCGGTGAAGGCCAAGAAGCTGTCGTTCGCTATGACGTCCGCCACGCAATCGAATTCCGGAGCGTCGGCGTACATGGCGTTTCTGACGGCGCTGAACGGCGGTAAGTCGGCACTCACCAAAGACGATTTGAACGATGCTTCATTACGTAAGTCCGTGAAAACCGTACTGTCGGGCGTCAATCGTTCATCCGGCTCGTCCGACTGGCTGAAGGACATGGTCGTCAACGACCCGGATACGAACGATTCCATGGTGAACTACGAATCGCTCGTCATCCAGGCGGACAAGGCGTTGACGGCGAAGAACAAGGAGCCGCTGCTGGCCGTCTATCCGTCCGACGGCATCGCGATTTCCGATTCGCCGCTTGCTTACGTGGATCGCAGGCAGGACAAAGAGGATGCGTTCAAGCGATTCAGCAAGTCGATCACGTCGAAGGATTCCAAGAAACTGTTCGAACAGGCGGGTCGTAGAACCGGTTCGGACGGCACGCTGGCGTATGCCAAAGATGCGAAGGTGAAGGATTCGTTCCGTAAGGAATGGGGCGTCAAATCGGATTCATCGGTGCTGAAAACCATCACCATGCCATCCTCCGACATCATCGAACAGGCGCTCGACCAGTATCAGACCGTCCTGCGCAAGCCCGCTTACACCTTGTGGGTGGTGGATTATTCCGGATCGATGTCAGGCAAGGGCAAAAGCGGTGCCGTGGCCGGTTTGCAGGCGGCCCTCGACGCCGATCAGGCACGCGCCTCGCATATCGAGCCGGGCGATGACGACGTCAACGTGTTCATCCCCTTCAACAGCAGCGCGAAAGTGGCGCAGGTCGCGCAAGGCAAGCAAACCGCGACCTTGCTGGCCGCCAGCGAAAATCAGGTGGCAAATGGCAATGCGGACATCTACAATGCGCTGGAAGTCGCGTTGAAGAATCTGCCGTCCGACCGCGACGATTACACGGTGGCGATCGCGCTGCTGACCGACGGGCAGTCGGACACGGCGAAGCTTGACGAGTTCAAGCAGCAGTATGCGTCCGATGGCAAAGGCGTTCCGATTTTCTCCATCATGTTCGGCGACGCGGATTCGCAGCAGCTCAACGATTTGGCCAAGCTGTCCAACGGCAAGGTGTTCGACGGACGCAACGGCAATTTGAGCGGCATCTTCCGCGAAGTGAAGGGCTACAACTGATTTGACGGTGTGGTGCTGATTGGTGCCAATGCCGCGGAAGCGGCGCTCGCCTGTGTTTGCGTTATCGTGCGCGACGTGACGGATGCGGCGCGAGTTGCTGCGTAAGCTGCTGCGCGTGCTGTGAAGTGTCTCTTTTCCCTACACGGAACGACGTGTGAAACAGTGTGTGAAACGTCTGCGCTGTGCGATAGATAAAACGGTGTTCGTGCGAGCGTGACGGTAGAATGGTGTGCTGTGCCGCATAGGGCGGCCAGTCCAATTAGGCCTCTGATGAAAAGGGGGAACCATATGAAGGTTGCAAGTGGCAATGTCCTGTGGCAGCAGCGCAAGCGCAATTGGTGCCGTACGCCGTTCACGTTCACCGTGTACACACTTACCGACCGTGAGCTGAGCGTCAAAACCGGCATTCTGAACGAGAGTTTCAACTTGATCAAACTGTTCCGCATCGTGGATATCAGCGTGGAACGCACGTTCCTGCAGCGCATCTTCGGCATGAGCACGATTGTGCTGGATACGCGCGATCAGTCGTCCGGCAATGGCGTAGTGGCATTGAAGAACGTGCTGAACGGATTCGAAGTTCGCAAGGTGCTGCAGGAAGCAGTGGATGCCTCCCGTAGAGAGAACGGCATGTCGGCGCGCGAATTCCTGGGCGGTCCGGGTGGTCCTGCTGGTCCGGGATTCGGCCCGGGTCCTGACGGCCCTGGCTTCGACGGCGGTTTCGATGGGCCCGACATGGGTGGCTACGCCGACGGTCGGTGAGTGACCTTCCGTAGTTTCGGCTACTTTCAGCTCGGACGGCTTGCGTATATATGCTGTACATACAACGTATATACACAAGCCGCTTTTTATATGTTTCGATGTGTGGCTGGAGTGATTGCGGGGCTATCTCGGGTAGTGCCCGAAGGTTTGCGCACTTAGGGTCGTGCCCGTCCATGGGACGATGATCAGTTCGCTTCCTGCAGGTTGTCATCGAGCCGGGACATGTCGAGGTAGCGGCGCGTGCTCCATTCGTTCGCGGTGACGTACCTGGTTCTGGCGCAGATGAGCATCAACGCGCTGTTGCCGTCCGGGAAACTGCCGACGACGCGCGTGCGACGCCGGATCTCCCGGTTCAGCCGTTCGATCATGTTGTTCGTGCGGATCCTCCTGCGGTGCTCCGTCGGGAATTCCGGCAAAAGGTAGGCGGTCGTCTCCCCGATGCCCTCGCGCAGGCAGCCGGCCGCCGCCTTGAGCTTCCTGGACTCCATCTCCGCGGCGACCGTCCCGGCCTTGGCGAGGGCGGATTCGCGGGACTCCATGGCGAATATCGCCTTCAGGGCCGCGGACGCCCAATCCCGGTGGTTGGGCGGCACCTTCGAGAGCACGTTGCGCATGAAGTGCACCATGCACCGCTGGTACTTCGCCCGGGGAAGCATCGAGTTCACCGTGGAGACGAGTCCCGCGCACCGGTCGCCGACCACGAGGCGCACGCCCTTCAAACCGCGTTCGATCATGCTTCGTATGAACTGCTCCCAGCTGGCAGCGTCCTCCCTCATGCCCTCCGTCACGCCGATGACCTCGCGGTGGCCCTCCGCGTTGACGCCGATGGCGACGAGGACGCTGACGTTCTCCACGCTTCCGCCCCAGGAGCGCTTGTGCCACACGCCGTCCATGAACACGTACGGGTATTCGGATTCCAATGGCCGGGTGCGCCATCGGTCGATGTCGTCATACACGCGCTTGAGCTTGTCGGAAAGGGTCTGGGATGGCATCCTGTCACCCCACAGCAGTTTGCTGATGTCGTCGACCTGACGGGTGCTCACTCCCGCCAGGTACATCTCCATCAACGCCTCCTCGACGCTGGACTCCCGCCTGCGGTAGCGTTCGATGACCGCGGATTCGAAGACCGCGCCCTTGAGTTTCGGCACCCTGAGCTCGAGCCTGCCCGCCTTTGCCGTGAGCGTGCGTTCGTAGTGGCCGGCCCTGTACGCCTTGCGCCCCTCCTTGCGTTCGTATCTGGCGGCCCCGGTGATCTCGTCGGCCTCGGCGTCGAGCATGGCGTTGAGGATCTGGGTCATCTTCTCGGTGACCAGCCGGTCGAGTTTGGTCTCGAACAGGTTCTGGTCGATCTGTATGATGTTGCTGTCGGGCATGGCTGCGCGTCCTGCTTTCCAATTGCGATTCTTTGTTTGGCGACTGAAAATCGTACACAGGACGCGGGCCATGCCCGCTTCAACATCTCAACGAAGAACAAAACCGAAAGTGCGCAGGAATTCGGACGTTATCCTATCTCGCTTATGGATGGCGGATTTTCATGTGCGTCTGCTGGTATCTCGCTTATGGATGGCGGTGTACTGAAGTAAATCGCTTGTTTGGGGGTATGATCCATACCCCCAAACTTCGTTTTTGCTGTTGGAACCGCCATCCATAAGCGAGATGGCATGTGTCAGTGATCCAAATCCGCCATCTATAAGCGAGATAGGTGTCAGAAGGTCGCGAATTACAGGGCGGACTTGCCGGTGAGGTGGCGGTAGAGTTCCGGATCGACCGGTTTGCCGAGTTTGAGTGTGGAAATGACCACCTTCGACTCGCTGCCATCCTCGCCGGGGTTCACCGACGCGTGCACATCGTCCAATGCGACCGCGCTGCCGACGAAGTAATAGGATTTCTCCTGTTCTTCGGCTTTGCGACGGATGAAAATCGGCACAAAATGGCGATTCTGCCATTCCGGAGTACGTTCCGTTCCGTCCAGCAGCCACCGGAATTCGTTTGATTTAAGCGAACGATTGTTCTTGCTGAACCATTCGATCTCGCCGGGATTAAGGAACCGGTCGCCATACTGGCTCGCCTCATATTTAATGAAAATCGGGAGTGAGCCGGTTTCGGTGTCCAATTTGTATCCGCCGACATTCTGCGGCACCTGTTCCGCAGGCCAACCACACAGTCGCATCACATCGAACACACTGTACTTTTCTCCATACAGGAACCCATGATTCTGGCGGATATGATGCTTGCGGGACGATTCCGCCAACGCTAACGCGTTGAACAGACCGGCTTCGACGGTATCCGTGAAGAACGTGCGGAAAGTGGTCTGTTCAAGCATCGAGCGGAACTCGTCGGTCAACCGATAAGCCCCATCATCGCAGAGGCGCACCAAAGGAGTCTGCCCGAAACGTTTGCTGTTCGCGGCGATGAAATAGGAATAATCCAACGTGGCGAACGCGGAACGGCATTGCAACTCGTTACTGTCCGCATCGGGGAACAGCGCAGTCAACAACGTCTGCAAATCGACTATCGTGATCGCATGCTGTGAAGCGACCTCACGAAGCGCAGTCAGCGCATCCTCGGAACAATCCGGATCGATCCGCTGCCAATCCACATCGCACAACGCGGCCAAAACCAACAATTCGTGCGGACGCAAGCCGCGCAATTGCGTGGCGGTCAACATTTTCAGCACACCATTGTGCGCATCCGAAGTCGATTCAAGCTGTTCAAGATACGAAACGGTTGCGTTCTTGCCACGCGACAGGCTCTTCTCACGGGAACGCACGAACGACAGATAATCGTCGTTCTTCGCAGCCATCGTGAACACGAGCGACGCGTCACGGCGCGCGAAATCCATCAGCATCGGGATGCGTCCCAATTCGTACCGCATCTGCTGGTACTGCTGGCTCAGCAATTTCATATTCGACAAATCGGCGGTGTCAAGCGAGGCAAGCACGCGCTCGCGGGCGATTTTGTCGAAGCTGATGGACGAGACGCCGATGGTTTCGCGTTGCAGATTCTTACGGGCTACGTCGCGGTCGCCGGTATTGCCGTACAGTGCGATCGGAATCAGATAATTATTCGCGTAATTGCCGATGAAATCAATGACGACCACGCAATCCTTGCCGCTTGCCTTGCGCAAACCACGGCCGAGCTGCTGCGTGAAAATGATGCTCGACTTCGTTTGACGCAACATCACGATCTGATTGACGTGTGGAATATCCACGCCTTCATTGAACAGGTCGACGGTGAAAATATAGTCCAATTCGCCGTTCTCCAACTGTGCCACGGCAGTGTCGCGTTCCATCTGCGAATTTTCGCCGGTGATGGCTTTCGTGCGGTATGGCCGTTCCGCCTGCTGGTTCATCTGCTGGTTGAACAGGTCGGACAGTCGTTTCGCTTCCTCGCGTCGGCTGCAGAACACCAGACCTTGCACGGGTGTTCCGGCCTCGCTGTAGATCTGTATCTTGTCGATGATGTAGCGCACGCGGTTCGGGTCGGCGAGTTCTTCAAGCCAACGGCTTAGCTCGTTACGTTCCTGGTCGGTCATTGACTCGACCTTGACGTCTTTGCCGGCGATCTTCTCGTCGGGCGCGTCCTGAATGTATTCGTGCACCCCGTAATAGTGGAACGGGCAGAGCATGTCCTCTTCAAGCGCCTTCTGCAGGCGGATTTCGTAGGCCACGTTGTTGCCGAATAATTCGAAGATGTTCGCACCGTCCGTACGTTCCGGCGTTGCGGTCATGCCGAGCATGAAATTCGGCTGGAAATGGTTGATGATACGCCTATACGAGTCGGCGGCCGCGTGATGCACTTCATCAATGAGCATGTAGTCAAACTCGTCTGTGCTGAACTGCGCAAGCACTTCCGGACGCGACATCGTCTGCACGGTAGCGAACACATACTTGCGATCCGACTCTTTGCTGTTACCGGAAAACAATCCGAGCTCGCTTTCCGGGCAACCGAGCACTGTTTGGAACGATTGCTCGGCTTTTGTAAGAATTTGCTCCTGTTGCGCGATGTACAGCATGCGATTCGGTTTGACCTGCCGCACGTCGAACGCTGACAGATACGTTTTGCCGGTGCCGGTAGCGGAAACGATGATCGCACGGCTTTCGCCCTGCTTGCGTAGCTGTGCGAGATTCATCAGCGCTTCCACCTGCATGGCGTTCGGCTGAATGGTTTGCGATTGGCTTGTTTTTTCGATCGGCTTGCGATTCGGCCGTTGCGGCGCGTACTTTTTGAAGTCTTCCTCGTACAGTTTCAGCCAAGCGTCGGTGATCGGCTTCGATTCGCTGATTTGCGATTCGATTTCCTCGCTAAGCTGTTCGGCAAGACCGCTGGTATCGGTAGTGGCGACTTTGAGATTCCACTCGCGATTGGAATTCAGCGCGTTGATGGTGAGATTCGAACTGCCAACATACGTGGAATACAACGGCTCGTCGCCTTGCGCATGATGGAAAACATAGCCTTTGGGATGATAAGGGTAGGCAGCTGTGGCATCGTCATCGTTTCGACTGGACCGCTCCGGCTGCCAAACTTGCACTTGAATACCGGTTTCCCGCTGAAGTTTCAGCAGTTCCCTGAATGCTTTGGGAGAGTTGAAATAATTGAACGTCGACGTGATGATTCGACCGGCCTGATGGTCATTGTTGTCAGCGAAATCAAGGAAATACTGCTTAAGCACCTGCAACGCGCCCTGGCTGACGAACGCGACGGACATGTCGAAATCCTGACTGCGTTGCAGTTCGTCCTTGATGGCGTATTCCATGGTCCGACCGTCATGGTTGGCGATCAACGTCGGCTCGTACTGTGCGTCGACATTGTCCTTTTTGTTGACGAAACCGGATAGCAGCGCCTCAACAAGGGAGGAATGGTCATGGTCGTCCATATTGCGCATCATCAGTCGTCACTTTCGTGCGTGGCTGCCGGAAAAGCCGGAAAATCCATGGCGGAGATCAATCGCACCGCTTCTCGGTCGGCGGGCGCCCAGTCCAAAGTGGGCATTTCGGCGGGCGCTACCCAACGAATCTCATGATGCTCGGTCAGATGGGGTGCGCCGCTTATCAAATGGCACACAAACGACGTGAGCACGACGGTACCGAAATCGTAATCGTAAGAAGACGTGCACACTTCGTTGGCAACTTCGACCTCGCACAGCAACTCTTCTTCGATTTCGCGATGCAATGCCTGACGCGCCGTTTCATGCGGTTCGATCTTGCCGCCCGGAAACTCCCAGAAACCAGCCAGTGATCGGCCTTCTCCGCGTTGCGCGCACAGCACCTTGCCGTCTTTGACGATAGCCGCGCCGACGACGTTAATGGTTTTGCGCGGTGTCGGTTGCGCTGACTGTTGCGGATTCTGGTCGGTTGCCGTCATTGCTTTCTCCTGACTAATGAACAGGTCCAGGATACAACGGGGGAGATTACGCCAGGCCCGAATGGGGAGCAACTTACGCGATGGAAATCAGTCCCAATGGTGTCACTTGCATGGCCTGGTGTATCGGCAGTTGGGGAAACCGGTGCACCCGTAAAACGCGCGGGACGGGTCGGAGCCGGCGTGCCGCAATCGCAATGCCTCACCGCAATTCGGGCATTGCGGCGGCAGCTTCACGCCACGGAAGATGTTCGGACAGATCCTGTCGTGCAATTCGTACATGAAACGCGACGGACGCGACTGGTCCACCACGAAAAACAGCTTCTTTTTGCAACGCGTCATCGCCACGTAAAACAGCCGGCGTTCCTCCGCGTGCGGCATGCGTTCCACTTCCGGCAGCAGCAGGCCGAGCAGCGGCTCTTCCGGAATCGCGCTTGGGAAACCCTTCAAACCGCCGGAACAGCACAGCAGAAAAACGAAATCGCGTTGCAGACCCTTGGAAGCGTGCGCGGTCATGAATTTGATGTCCATGTCCGGTTTTTCCGGAAAAACGATGCCGCCGGTATGCTCGTCGATTTGGAACAGCCCGTCGCGGTCGTTGCGCGACAGCAGGTTCAGGTCGCTTCGGTAGCGTCCCAGCATCAGCACCGACGCGGCTTTCGGCAGTTTGCGCAACTGCTCGACGATCGCATCGAACCGCTCCTCCTGCGTCGCGCCGCCAAGCGCCTTCAGCGAATAATCCTTCTTGTCGCTCGGATTGCGCAATTGCTTGGCGTACAGGCTTTTGTCCTGCATGACGAACGCGCCGCTCGCATCGATGAGGCTCTGCCGGAACCGTCGCGTCGTCGTGATCTGGAACATGCGTGTCGGCCCCCAATCGCGCCAAATATCGGCGAAATCGAGAATCAGGTGAATGTCGCTGCCGGCGAAACGGTAGATCGACTGCCAGTCGTCGCCCACGCAGAACAGCGTGAAATCGCTCTGCTCTCGCAATGCGCGGATCAGCTCGTAACGTGGCCGCGACATGTCTTGGTATTCGTCGATGAGCACGTATTTGTACGGGTGGCGGTATGCGCCGCGCCTTACGCAGCGAATGGCGTCGGTGATCATGCCGGGAAAATCGATGCCCTGGGTCGCGCGGAAATTGCCGACATACGCGTTGTACAGCGGCTCGACGAGCTGCAGCATCTCACGATTACGGCCGATATGTTTGCCGCCGCGCCTCTCATTGAGCTCGCGCATGCCGTCGATGCCGATATTGTTCTGCCGCATGTGCTGGATGATGGTCTGCGCGTTCTCGACAAGGCTTTGCCTGTACTGGTTGAAAGCGTAATCATCCGTCGGCAGTTGGAAATCCTCACGTTTCGCGGCGGCGCCATACTTGCCGAACAGCTCCTTCGACATGAGCTTGAATGCGAGCAGACGGTAGGGGATGTTCTGTGCGAGCAGCCGGTCAAACGTGTCTCGTACCACGGCGTTCGACGCATGGCCGTCGATGATGGGACGGTTGGCGATGGTGGCCGCACGGCAGATTTCCAGGCCGAGACTGTGGAACGTGCATGCGCGGATCGTTTTGCCGGTGCTTGCCATGATGCGTTGCGACATTTCGTCCGCGGACGCCTTGGTGAACGACAATACGAGAATCTCTTCGGGGGTGGCGCGTTTTGTGGCAAGCAGCCATGCGATATATCCGACGATGGTAGTGGTTTTGCCGGTTCCCGCGCCCGCAAGTACGAGGGTGTTGTGACCTGCGCCGGCGATCGCGCTGATCTGCTCGTCGCTCAATTCGTGCTTTTCGATATTGCCGATGATGTCACGCGCCTTGTCGATGCGGTCGGCTGGCAACAGCGGTTGCGGGGTGAGCTTTGCAGGCCGTTGCGATTGGTGTTGCTGCGATTGACGGCGTTGCGATTGACGTTGCGGCGTGGCATGCGGTTGCAGTTGCGGTTGCGTGACTCGTCGCGCAACCTGTCCCGTCTGCTTGGTCTGTCCGGTCCGCGCAGGCTTGGCGTTGTTGGCATTCTTGGCAGAGGATTGCGTTTGCCGGGGCTGCTGCGTCTCATCTTCCGTGCCCAGCACGTACTTCAGCATCCTCAGCAATCCCATGACGCTCCTTCCATGCGTTTCCAAACCGCCGCAAGGGGCAATTATAACGTGGGCGGAGCGCGTCACGCCCACGTCATCGATCGCATCGCTACGCTTCGAACGGGTACTTAAGACCCCAATCCGCACGCAGCGAATCCATGCATTCCATGATGCGCAACGTGTCGGAATGCGGCATCTCATCGCATTCGGTACGCCCGTCCAGCATGGCCTGTGCGGCCGATGCCACCTCATACTCGTAGCCGGTCAACTGTTCGGGAACGTCATAATGCGCGGTGACGGCATGCGAGCCGTCGAACACGTCAATCGCCTCGACATTGTTGATGTTCTGGCACGTGAGATACCCCTTCGTGCCCCACACCGCGCCCATACGATCCGAATGGCATAGAATCGAGCTTTGCGCGGTGGCCATCACACCATTCTGGTAATAGAACGTCATCGAATTGTGCGCGTCCACGCCGGTTTCATACGGTTGCATCGACGATTCAACACGTGCGATCGGCGCATTATGCATGATCATGTCGATGAAATTGATTGGATACACGCCGACGTCCAGCAGCGCGCCGCCAGCCAGCGCAGGATCGGTGATACGCGCCTTCGCCGTGGTCGGATAGCACAGATTCGCGTCGATCGCCTGCACCTCGCCGATCACGCCGGACGCGATGATATCGTCGATCATGCCACGCGACGGCATATACCGCGTCCAAATCGCCTCCGTGCACAGCATGCCGGTCTCATCCGAAACGTCCAATATCTCACGCGCCTGCTGCGTGTTCGCGCCGAACGCCTTCTCCACCAGCACGCCCTTGCCGGCGCGCATGCACAAAATCGCCTGCTCGGCATGGAAGTTATGCGGAGTGGCGATATACACAAGATTCACGTTCGGATCGGCGACAAGCTCCTCATACGATCCGTACGACACCGGAAAACCGTATTTCGCCGCGAACGCCGCTGCGCGCTCGCCGTCGCGGGCCGCCACCGCGTACGGTGCGACCAGATCGCGGTACCGGTCATCCGCCGCCATTTTCACCAACGTTTCGGCCATGCTCTGCGCGATACGGCCCGCGCCGAGAATCGCCACATTGATCTGTGCCATGAAATCTCCTTGTTTTGAACTGCCTGTTTGCTACGTTGCAATGACCAGCGTACGCCACATGCGACGGTGGCACGCGTTATGCGAAAACGATTGATCGGCCCTTTTGCCATAATGGGAAGCCGTGACGGCAGAGCATCGCAGGCAGACAGCCAAACCCGGAAAAACCGGCAAACCCAAGAAAACCGGCAAACCTAGAAAAACCGGCAAACCCGAAAAATACGAGCGGGGCACGCGCAGCTATACCATGTCCCACATCCGCGGCAAAGACACATCCATCGAACGGATGGTACGTAGCTTTCTGTTTGCCAAAGGCTTGCGATTCCGCAAAAACGACAAGCGATACCCAGGCCACCCGGACGTGGTACTACCAAAATACCGTACGATCATATTCGTCAACGGCTGCTTCTGGCACATGCACGAAGGCTGTCCGAAAGCCACGCGCGTGCCCAAATCGAACGTCGAATTCTGGACCGCGAAACTGCTGCGCAATCACGAACGAGACGTGAGGCAGCGCGCCGAACTCGAAGCGGACGGCTGGAAAGTCATCGTGGTGTGGGAATGCGAACTCAGTAAAAAGGTGCGCGACGAACGGTTGGAACGGCTTTACCGCGAAATCGTGGACGATTCCGGGAGGGCGGACGATTCCGGGGAATGACAGTCGGCAGGCGGCGTTGTACGAAACGTGGTAAAAACAGGAATATGGGAAATGTTGAGAATGGCGCGCAGCCGCAGTTGTCGAAGCGCGCGCAGATTGCCAATCCGTTCCGCGCCATGGTGTTCGGAGCCATGGCCAATGAGATGATCGCCAACGGCATCGATGTGGTCAAGCTGAGCCTCGGCGAGCCGGACTTCGGCGCGCCGCCGGCCGTGCGTGACGCCATGCGCGAACAGTATGACGGCCGTCCGCTGCCGTACACCGCGGCGATGGGCCTGCCGGAACTGCGCCAGGCCATCGCGGACAAGACGTTGCGCGACTCCGGCTACGAAGTCGATCCAAGCCAGGTCATCGTGACCAACGGCGGCAAGCAGGCCGTCTACGAATCGTTCCAGATTCTGCTCAACGAGGGCGACGAGGTCATCATCCCCACCCCGTACTGGACCAGCTATCCGGAAGCCGTGAAGCTCGCCGGCGGCGTGCCCGTGACCGTGTTCGCCGGCGCCGACCGCAACTTCGAGCCCAGCCTCGAAGCCATCGAAGCGGCCCGCACCGAACGCACGAAGGCCATCATCGTGAACACGCCGAACAACCCGACGGGCGCGGTGTGGAAGCCGGAAACCGTCAAGGCCATCGCGCAGTGGGCCATCGAACACCACGTGTGGGTCATTTCCGACGAAATCTACGAACACCTGAACTATGACGGCGCCAAAACCACGTACATCGGCGCCGCGGTTCCCGAAGTGCGCTCCCAGCTGCTCGTGCTCAACGGCGTGGCCAAGACCTACGCCATGCCGGGCTGGCGCGTCGGCTGGATGATCGCCCCCGTGGACGTGGCCAAGGCCGCATCCAAACTGCAGGGTCACATGACCTCCAACGTGAACAACATCTCCCAGCGTGCCGCCATCGAAGCCGTCTCCGGCTCCCTGGACGCCGTCTACGAGATGCGCGCCGCATTCGACAAGCGCCGCCAGACCATCGTCGCCGCGTTGAACGACATCGAAGGCGTGAACTGCCCGACCCCGACCGGCGCGTTCTACGCGTTCGCCGACGTGACCGCGCTGCTGAACAAGCCGCTCGGCACCAACAAGACCACGTTCGCCAACACGTCCGAACTGGCCGCCGCGTTGCTTGACGAAGGCCATGTCGCCGCCGTCCCGGGCGAGGCGTTCGGCGCTCCCGGCTACCTGCGCTTCTCCTACGCGCTTGCCGACGACGATCTGGTCGAAGGCATGCGTCGCATGAAGCGTTGGGTCGAGGACTGAGCCGACCGGCCCCGCGCTCAACTGACGAAAAGTTCAGTTGATAGACGATATTTTTAGCGATTCGCGCTTCGGTGACATGCCGGGCGCGAATCTTTTTTTCGTTGGAAAATAGCGGTTTCTTGCGATTCGTCGTGAATCGGGTTGGACGAAGTCGCGAAAACCCGCTATTATTTCGACTTGGCGGTTTTGCCGTCTGCTTCTTGCGTGGTTTTGCATAGAATCCTCGCCGGCAAGTGGAGACGGCAGAGTTCACCTAGGGAAGTGGCGCAATTGGTAGCGCAACGGTCTCCAAAACCGTAGGTTGTGGGTTCGAGTCCCGCCTTCCCTGCCAAGCTTCTTACAACAAGCCCAGCGGAGGATTATTATGGCGAAGGCGAAGAACAGCGAGAAGGCCATTAAGCCGAACATCTTCATGCGCATTGGCTTGTTCATCAAACAGATTATCGACGAACTCCGCAAGGTCGTCACTCCGACCAGCAAGGAACTGTTCTTCTGGTCCCTCGCCGTGTTTATCTTCGTGCTGCTGCTGATGGCACTGGTCACCGGCATGGACTACGGTCTGGGCAAGCTGACCCTGTGGATATTCGGCTGATAAACAACTTGAAGGTGAAAGTGCATGACTGACGAAGTGTTTTCCGACAACCTCGACGAGGCTTCCAAGGCTGATACCGAGGCTGCTGCCGCTGTTGAGGCGCTGCCGGCCGAAGGCGAGGCCGTCCAGGCCGTCGCCGCCGATCAGGCGACCGATGGGCAGGCCCAGTCCGAGCAGGACGCTCCGGAAGAGCAGACCGCGGAAACCACTGAGGATGAAGACACTGAGCAGGATGCCGGTGCCAAGGCCGTCGAGGAATTCTCCAAGAGCCTGCGCACGCTTGAAGGCAAGTGGTATGTGCTGCACACCTATTCCGGCTATGAGAAGCGCGTGAAGACCAACGTCGAATCCCGCGTGGCCAGCTTCGGTATGGAAGACAAGATCTTCCAGGTCGAAGTGCCGATGGAGGAAGTCGAAAAGCACACCGAAAAGGGCAAGAAGGTCATCACCCGCGTGCGTGTCCCCGGCTATGTGCTGATCCGCATGCTGCCGGATGAGAACGCCCGTCGTATCGTCCGCGAGACCGAAGGCGTCACCGGCTTTGTCGGCCCGACCAAGGATCCGGCACCGCTGACCCGCAAGGAAGTCGTCTCCATGATGGCTCCGATGATCGCTTCCGAAGCTCTCAAAGCCGCCGGAGACAAGCCGGCCGCAGCCAAGAAGCGCAAGCTTGAGGTCTCCTACGCTCCTGGCGATCAGGTCACCGTCACCGATGGACCGTTCACCACCATGGCCGCGGTTGTCTCCGAAGTGGATCCGTCCACGCAGAAGCTCACCGTGCTCGTGTCCATCTTCGGCCGTGACACGCCGGTGGAGCTAGGCTTCAACCAGGTTGAAAAATTAGCCTGAACGTGCATGACGGAGCGTTAGCTGCGTTGCTCCAAGCTTGACGCACCTCGGTACGCCTGTGCTTGGGCGCCTTGCTACCGCACGCGTCATACCCATTCAGGAACCTGAAATCGTGATTCTTTTGAACCCCGCTTCGGCGGGGTTTCTTTGTATGTATTGCCGTGCGCGCAATGTCGTGGCGGAATCGCATAATAGAAAAGTTGTGTCTGGAGGGTCTCGTGTGCCTGAACAAGGCGGCGGCACCTGCTAGCACAGCACAGCAATATACGTTGCGGAAGGAACCGGACGCGGGAGACCTACTCCGGTGCCGTTAACCACCGCTTCACAGAAAGAAGAACCATACAATGGCTCCTAAGAAGAAAGTCTCGGCGCTTCTCAAGCTCCAGATTCAGGCCGGCAAGGCCAACCCGGCTCCGCCGCTGGGTCCGGCTCTGGGTTCCCATGGCGTGAACATCATGGACTTCTGCAAGCAGTACAACGCTGCCACGCAGGACAAGATGGGCCAGGTCATCCCTGTTGAGATCACCGTTTACGAAGATCGTTCCTTCACCTTCATCCTGAAGACCCCGCCGGCAGCAGCTCTGCTGAAGAAGGCCGCTGGCATCCAGAAGGGTACCGAGAACCCGCTGACCCACAAGGTCGGCTCCGTCACCAAGGCTCAGGTCCGTGAGATCGCTGAAATCAAGATGGCTGATCTGTCCGCACGCGACGTCGAAGCCGGCATGAAGATCATCGCGGGCACCGCCCGTTCGATGGGTATCACGGTTACCGACTGAGAGGAGAAGGACTAATGGTACAGCGTTCCAAGAAGTATCGCGAAGCGGCTGAGAAGATCGATCGCAACAACCTTTACACCGCCAACGAAGCCATCGCTCTCCTCAAGAGCATGCCGGAGTACAAGTTCGACCAGACCGTTGAGGCCGTGCTGCGCCTGAACGTGGATCCGCGCAAGGCCGACCAGCTGGTCCGCGGTTCCGTGAACCTGCCGAACGGCACCGGTAAGACCGCCAAGGTCCTCGTCTTCGCCCGTGGCCCGAAGGCCACCGAAGCTCTCGAGGCTGGCGCCGACATCGTCGGTGACGACGACCTCGTGCAGAAGGTCGCCGACGGTTTCCTTGACTTCGATTCCGTCGTCGCCACCCCGGACATGATGGGCAAGGTCGGCCGTCTCGGCCGCGTGCTCGGTCCGCGTGGCCTCATGCCGAACCCGAAGACCGGCACCGTGACCATGGACGTCACCAAGGCCATCAAGGACATCAAGGGCGGCAAGGTTGACTTCCGTGTCGACAAGAACGGCAACCTGAGCTTCCTCATCGGCAAGATGTCCTTCACCGAGCAGGCTCTGGACGAGAACTTCAAGGCTGTGGCCGACGAAGTCAAGCGTCTGAAGCCGTCCACCGTGAAGGGCCGCTACGTCACCAAGGCGACCATCACCTCCACGATGAACCCGGGCGTCCCGGTTGATCCGGCGGTCGTTGCCTGAGTGCATAGAAGCTAAGCTTCATCAAAAGACCCGTATCTGCAATCGCAGCATGCGGGTCTTTTCATATGTTCGGAAAGATTCATGACTTTATGACCGGATGACAGATGCAACGGGCGTACCCAGACGCCACACCACCCGGGCAGCGGCTCAGCGGTCGCGCATACGGCCAATCGCCAGCGCGGTCGTCAGCACATACGCGTCACGCGGATCGGTGGCATCCCAGCCGGTTGTTTCGGCGGCACGCTTCAAGCGGTAGCGCACGGTGTTCGGATGCACATTCAGCTCCTTCGCCGTGTTCTCCAACGAACTGCCATACTTCAGGAACGTGGACACCGTCAGATAAGTGGGATCATCGGGATTCTCGCCGCGCAGCACCTGATATACGTTCCGATACAGTTCCTCACGCGCGTAATCATCACCCAGCAGCGCACGCTCCGGCAACAGCTCGTCGGCACGCAGCGGACGGGAAGGAGTGGACAGCGCCGGAGCCGCCTGCAGCGAGAACATCGTCTCACGCAACGCATGCGAAGCCCCCGCCACACCGGAACGGACCGGGCTCAAATACAGTGGCTCGTCCTCGCTGAACGCCGGCATGACCGCGGTACAGGTCACCTCCGGCGTGACCGCGCCCATCTGGCAAGCCAAAGCCAGCAGGAAAGTGCCGTACGTGCCGATGACCACATGCTCGCCACCCAAATCGCGCACCGCCTTGCGGATGGCGAGGGATGTCGAGGCAAGACTGGCCGAAGGCACCCCGCCGATCGCAAAACAGTTGAAATCGCCTTGCCATCCGAGAATGTTCATCAAGGAGACCACACGATCGTCGGTCATGTTCGTCAACAGGCATTCGAAAGCCAACCGCTCGATGGTCGTATCGTCGGTATGGCCTGACAAAAGGTCGAGGATGTCTGCCTGCTCGGAGTTCATAACCGTCCATTCTAATCGTCGTATCTGCGAATTGCCGCACGTTCGCCGACCGTTCCGGTCCCCATTCGCGCAGTGGCGGTAATATGCCGACTATGAGCGAAAACAAGAAAGCCGGAAAAGCCGACACGTTCCTCAGCTGGACGTTGGGCGTGCTCGCATGCCTGTGGGTGGCGTGGTGCTGCGGCATCGGCCCGCTGTACTGGTTTGGCACCGGACTCGCCGACTTCGGCTGGGCCAACGTGCTGTACATGGCGATCGCCTTCGTTGTTTCGTTTGCTATATTGCGGTCTCTGGTCCGTTACGGCCGTGGCGAGCGCGTGCTGCCGACGTATTTCTCGCGTCGGTACGTCAAGCTGTGCCAGGAGGTGTCCGGCACGCCGACGACGGTATTGGGCATCATGCTGCATCATCTGAGCGACGCCGCGCATAGTCGTCCGGGACGCGCCATCCATGCGGTGATCGTCTGGATCGGCCGCAAGCTGACACGTTGCACCGACTGCTGGTGGAAGCTCATGCTGCTGTTCGTCATCGGCTGGCTGTGGATTCCGACCACCCTGCTCGCCGCGTACGGCGCCGACATCCGCTCCCAGATCCGCGAATTCAGTTGGGCGTTGAACCAGTGGACCGGACTGAAACAGCCGTACATCGGCTTCTTCTCATTCGTGCCGATGGACATCTACCCGACCGCGCACTACATGTGGCCGGCCAATCCCACGTATCTGACCGACCAGCACAACATCGTGCTGACCGTTTTCTACGGTGCGTTCGCCGCGGTCTCCCGGTATTTCACCGATTCCAATGACGCCGGCATCGTGGCGCTGGCCGCGCTGCAATGGCTGTTCGCCGCGTTTTGTTGTGCAGCCACCGCCAATCGTTTCTTCAATCTGCCGTGGCGTAGGCTGGGCGTCGGCACGTTCGACTTCTCCCATCCCGAACGGCACGACTGCTGGAACATGCGCGATTTCACCCATCCCGAGGCGGGTGTGGTGGCGCGTCCGTCCAGACTGCGCGCCGGCGCGAAGACACGCTTCGTGATTCTGCTGTTCTTCATGGTGTGCCCGTTGGCGGTGTTCGCCACGATCTCACTGACCAAATCGCCGTTGTTCGCGTTCGCGTTCGTCTGGTGGTTCGGCGTGTGGTATGAGCTGCATATGACGCATATCAAGGCGCTGCCCACCATCAACGGCAAGCCCATGAAACTGCGCAAACGTTCCTTGGCGGCACTGTTCATGTCGAGCTGCGTCATGCTGATCAGCGCCAAATACGCGTGGTACATCATTCTGTTCGCCGCGCTGCTGGCCATCATCAACGACCGTAAACGTTGGAAGACGTACGTGGTCGCATTGATGCTGCCGACCGTGCTCATCCATGGCGGCCTCGTCTATCTGGTGAACAGCGGTGCCGTCATCGGCGGCGATCCGATCGAAAGCCGTGGCATCCAGCTGCAGCAGATCGCCCGCGTGGCGAAATACAATCCGCAGGGCATTCCCGAGGACGCGGCCAAGAAACTCGCTCCCGTCTTCAACCTCGACCAGATGGCCGAATCGTACTTCCAGCAGGACGCCGACCCGGTGAAATCGTCGGGTATCCAGTCCAAGAAGGTCAGCTACAAGTGGCGTACCGTCACCAAGGACGACATGAAGGATTTCAATGACGCATGGTGGCAGATCGTCAAGGCGAATCCTCAGATCGCGCTCGATGCGCTCTTCGCCGAATGCTTCGGATACTTCAACGTGACCGACCTGCCATACGTGTCGATGGACTACTACGTGAACAACGATTACGTGCAGTCCGACAACGAATGGATTCACCTGTACAACCACCAGTGGCGCAACCAGGTGGCCGGCTTCGCCAAGAAATGGGGGCAGATTCCCGTGCTTGGCTGGGTGACGCACGGCAACCTGTATGTCACGCTGACACTGCTGATCGGCGCCGCCGAAGTGGTGCTGCGCCGATGGCGGTCGCTGTCATGGCATCTGCCGTTGCTGCTGCTTATGGGTGTGATGATCACCGCACCGGCCAACAATTTCGAACGGCATATGCTTCCGATCGCATTCGTGTTCGGATTCCTGTGCCTGGAGTTCTGGCGCGAGTCGCGTGCCGCGCGGCTTGCCGCACACGAGGCGTCGTACGTTGGCACGTCGATGGCGGGCAAACGGCGTATCGGCGGGCACCGAATCGACAGACAGCAGTCCGACAAGCAGGACGCCGACGAACGATATCTCGATGGACGACAGCTTGATGGACGACAGCTCGACGGACAGGAGAAGGAATCATGACGACCATATTGGATTCCGCATTGACCATGCCACGCACCTGCGTCGCGGCCGACCAGGTGATCGCGCTGGACTCAGTGGGCTCCACCAACACGTACGCCGCCGAATTGGTGCGCAAAGGCGCGCTGTTCGGCTCGGCCAGACGAGATGGCCTCGATGGCTGCGATGGACGCGATTGGACCGGCCGTGAAATCGTGGCGATCTGCGCCGACGAGCAGACCGCCGGCCGTGGCCGTCTCGACCATCAATGGACCAGCGCGGTGGGGGAGTCGTTCATCGTCTCCCTGGTGGTCAGCGTGCCTACGGCGATTGTGCGGGACACGTCCGTCAACGGCTGGCTGCAGATGATTGCCGGCTGCGAGGCGCGCAACGCGATTATCGCGGCCATCCGCGATTGCGGCGGCCCGCTCGGCAAGGACATCGTGCTCAAATGGCCGAACGACATTTTCGTCGACGGCAAGAAACTGGGCGGCGTGCTCGCCGAAATGGTTCCGCTTGCCGCAACTCCCATCGCGGATGGTGCGACTGGTACCACTGATGTGGCTGCTGCAACGGAACGCGTCGGCATTGTCTTCGGCATCGGCCTGAACCTGGCCGTCCCCGAAGACCATCTGCCAACCGACAAGGCCACGTCGCTGCAGCTGGTCGCGCATGGCCTGCCCGATTCCATGACATTGCGCGACATGATCGCGGCCCATCTGGTGGACGGTTTGCGATCAAGGCTCGCCGATTTCGAAGCCGACCCGCATCGCGAGGCCACGCGTGCGATGGAGGAGATGCGTCCGGTCTGCTGGACGCTCGACAAGCCATGCGAGGCGCATTTCGTGGACGGCACCACCCTGCGCGGCACCGCGCTGGAACTCAACCCCGACGCCTCCCTCACCATCAGAGACGACAACGGCAACCTGCACACCGTGCACACCGCCGACGTAGGCGTCCTACCCCAATAATTCTCTAACCCTCATCCCTCATAAAGTCGTAAAGCGCTTTTTCGAAAATCGCGCGTTTCAAAAAAACGCAATATTCGAGAAAAACGGCATTTCCCAAAATCGCAATATCCAAAAACCGCGCCACTCGCAAACGCAACATTCCCCCAAAACGAGGTGGGGCCGGCGGATGCCAACGTAAGACCGTAAAAAACTCGGCCTGAGCGGCCCGGAGCGTGTCGCACGTCGGTATCCGCCGGCCCCACCGGACACAGCGACAACGAAAATCACAGCGAAAACGGAAGACTGTATCAAAACCCGGAAATCACGAAGAAACCCGGAAATCACAGCGGAAATTCTCAGCGGAAAACCCTCAGCAGAAAATTCCCAGCAAAAAGTCGTAGAAAACTACCGCAGAAAAGTCGCTGCCGATAAAAGTCACTGCAGCTTTGCCAGTCCGCTCGCGACCAGCGAAGCCACAACCGCCTTGATGCAATCGCCCACAATGAAGCCCATCGAAGCGATGGCCACCACCGGCATCGCCACGCCCGTAATGGCGGACTGCACGATGAAGCCGAGCAGATAGTCAAGCACGATGCAGCCGGCCACGCAGGCGAACAGATACCGTGCGGCGGTCAACGCAGCATGCTTCGGGGAATCGACACGCGCCTTGCCCTTGAGCAGCGAGGTGACGACGGCGGCCGGCAGGAAACCGATGAGGAAGCCGGCGCTCGGGCCGACCAAAGCCATGGTGGACGCGCCGCCGGCGAACACCGGCAGACCAGCCGCGCCCGCGGCCAGATACATGAGCACCGCGGCGCCCGCCTGCTTCCACGGCAGCATCAGCGCGGCCAGCATGACCACGAAGGTCTGCAGGGTGATCGGAACCGGAGTGCCCGGAATCGGCACGGCGCCCGCCATGGAGGCGGCGGCGAGCAGCACGGCGAACAGCGTGGACTTCAAAACGGCGCCGAATTTGCCGCTGGTGGCCGTTTTGGCCGCGGATGAGATGGTCAGGATTGCGTTGCGCATGGTGGAATCCTCCCTTTTTTGCGGATGCTACAGGATGCTACAAAAACTGACGAAAATAAGTCTTTCGTCAATCAATGCTCCCCATCGTAGGGTTGCTAAGTTTCGGTAACGTTTGTGGAGCCTTACAAAAAGATTGCGAATCTTTTGTGGGAAACGAGTTCGTCGAATCACGCCTCGACCGCCAAACTTGACATTATGCCTAAGAATGTCAACAAACTACTGGTGGCGAATCGCGGCGAAATCGCGCTTCGAGTCGTGCGCACCGCACGTGAGATGGGGATTCCCACGGTCGCGGTCTACGCCGAACAGGACCGTCACGCACAGTACGTGCAGATGGCCGATGATGCGTATCTGCTGTCTGGCGACACCTACAAGGACACGTATCTCAACGAGGATCTGCTCATCGACATCCTGCAGCGCAGCGGTGCCGACGCGGTGCACCCCGGCTATGGCTTCCTTTCCGAAGTCGCAAGCTTCGCGCAGAAGGTCCTCGACGCCGGCGCCACGTGGGTCGGCCCGAATCCGAAGGCGCTCGTCGACCTGGGCGACAAGATCACGGCCCGCCGCGTGGCCACTTTCGCGAAGGTGCCGCCGGTTCCCGGCATTTCCCAGTCGATTTCCGACATGCGACTGCTGCTCGACTTCGCGCACACGCACGGCTATCCGCTGATGCTCAAGCGCACCGACGGCGGTGGCGGCCGCGGCATCACGCTCGTGCACAACGACGATGAGCTGCGTGGCTTCTACATGAACCACGATGCGCTGCAGGGCGGCGATTTGGACGAGTATTTCGTCGAACGGTTCATCGACAAGGGCCGTCACGTCGAAACGCAGTGCGGACGCGATTCGCACGGCAATTTCACCGTGTATTCCACCCGCGACTGCTCCGTGCAGCGCCGCAACCAGAAGCTTGTTGAGGAAGCTCCGGCGCCGTTCCTTCCCGACGGCGTGCTCGAACAGCTGGAAACCTATTCCCGCCGCCTGTTCGACGCGGTCGATTACGTAGGACTTGGCACCTGCGAATTCATGGTGACCGAGCAGGGCAAGGTCTACTTCCTGGAAGTCAATCCGCGTCTGCAGGTGGAACACACCGTCAGCGAAGAGGTCTGCGGCCTCGATTTGGTGCGAGAACAGCTCACCATCGCCAACGGCGGCGAGCTAACCGTCGACCACCCGCTGCGCGGACACAGCTTCGAACTGCGTCTGACCTGCGAGGATCCAGCCAAGAACCTCGCGCCGAGCTCCGGCACGCTGACCAAGCTCGCATGGCCGTCCGGCCCGGGCATCCGCGTCGATTCCGGCGTGGTGGAGGGCGACACCATCTCCCCGAAGTTCGATTCCATGATGGGCAAGCTCGTGGTCACCGCCTCCGACCGTGCGACAGCCGTGGCACGTGTGCGCCGCGCGTTGGAAGAGCTCAAGGTGGAAGGCGTGCCGACCCCGGCAAGCCTGTTCGAGCAGATCTTCAACGACGACGAGTTCACCGCCGAGCATGGCGTGGCCTACGACGTGAGCACGAAATGGCTGGAACGCAAGTACCTGAACAAGGAAGCATCCTCCACCAAGGGCGGCCAGCCGGCATCCATGGCCGGCGCTTCGGGTGCGAAGGAAGCCGAGCAGAAGGAATCCAGCGAAACCTTCGTCATCGAAGTCAACAACCATCGTGTGTCGCTGACCGTGCCGAACGACATCGTGGCCAATCTGACCGGCGGCGCCAAGGCGCGTGACGCCAAGCGCGCCATCCAGCCGCTGCGCGGACAGGGCCTGCACCACGTCGAAAAGAAGCAGCAGGGCAACGACGGCCAGTCCGGTGTGATCGCCAGCCCGATGCAGGCGGTCGTCACACGCATCAACGTCGCCGAAGGCCAGGACGTGGCCAAGGGCGACCTGCTCGTCGTGCTCGAATCCATGAAGATGGAGAACTACGTGTACGCGCCGGTCAAGGGCACCGTCACCAAGATCTTCGTCGGCCCGGCGGCAGGCATCGAAGCGGGCGAGACGTTGATGACCATTGACGTCAACGGCGCTTCCAAGGCGGCTGACGGCAAGCCGGCAACGGACGGTAATACGGAAACCAAGACGGAAGGTGGCGCGAAATGACCGACATCATCGCAAGCCCGGCCGTCAAAGAGGCCGTGAAGGCCGTCATGGAACAGCAGGAGCGACTGGGTGACGAAGCGGCTGCCGAAGCCCGCGAATCGCAGCCGATCCGTACGTCCGTGCTGCGTGCCGCGCAGCTCGCCGCCGAAGCCGAAGACCACGCCCGCGGTCGCCAGCACGTCAAAGGCAAGCTGACCGCACGCGAACGTCTTGATCTGCTGCTTGACACCGGCTCCTTCGAGGAAATCGGCCGTTTCCGCGGCGGCGACATCAACGGTGGCCGCGCGGGCTCCGCCGTCATCACCGGCTTCGGCGAGGTGTTCGGCCGCAAAGTGGCCGTCTACGCGCAGGACTTCTCCGTCAAAGGCGGCACGCTTGGCGTGGCCGAAGGCCGCAAGATCTGCCATCTGATGGACAAGGCGCTCGACCTCAAGGTGCCGATCATCGCGCTCATCGACTCCGGTGGCGCGCGCATCCAGGAGGGTGTGGCCGCGCTGACCGAATACGGCCACCTGTTTCGCAAAACCTGCGACGCCAGCGGTTTCGTGCCGCAGCTATCGCTGATCCTCGGCCCCTGCGCCGGCGGTGCCGTCTACTGCCCGGCCTTGACCGACCTGATCATCATGACTCGCGAGAATTCCAACATGTTCGTCACCGGTCCCGACGTGGTCAAAGCGGCCACCGGCGAAGTGATCAGCATGGACGATCTGGGCGGCGGCTACGTGCACAACGCCACGTCCGGCGTGGCCCACTATCTCGGCGAGGACGAGGCGGATGCGATCGACTACGCGCGTACCGTGCTCGCCTATCTGCCGTCCAACTCCGACCAGCAGCCGCCGGTCTACGCGTACGCGGCGACCCGCGCCGACCGTGACGTGGCCAAGCGCCTCGCCACCATCGTGCCGGACAACGACCGCCAGCCGTATGACGTGCTCGACGTGATCCGTTGCATCGTGGACTACGGTGAATTCGTGCAGGTGCACGAACTGTTCGCCGCTTCAGCGGTGGTCGGCTTCGCCTGCATCGACGGCCATCCCGTCGGCATCGTGGCCAACCAGCCGAACGTCAACGCCGGCATTCTCGACGTCGACTCATCCGAAAAAGTGGCGCGATTCGTGCGCTTGTGCGACGCGTTCAACCTGCCGGTCGTCACCTTGGTGGACACCCCGGGCTACAAGCCGGGCGCCGAACAGGAACATGCGGGCATCATCCGCCGTGGCGCGAAGGTCATCTACGCCTACGCCAACGCGCAGGTGCCGCTCGTCACCATCATCCTGCGCAAGGCCTTCGGCGGCGCATACATCGTGATGGGCTCCAAATCCATTGGCGCGGACATGAACTTCGCCTGGCCATCCAGCCAGATCGCGGTGCTCGGCGCGGCCGGCGCGGTGAACATCATCCACCGCAAGGACCTGCAGAAAGCCAAAGACAACGGCAAGGACGTCGAAGCGCTGCGCGCCAAGTACATCGCCGACTACGAACGCACCACCGTCAACGCGAACCTTTCGCTGGAAATGGGTGAGATCGACGCCATGATCGACCCCGAACAGACACGCGAGACCATCATCGAATCGCTCCGCCTGCTCGCCAGCAAGAAACGCGTGCGCCGAACCGGCAAACACCACGGCAACCAGCCGCTGTGACGGACGCAACGCGACGCAACCAACGTAAGCAACCACAACAATCGCAAGAAATTTTGGAACAAGTAAGGAAGATTATGAACACCTTTTTTCTTGATCGACTGAACAGCGAGCCCCACGCGCTCGCCTTCGCCGGCCAATCCACCCCGTGGCCGGTGGCGCTCGCCGACCAGAGCGCGAATCCGGCGCTCGACGAGGCCCTGCACACCCATGCGGCCGCCGCGCAGGCGCTGCTGTATCCGGTGTCCGCCGAGCTGCTCGCCACCACCGGACGCCCGGTCGACCTGTTCGGCTTCGAACCGAACCCGGCACGTCTGGGCGCCGCAGCCGCGGCTTCCGCCAGCGTTCCCGGCATCGCGCTGACCCAGCTGGGCGCGCTGCTCGACGCCGCCGCACTCGGCTACAATCCGGCCCAGGCCAAGCCGGTCACGGTGCTCGGCCACTCCCAGGGCGTGCTTGCCGTGCATATGGTGCAGGCGATCTGCGAAGCCGGTTCCATCGACGCAGCCGCAGCCAAGATCGACGAGATTCTTGCGATCGCAACGCTGATCGGCGTCGCCGGCACCCGTCAGGCACGCCAGCTCGGTCTCGCCGCACGCCACGGCGAGGCGACCCC
>ENA-UAIT01000038-UAIT01000038.1-human-gut-metagenome-genome-assembly--contig:-NODE-38-length-61792-cov-13.914427_pt1 | contig 61792 bp, 64 predicted proteins | sample MGYA00244422_ERZ654397 | MGnify/ENA primary metagenome ERZ654397 (study PRJEB26926, sample SAMN06164923) | human gut metagenome | biome: ENVO:00009003; feature: ENVO:2100002; material: ENVO:00002003... | reverse complement strand
AGCGTGTTGTCTCTCTTCTTTTTGCAGTGTTGCACTTCAAATTATAATCTGCCCAGCTCCCCTTACACAGGGGAGCCTTGAGTCCGTGCGATGACAGACTTTTTCGACAGATTGAACCGCCCCCGATCGGAGGCGGTTTTGTGTTTTATTTTATCTTTAATTCGACAGCTGTTCGAGCGAGCGGAACTCGTAGCCCTGCTTGCGCGCCCAGTCGATGATATCGCCGAGGGCGGCGGCGTTGTCGGGCGAGACGGAGTGGAGCAGTATAACTGCGCCCGGATGCAGGCGCGAGGTCACCGTGTCGAAAGCGTACTGCTTGCCTTTTGTGTCGTTGACATCCCAGTCGGCGTAGGCTACTGACCAGAACACGGATTTATATCCGAGCGAGGAAACGAGGTCGAGCGCCGAGGCGGAATATGACCCCATCGGGAAGCGGAAATACGGCGAGGAATAGCCGAACTTTTCGCGCAGGTAGTTGTCACAGGTCTCGATTTCCGTCGCCATCTTCTCGCGGCTTATCTTCGAGAAATCGGGGTGGGTTGTCGAATGATTGCCGACGATGTGCCCCTCGTTTATCATTCTTGCGATAAGTCCGGGTTCTGCCTTAATATTCGAGAGTGTGCAGAAAAATGCGGCGGGCACATTTTTCTGCTTGAGAATGTCGAGCACGGTCGTTGTGTATCCGTTCTCCCAGCCGCAGTCAAAGGTGAGATAGAGAACCTTTTCTTTCGTCTTCATGTCTATCGAGACGGCGTTGAAGCCCTTCTCGTCGAAATATTTCTGCGCGTTCGTCGAGTTTTGATGCGGAACGCCGTTTTTGGATACGCCGTAGCTGTATCCGACCGTCGCAGTCGAGAGTCCGCGCGTGTTCTGCGGGTCGGCTGCGGTCAGCTTTATCTTCGGCAGCGGGGAGAGCCCGGTGTACGTTCCGGTGTTCGGGTCGAGCTTGCCTTTCTCCGTTTTGCGCTGAGCCAAAGTTGTGCTCTCCGTCGCTTTTGTCGTCTGTGGCGCAGTCGTTGTCTCGTCGCGCTTCTGACCCGTCACCGGCGCGTTGCCGTGGGTGGCGTCCGTGCTGTCGTCAACTACTTTCGTTTTGCATGCGCACAGCGAGATAATGAGCATCAGCGCGAGCGCGAGGCTTAAAAATCTTCGTCTCTTCATTTAACACAGTCCTTTCACAGATATTCGTGATTATTGTGTGCCGAAAAAGGCGATTTTAATATCGAATGCGAAAACATTTTAATTTTGAATTATACCATTTTATATTATACCACAATAACCAATAAAATCAATTGAGAAGCCGCAAAATTCGACTCTTTGAGCCCTTCGGCTCATTGACACCGCGCGGGCGATAATATATAATTAAGTGTATTTGATTTTTCGGAGGTGCGTTTTAAGTATGGTCAGAGCAATTGTGGGTGCCAACTGGGGCGATGAGGGCAAAGGTAAGATTACCGATATGTTTGCCTCCCAGGCGGACATGGTCATTCGTTTTCAGGGCGGCGCCAATGCAGGACATACGATAATCAACGACTACGGCAAGTTCGCGCTCCATCTTCTGCCGTCAGGCGTGTGCCAGCCCGGCACGGTCAACATCATCGGCAACGGCGTGGCTCTCGATATCGAGAAGCTCGTCAAGGAGATCGAGCATGTCACTTCGGCAGGTGTGCCGCAGCCCAATATCCTCGTTTCCGAGCGCGCGCAGATCATGATGCCTTATCATGTTATGCTCGACACCTATGAGGAGGAGCGCCTCAAGGATAAAAAATTCGGCTCGACAAAGAGCGGTATCGCTCCGTTCTATTCGGACAAGTATGCGAAGATCGGCTTCCAGGTCTGTGAGCTGTTCGATGAGGAATATCTCAGAGAGAAGCTCGAAAGAGTCTGCGAAGTGAAGAATCTGCTGCTCGAGCATGTCTATCACAAGCCGACTCTCGATGTGGACGAGCTGTTCGACCACATGATGAAGCTTCGCGAGATGGTCAGACCCTATGTCGCGGACACCGGCAAGATCATCCGCCAGGCTGTCAAGGACGGCAAGAACATTCTTCTTGAGGGTCAGCTCGGCTCGCTCAAAGATCCCGATTTCGGTATCTATCCCATGGTCACATCGTCGTCGACCCTCGCGGGCTTCGGCGCCGTCGGCGCAGGCATCGCGCCATATGAGATAAAGGAGATAGTCACCGTCACCAAGGCTTATTCGAGCGCCGTCGGAGCGGGCGAATTCGTCAGCGAGATATTCGGCGAAGAGGCGGAGAAGATGAGAAACCACGGCGGCGACGCCGGCGAATACGGCGCAACGACCGGCAGACCGCGCCGCATGGGCTGGTTTGACTGCGTCGCGACCCGCTACGGCTGCGAGGCTCAGGGCGCAACTCAGGTCGCGCTCACCGCGCTCGACTGCCTGTCGTATCTCGACGAGATAAAGCTCTGCGTCGGCTATGAGATAGACGGCGAAGTCACAAAGGACTTCCCTGTCACCTCGCGCCTGAAAAAGGCAAAGCCCGTCTATGTCACCATGCCCGGCTTCAAGTGCGACATCCGCGGCATAAGAGAGTTTGACAAGCTTCCCAAGGAGGCTCAGGACTATGTCCTCTTCATCGAGAAGGAGATCGGCGTGCCGATAAAGCTTGTTTCCAACGGACCGAGAAGAGAAGAGATTATAGTCAGATAAAAAAGGGTGGATATCATGCAGGACAATCATGAGAAAGTTCTCGTGCTGGACTTCGGCGGCCAGTACAATCAGCTCATCGCGCGCCGCGTCAGAGAGCACAATGTCTACGCCGAGATAAAACCGTACAGCCGCATAACCGTCGACGAGATAAAGGCGGCGGGCTATGTCGGAATAATATTCACGGGCGGACCCAACAGCGTCTATGACGAGAGCTCGCCCCACTATTCGCCCGAGATACTCGACGCGGGCATCCCCGTGCTCGGCATCTGCTACGGCGCTCAGCTTATCGCATATATGGCGGGCGGCGTTGTCAAAACGAGCGGCTCGAAGAGCGAATACGGCAAGATAGATATGACCCGCAGCAAGGACAGCCGACTGCTCAGAAATATCCCCGAGGATACGAGTGTCTGCTGGATGAGCCACACGGACTATATCAGCAACCCGCCCAAGGGCTACAAAGTGACTGCCGTCACGCGCGACTGCCCCTGCGCGGCGATGGAGAACGACGAGAAGAAAATCTACGCCGTTCAGTTCCATCCCGAGGTCATGCATACGCAGTACGGCGAGGAGATATTCAAAACATTCCTCTTTGATATCTGTGGATGTAAGGGCGACTGGGTCATGTCAAGCTTCGTCGAAGAGCAGGTAAAGCACCTGCGCGAGAAGATAGGCGACAAGACCGTGCTCTGCGCCATGTCCGGCGGAGTCGACAGCTCCGTTGCCGCCGTGCTCCTGCACAGAGCGGTCGGCAAGCAGCTGACCTGCGTTTTCGTTGACCACGGCCTGCTCAGAAAGAACGAGGGCGACGAGGTCGAGCACATCTTCCGCGAGCGCTTTGATATGAAGCTCGTCAGAGTCAACGCCCAGGAGCGTTTCCTCACCAAGCTCGCAGGCGTGACCGAGCCGGAGAAGAAGAGAAAAATTATCGGCGAGGAGTTTATCCGCGTCTTTGAAGACGAGAGCAAGAGGCTCGGCAGGATGAATTTCTTCGTTCAGGGCACAATATATCCCGATGTTATCGAGAGCGGCGTGGGCGACGCGGCGGTCATCAAGAGCCACCACAATGTCGGCGGACTGCCCGACCACATCGATTTCGATGAGCTCATCGAGCCCCTGCGCGACCTGTTTAAAGACGAGGTCCGCAAGGTCGGACTTGAGCTCGGTATCCCCGAGGATCTTGTCTGGCGTCAGCCGTTCCCGGGTCCCGGACTTGCCGTGCGTATCCTCGGCGACATCACCGAGGAGAAGCTCAATATTCTCAAGGATGCGGACGCTATCTTCCGCGAGGAAGTCAAAATCGCCGGCATCGACCGCGACATCAACCAGTATTTCGCGGTGCTCACCAACGTCCACAGCGTCGGCGTTATGGGCGACGCGAGAACCTACGACAGCCTTATCGCGCTGCGCGCAGTGACTACCGACGACTTCATGACCGCAGACTGGGCGCGCATCCCGTTCGATGTGCTCGCAAAGGTCTCGAACCGCATCACCAACGAGGTCAAGGGAGTCAACCGCGTAGTCTACGATGTCACTACAAAGCCCCCGGCAACGGTGGAATGGGAATAAAATTCACAAGGAGAACAAACCATGAGCAGTAATGTACGTCCCGAATCCATGGAACGCATCACTACCCCCGAGCTTGCGAACAAGTTCATCGAAGAGCAGGTCGCTGCCGTACGCGAGCAGGTCGGCGGCAAGAGAGTCCTGCTGGCTCTGTCCGGCGGAGTTGACTCGTCCGTAGTCGCGGCGCTGCTTATCCGCGCGATAGGCAAGCAGCTGGTCTGCGTCCATGTCAACCACGGACTCATGCGCAAGGGCGAGAGCGAACAGGTCATCGAGGTTTTCAGAAACCAGATGGACGCGAACCTCGTCTATATCGACGCTACCGACCGCTTTCTCGATCTTCTCGCCGGAGTCAGCGACCCCGAAAAGAAGAGAAAGATAATCGGCGGCGAGTTCATCAAGGTCTTTGACGAAGAGGCGTCGAAGCTTGAGGGCATCGAGTTCCTTGCACAGGGAACGATATATCCCGACATCCTCGAATCCCACGGCGTAAAGGCTCACCACAATGTCGGCGGTCTGCCGGAGGACATGAAAATGGAGCTTGTCGAGCCCGTAAAGCTGCTCTTCAAAGATGAAGTCCGTGTTGTCGGCGAGGCTCTCGGTCTGCCGCACAGCATGGTATACCGCCAGCCGTTCCCGGGTCCCGGACTCGGAGTACGCTGCCTCGGCGCGATAACGAGAGACCGCCTGAACGCTCTGAGAGAAGCCGACGCCATACTCAGAGAGGAGTTCGACAAGAACGGGCTCGCGGGCAAGGTCTGGCAGTATTTCATCGCCGTGCCCGACTTCAAGAGCGTCGGCGTGCGCGACGGCAAGCGCTATGAGGGCTGGCCGGCAATCATCCGCGCGGTGAACACCACCGACGCCATGACCGCCACCATCGAGGAGATCCCCTACGCCCTCCTGCATCATATCACCGACCGCATCACCCATGAGGTTGAGGGGATCAACCGCGTCGTAATGGACCTCACCCCCAAGCCGATCGGAACGATTGAGTGGGAATAAATTGAAAAACGCTGAAAACCCTTTATTTATGCGGGTTTTCGGAATTTCAAAATCCTTGTTGATAAGATTTTGATAAGATTACACTTGAACACCTTTATCGGATATATCAAGTGGTTTGTGGTTAAAGAGTAATATCTTTTGGTTCACAAAAAACACCATATTAAACATTAAACCCCGTACTGACGGAATTTGTCAGTACGGGGTTTCTATCGTTTGTAGGTTTAATTGTTTTCGAAAACCTTTAATGCAAGGAAATTATCTTTAGCAACTTTATATGAGGCAAGCTTTTTATCCCATTCGGTTCTATTTTTAGCTTTTTTGAGGACTTCATCTAATGAATAATCATCAAAGTATTCAATTTTATCATTGCTGTAAAACCGTTTGCAATACTCTACAAACAAATCCTTTATTATATCAGTTGTACGACCTTCTTCATCATATTCAAAAGGTCGATCTTCAATAATTTTGGAAAGGTCGTCTCGTAAATAAAGCAAATCTGACGGCACCTCATAATCAACGATTTCATCATCAATTTCAATAGGAACAGGTTTTGTGTTAATGCCGTTTTGCTCAAGCTTATAACAGAAATATGAAAATAGGCTTTCGGCACAAACGGATGAATAGTTATATGAACATACATTTTTATAAGCCGACAGAAAAGCTGTTAATGCAGTTCGCTCCTTTTTGGTAAGGTATTTTGCATCGTGTGTTTTTGAAGTATCTTCAAGAATTTTGTAATTTTTCCAAGAACGCTGTTCGAAGATTATTCGTCGCATCGGAAACAAGACATTTAATCTTAACGCGTTACGATTGCCTTTCTTGAAATAGGCTGCCGAAATCCACCACGAAATCAAACCGGATAAAAGTACGGTTGCCAAAGTGAATATATGCTCACAAGTAAATAACCAACCGAAGAATTTTTCCATTTATAATCCTCCTTGATTAGTCCTTGAGCTTATCCTTAAAGGCTTCTACGAGAGCATCGCTGAGTTCTTGTGACGGAACCTTTGCCCAACGTTGCGTGGTGTCTTTTTCGGGATAAGTATAACGCCACTCATCGTATTGTTCTTTAGAAATCTCGCCACTTCTGTATTTTTCAGCTTGTTCTGCCCAAGCGGCAAGCATTTGGAAAACAGAACGGTCAACATTCGGCTTATTACCGTCAAAGACGATATGTACATTATTTTCATTCTTTTCTACTCTTACGCCGTACAAATCCTCAACAGCAAAAAGAGTGTGTATAAAGCCAAGCTCACTATCAATATCCGGAATTCTGAGTGCCAAAGGCGAAACCTCAAGCACTCCTGCAAGTGTCTTTACCAAGTCCTCTTTGGGCGTTCTTGAGCCTGACTCATACTGCGCCATACGAATGTCAGCAGTTTTTTGCGGAAAGCCCACAGCCTGACCGAGCCACTTTTGTGTCATACCTCTTAAATTTCTAAAGAAACGGATTCTTTCACCAATAGCCATAATCATTGCTCCTTTATGTAAGGTTGAATTGATTATAACAGATATGCTTAGTGATTGTCAAGATAGATAAAACAAAAAAGTTTAATATTTTCTCAAAAACCTCTTGACATAACTGTATTTGCTTAGTATAATAGCAAATACAGACTTAAACAAATATGTTTTAGTCTAACAACTGAATAACTGTCGCACATCACAGTAATGGTGTGTCCGCCCGGGCAAATCGGATGGCGGCCAGAAAGTATCCGACACTAAACAACCAAAACAATTATAAAGGAGGTATTTTTATGACAGAAAAATCTTTTATCAGAGCCGATGAGGTTGCAGAAGAATTGGATGTATCGAAATCTTATGCATATAAGGTTATAAAACAGCTCAATGATGAGTTGAGTGCAAAAGGATATATCACAGTTGCAGGACGCATCAGCCGACAGTATTTTAATGAAAGAGTTTACGGAGCAGAAAGGAGAGAGATATAATGCCAGCTTACAAAAACAAAGATAACGGAACTTGGTATGTGATGACTCAATACACAAATTGGAAAGGCGAACGCAAGCCAAAGTGTAAGCGAGGATTTGATACCAAACGAGAGGCGCAGGAATGGGAGCATACTTTCCGACAACAAAATTCGGGAGATTTGGATATGCCCTTTTCTGCCTTTGTTGAAATTTATTGCCGAGAGCAAAAGCCACGATTAAAGGAAAGCACTTGGCAAACGAAAGAAAATATTATTCAGCAGAAAATTCTGCCGTATTTTGAAAATTACAAAATTAATGAGATTACAACCAAAGATGTACGAGCGTGGCAAAATGAAATGCTTGCATATCGTAACGAGGAGAATAAGCCCTATTCATCATCCTATCTGAAAACGCTGCACAATCAACTTTCTGCCATATTTAATTATGCAGTAAGATTTTATGACTTGCGTAGCAATCCCGCCGCAAAAGCCGGAAATATGGGTAGTGAAGAACGCAAGGAAATGCTGTTTTGGACAAAGGAAGAATATCAAAAGTTCTCCGAAGTAATGATGGATAAACCGATTTCTTACTATGCATTTCAAATGCTTTATTGGACAGGTATCCGTGAGGGAGAATTGCTTGCTCTTACCCCTGCTGATTTTGATTTTGAAAAGGGAACGGTAAAAATCAGCAAAACATATCAAAGAATAAAAGGTGAAGATATGATTACTTCACCGAAAACAAAGAAAAGTAATCGAACAGTACAAATGCCGGATTTTCTTTGTACTGAAATGCAGGAGTTCTTTGATATGCAGTACGGGCTGAAAAGGAAAGACCGTATTTTCAACATAACGAAAAGCTATCTTCATCACGAAATGGACAGAGGCTCCAAAGCTGCAGGTGTAAAGCGTATTCGTATTCACGATTTAAGGCACAGTCATATCAGCCTTTTAATTGATATGGGATTTTCGGCAGTAGCCATTGCAGACCGAGTGGGACACGAGAGTATAGAAATTACTTATCGCTATGCGCATCTGTTCCCGTCAAAGCAAAAGGAAATGGCAGTTAAACTTGATTTTATGAATAAAGGAGTGTGATATTATGTCAGCCAAAAATGTTGATAAGTATAATCGTTTTCGCAGCATTACCGTAGCTTTCAGAGTATCTCCCGAAGAACAAAAGGAGCTAAACAGAGCCATTGCTCTTTCGGGATTGCCTAAGCAGGAATATTGTTATCGCAAATGTATGGAGCGTGAGGTGGTGGTTCAGCCAAATCCGAGAGTTTGCAAGGCTCTTAAAACTCAAATGGAATTCATCCTTAATGAATTGCAACGAATTGATGTCGGCGGGAGCATTGAGCCGGAGCTTCTTGCTACTATTGACCTTATTACTACCACAATGAACGGATTGAAAGGAGATGGCAACAATGGAAAATAAAAAAATGACCACTCCGATTATATCTGTTGGCGCAGATACGGAGCAGTCACTAAATGTATGTAATGATAGTATAACCGATAGTGCCGAAAATTTCAAGGACTTAGAGAAAAGTCTTCGTGAAATGCAGAGAGAAATGTTAAGGCAAATGGATCCGTCCTATCTTAAAACGGTATCTCTTTCTGCACTATATGATACAGACTTTGAGCCAACGGAAGCATTGATTGACGGTCTGCTTTATCGGGGAGTCTACTTATTCATAGGCTCTCCAAAGGTCGGCAAAAGTTTTATGATGGCACAGCTTGCCTATCATATCAGCACGGGTACACCGCTATGGAATTACAAGGTGAAGAAAACTCCGGTGTTGTACTTCGCTTTGGAAGATAACTATCAACGCTTACAGCGAAGACTGTTTCAGATGTTCGGCGCAGATGGCACAGACGATTTGTATTTTGCGACGGAATGCAAAACCGTAAACGGCGGATTGGACGAACAAATCAAAGGATTTATGTGTAAACACCCAGACACGGGACTCATTATTATTGATACGCTCAAGCGTGTGAGAGAAACGGGCGGGGCTGATTACAGTTACAGCAGCGACTACGATATTGTTGCAAGGCTGAAAGCATTAGCCGATAGCTACAAGGTCGCAATGCTAATTGTTCACCACACCAGAAAAGAAAAGGCTGAAGATATATTTGATATGATTTCCGGCACAAACGGATTGCTTGGTGCAGCGGACGGAGCGTTTGCGCTCACAAAAGAAAAACGCACTTCTAACAATGCCACGCTCGATATTGTAGGCAGGGATCAGCCAGATATGAAAATTAAACTCGTCAGAGATACAAAGCGTTTGGTTTGGAATTTTGAAGAAGCCGAAACGGAACTTTGGGAAGAACCGCCCGATCCGTTGCTTGAAAAAATTTCAGAGTTTGTTTCTTCGGGTGGTAACTGTTGGAATGGTACAGCTTCAAAGCTATGTGAAAAACTCGGTTCGGATATGAAACCGAATGTACTATCTCTCAAGTTGAGTATCAACTCTGGACGCTTGCTTCGAGATTATGGTATTCATTACAAAGCAAGCCGCACCCACTGTGGACGCAAGATTTCTCTTTGGAAAGATACGGACAGCGTGACAATGTGTGACGACCGTGACAAACTTTCTGAGAACGATGACGAGGTCGAAAACATCGTCACCACCGTCACGGTTTGACACGCATTAAAGTTTTTGCAGGGTGCAGGTGGCTTTTTTCAAAAAGCCTCTCCTGCCCCTCGGAGAGCGCAAAACCTGCTTGCAGGTTGCATTTTTGATGGGCTTGCCTGTCAAAAGTGCTTTTGCGTTACTCTTGACAAGAGTAACAGAACCGAGAATGAGTAAGTTTATGAGATTGGAGGTGTATATAATGCAAAGAACGATAAGTGCAATGGTGGGTAAAGGCTCGGTCAATCATAACAGCCGCAAATTCAAGGCAGAAAATGTTGACGGTGAGCGTAGTCATCTTAACATTGATTACTGTAACAAACCGATGAAGAAAATCTACCACGAATTGTTTGATGAAGCGCTAAAAAGATACAACGAAAAACAGACAAGAGCCGACCGTAGAATAGAAAATTACTATGAAAAAATCAGAAATTCTAAGCAAGAAAAACCGTTTCACGAACTGATTTTGCAGATTGGCGATAAGGAAAATATGAGTGCCGAAAGCGAAAACGGACAGCTTGCACGGCAGGTTTTAGATGAGTATTACCGTGGATTTCAAGAGCGAAATCCCAACCTAAAAGTGTTCTCTGCTCATCTGCATATGGACGAGGCAACGCCCCATTTGCACATTGATTTTGTTCCGTTCACAACCGGCAGCAAGCGTGGACTTGATACGAGGGTATCGCTAAAACAAGCACTTGCCGCACAAGGTTTCAAAGGCGGAACTCGTGGAGATACCGAGTGGAATCAATGGGTAAGCGCAGAAAAATCCGCTTTAGCTTTAGTAATGGAACGCTACGGAATTGAGTGGGAACATAAAGGCTCACACGAAAAACATTTGTCTGTTCTTGATTACAAAAAGCAAGAACGAGTGGCAGAGCTTGAACAATTAGGTGCTAAAATCGAGGAAAAGCAAGCCGAATTTAATGTGTTATCCGAGCGAGTGTTAAACTATGATGATGGTTTGGAAAACTTAAGAAATGTGGAAGAAATGCTTGATAATGCATCCGAATATCAGCTCTCCGAGCCGCAAAGTTTTATGTCCGCAAAAGCATATAAAGTAAAAATTGCAGAGCCGCTTATTCAAAAATTAAAAGCGTTAATCAAGACGGCATTGGCTCGTTGCTTTGAGGGTTGGGACAGTTACCATAGATTAAATATCACGAATGGCAACCTCTATCGTGAGAACGAAATGTTATCGAAAATAAACAGCAAGCTGAAAAGTGAAAACGAAAATTTGCGTTCGAAAGTCAAAGATTACAAACTTTTGCGCAAAGTTTTCGGGCATAAACAGATTGACGAGTTGCTTGAACAGGCAAGAAATATTAAAGGTCGTAAGCGTGAAAACCCACGCTCAAGATAAATAAATTTTTGGAGGTAAAACAAAATGGCAAACACAATTTTTGAACAAACAGGCGGTACTTATACGCAGGTCGGCGACTATATGTTGCCCGATTTATTACCGGCGGAAGAAGAAAAGAAAGCGAATATCGGCGCTTGGGCAATGAGGCATAAACGATATTTGAAGCAAAATCATAAAGTGCGTTATTACAATTTGCTGACAAGCGGTAAGCTAAATTCATATCTTGTAGATATTGAACAGCAAGCTCAAGACCTTTTTCTCCGGCTGGTAAAAGAACTTGCCGAAAAAGAAAATGTTAACGAAGAACTCAAGGCTGAAAATCTAATGCTTTGGGTACAGAAAATGAATAATATTCGTAATAGAGCGATAGAGGTCGTGAATACAAAACTTATTTTTACGGTATAAACACAAAGACGGCAAGGAGAGATACCTTCCCTTGCCGTCAATAATTATTTCCTATTTGCCCAAAAAGTGAGATACATTTGAGCGACCGATTCAAGCAACACAAACAATATATGTAAAATAATAAAAATACAAATAGATGTGATAAATTTTAGTGATACAATCGGCAAAATATTTTGCATAAGAGAAATCGCTATAAGTCCCACCAAGTATATAATTTCTACAATAACATTGTAAGCTATATTAGAAAGCAATATCTGAAATAGAGACAGTTGCTTTCCGTCAACTGGCTTATATTGTTTCTTGTTTGAGTCAGTTTCTTTCAAGCATTGTATATTTTTATTGTCCGCAGATACTAAAATCGTAATGATTGCTATGGAAAAAGAAATTAGAATTGCTACAATATTTATTTGTGTATCTATAAATTCAGAAAAGGTTAATAGAATTTTTTCTGAATTGCCAATATTGGAAAATATAGCAAATAGTAATGATACTATTGCAATTATAAGCGGAATAATAAACTTGTTATAGAGCTTCTTTCTTGATGCGAAGTAGTCTTTAATTGGAACAAATATTTTAATTGGAACAAATATTATATTTTTCATTTTTTGTTCCTCATTTCCTCTATAAACTCCTGTGCTTTTACAAAAAAATCAACACTATTTACTTCATTCGTTACAATTTCCGAACAAACTGATAAGTAATGTTTCATTTTCATAAGGTCTGTATCGACTTCAAACTGCCCGGACGACTTTGTTCCTTTAACCGAAATCTTCTTTATCCTATTGTTACTTTGCAAATCATCATAATATGCTTTAATAAGATTATCTGGGAATTTTTTAACTCCTTTAGGTCGTTTAATCCAAATTTCAACTTCATCATCTATTTCATCTCGATTAGCAAATTGCATAAAATCATCTTTTATAACATCTTTGCTGACCGTTAATTTAAGTGCGGATGTCGTTTTGGCGTCTTTTAGTGATGCTATAAAATCATCTCCTGGCATAATTTCGTATGACAGCTCATAATGGTATTTATCATCACTATCCTCATTATAATTTTCAAATTGAGTGTTTAGATAGTCAATAATACAATTTATTGATATTCCATAGTGATTGCTTTCGTGAACGGCAAGAAAGCGATGCTGCCCTTTTGTAAGACGTACACATAAATGTGTTTTTTCTTCATCTCCGTCTTTTTGACGTTTGCGTGTGCCGAGTTCTGTCATTGTTTCGGTATCAATTTCGTTTCTAACGTGATTATATTTTGCTGACTTAAAAATCACATTATAATTTCCGTTTTTCAAATCTTCAAACGAATCAAGCCACACAACTTTTTCAGAACTTGTAATATCTTTTTTTCTGTCGTTTAGACTTTTTTGAGTAATATAAGACAGTAAAGCTGAAAATGCAGCGACTATTTGTTGTATATCATAAACAGAAGAGTCGTTGCTATCTTTTTGCTTTGATATAGCAAGATAATAAAAGTAAATTGGAACATTTTTCTTTTGTTCTTGGCTATTCATTTTTAATTACCCCCCTCATAACACATCAGACAACAACTTCCAACTATCGCTTTTAATATCATCGGAATATGTTTCCGTACAAATACAAAGTTCACCACTTTGTTTATCTTGTCTGACTATGCCGCCAAATAGATTATACTTATCGGTATAATTTTTTAATACGCCAAATTTTTTAGCTGTATATTTATCAATATCTTCACTATCACCAGATTTCGTAAATCCGCCTTTTGTTTCGATTATCCATACCTTGCCATCGGTTGTTCCAATAATATAATCGGGATAAAACGATTTTTGTTTTCCGAAGTTATCCGTATAAACAATAGAAAAATATTCAATTCCTTTGTCTCCGTTTTTATAAAACCATTGAATATTTTTACTGCTTTCACAATATCGTTCAAAAAGTTTTTCCGGCAAAGAGCGATTTTCCGCAGAAGAAAGATATCCTTTATACACATTTTTTGTAAATTCTGTTTGCGATTTTGATGTCCCATCATAGGTGAAAATCATTTCCAACGGAAATCCAATTGGTTTTTCTGTTGTTTTTGGAATTGACAAGGTTAGTTGCAGTGTTTCATCTGCCATAGCGTCACGAACATCTTCAACCAGTAAGCGTTCATTATTGATTATAAATGAATATAATTCCCTTGTTTCAACTTTTAGAATTTTAGAATCGCAGCGCAATCCGTTAAGGAATAATTTGCGCATAATTGTGTTGGTACTATTGTAATCCAAATTCACTTTATATCCTATTTCCGCAACACAATGATGATATTCTTTGCCGTGCTTATGTGTATTTAACGGCTCGTGTATAGAAATATCATTTAATCCGGTTATATTTTCTTTTGATAGAGTGTTCACTGAACCTGACTTTGTAAAATCGATAATATCCTCAGAGAAAGAATAACCGTGTGCCTCTAACAATGTTCTGTTTTTGACCGTATCATTTGTAATATGATATTTCTTTTCAAAATACTGGTGTATTACTTTTAGTGATAGTTTTGCATCACGTGGATATGGTATATCTGTCTTGTATTCACTGATGATTGTAAATGAACGATGCTCCGGCTTTAAAAACACCTTGTATGCGTCAAGAGCACCTTTTCCCAAACTCAGTTTTACACTCTCTGTAAATTTTTCATCTAATGTGTACAAATAGCAACTATCAAGCAAGTCATTTTCATAATGCTTTGCTTCAGGCATACGGCGAATGCGTCCGATTGTCTGAATCTCAAAAGTCTCACTCATATTATCACGAAGTTTAACAAGGATCTGTGCTCTAGGACAATCCCATCCGGTTGCGACCGCTTGCTTAATAATAACTGCAATAGGCTCTGCGTTGGGTTCTTCTATATCTTCGAGATTTTGCTTCTTGTCAGAAAGCCATACGGCAAGTAAATTGTTTTCGTAAGTAATACCTTTACTCTCAAAATATTCCTCAACTCTATCGAGTAAGGCGTCAGACTTATTCGGAATTTGTACGATGATAAGCGGATTGATTTCTGCTTTTTGTTTTGCATATTCAGAGCACAATTCACGTTGTTTGTTTATTGCTTTATCTAGTAAATATGTAATTTGATCATCAACATTTATATGCTGCTCAAAGTTTTCGTTAATAATAAGTAACTTTTTAATTAACCCTTCCGCTATAACATCTTCTTCGGGAATATCAATCAAAATAGCGTTTTTATAGTTTTTAGGCGTAGCAGAGCAGCGAATAATCTTATCTGAACGAAAAAGTTCAATAATATCATCTGCTTTAATTGTGTCGTTTTGATGAGACTCATCGACAATAATTTTAAAGGTTAAACCATCATCAAGTGCATTTCGTATATGTTCTATAAAATTAGTGCGTTCGCTGTCTTTTAATGCATTATTGCCTTTCTTGGTCAATTTTTCCCAGTTAATAAAGCAGGCATCATTTTCTTCAAAGCCGGAAGTCATAATATCTGATAGCAATTTTGTTTGGCTTCCGTGGATATATCTATCCATTTTTTCTTTACTTTGTTCCTCAAGGTTGCCCTTGCCGGGAGTAAGCCAAATAAACACAGTTTTATGATTGCTTTTAAAATACTCATCCATAAAACTCGTTAGAATAATAGTTTTTCCGCTGCCCGTACAACTTTTGAGTATAATATCTCTGTTGGATTGTTCCATTGCAGCAGTTAAGTCAGCAATAGCCCTTATCTGAAAATTTGCAAGGGTAATATTCATTTTTTAGCCCTCCAATTCCTTGTAATAGTAATCCGGAATAATATTTATTGAAATCTTTCTGTTTTTCAATATCTGTGCCTGTTGTGAATCCATTAAAATATCGTGACCTAAGTACAACTTTTGATATTTGGTATTGTTTTCAAGCTGCGAAATAAAGTCATCGAGTTCTTCCTCAGTAAGCACAATTCCAATTTTATCGTTGCCCGTGAAATTTACACCGTTTTCAAGCTCAACAAGCTCACGGATATGCAAAAGCAGCTCATCGGCGTATTCATAATACATACGGTCTGAAATCGGAATATAATCAACCTTGTAATATTTTAGGCTTCCACAATTTTTTGTTAAAACATTTTTGATGCGGTTATATGTAATATCCCTACAAATATCACTTTCGTTATTAGTACACAGAATAAATTTACGTGTTCCATTATCAAGGCTATTGCGTTGTAATACAGCGTGTCCCGTACTACCCGAACCTGCGAAGAAGTCAAGAACAGTAATATCTTTCTCTGCAAAGTAATCAAGGTACATACTTATCAGTTTGACGGGCTTTTTTCCGCTATTAAAAGGAACACCGCCCTCGTGTCTAATGTTGCCAAAATCTCCTGCCATATCATAGAAATTAGGGATAGGAGTTACTTTTGTAGCACCCTCCGCCATCTTTTCATAAGGAACACCTTGATAATACTTTCCTTTTGTTGCATTTGCTTTTTTAGGACCGGTAAAATATCGGTATGGGTACTGGTCATCACCAATACCGTAAACCTTATATAGAATACCCAATCCATCAATATCTTTTCTACCGTCAAGATAATCACGGAAAAATCTACCCGATGAATTACCATTGAGAATAGTTCCTGTTGCCCATATTTCTTTAAGACCGTCTTTGAAACCTGTATCGTGTTGTACTATTTCATATTCGCCTTGTTTAAAGATAACCACTTTCTTTCCGCCTAACTCAATCTCTTTGCCTGCGGATAATTCATTGATAGAATATATAAATTTGTCATAATCGTATTCTTGTGGTTTTAGATACGGTTTTGCCATCAAGGACTTTCTATACACTAGCACTTGCTCAATTTCCTTATGGTAACGCATATCGGATTTTAGTGTTTTATCTGGGTAACGCACTTGAATATAATCGGTTTTTTCGTAGTTATCTTCGCCAAAGATTTCATCACAAAGAGCCTTTAAGTGTGGGGCTTCATTGTCATCAATGCTTATAAAAATAAAACCTCTACTTGCCAACAGTTTGCGACAAAGTAGCAATCGCTTTTTCATAAAAGACAGCCATTTACTGTGCCTATACAAATCATCTGCCGCAACAAAAGTATCATCATACATAAAATCGGCATTTTGAGTATTATACGGCGGATCAATATAGATGAGGTCAATTTTACTTTTGTGTGTTTTTTTAAGTAATTTAAGAGAGGCAAGATTATCACCCTCAATGAGAAAATTCATTTGTCCGCCATTGTCGATGAATAAATCTTCATCCTCTGTGAGTACGGGGGTATGGGTATCCAGCACTTCGTCGATTTCCTCACGGTGTTCCTCAAAAACAAGTCCGTATTTTTTACCGTTTACATCTTTTTCAAGGTCGAAAAGATAAGAGAGCAGATTGCCCGTATTTTCATCCTGCGGAGCAGCAGAAATAAAAGTTCGGATTTCTTTGATTTTAGCAAGCAAATCCTCACGCTTTTGCTTTGATATATTCGTACTCATTTCTGCCCCTCCATATTTTTCCGTTCTTTTGGTATAATATTAGCCATTGAATTTAACAAAGTATTATATGCCTGCTGAGATGCTGCTTGCTCTTGCCATTTGTCGACCATACCCTGGGGAATATATGGATTTTGTATCGTTTCCCAGGTGATTTCTTTTTTATACCCGATATTCTTCGCAATTTCTTCCAAAAGTTTATACATCAGATTTTTTCTTTTATTTGCCATTAAATCTGATTGCTCTGTCGAAGAATATGCTTCATAAAGTTCTTTCCAGGCGGCACGTACAGCTTTATCTTTTGCGAAAACGACATCAATAAGATTAAGAGCGTGAACGCTATCAACTGTCCAGCCATATATTCGTGAAGTCATAAGCACCTTGAAGATATGCATTTTGTCTTTTCTTATTTCTGCTCTGTTTTGTAAGTGCTGTCCAATCAAGACAGCAGCTATGGGAATTACAACTATTGCGATCAAATTCAATATATCTTTACATTCCATTTTTCTTTCTCCCTTACATCCACTCGCCATCAGCGGCAGACCATTTTTCTTCAAATTCTTTATTTTCAACTGCCACCATAAACGGCTCTATCAAAAACTCTTTTATAGTTTTTAGCACTGTGTTAAAATCATCGGTTTTAGTATCTATCTTTCGACAAAATGCTTTCCATTTCTTTTGCATTGCTTCATTTTCGGCAAAAGCCATAACTTGCTCAAATTGTTCTATCGTAAAGGCGTGTCCACGATTTTCAAAAGTTTTTTTAAGCGCTTTTGTCAGCGTTGCACCGTCAAAATCAAACTTATTGGCAAGATAATAAATATCATAATAATCTTTCATTCGGCTTGAAAATCCCATTAAATCGAGAATTGCATCAAGCTTTTCGGCAATTGTCGTTTCCAGCGAATATGTATTTACCGTCGGAGAAGCAAAATCGTCAAGCTGTGTAGGAATTTTTCGCTTTTCCTGCTTTGGGACAATTACATCGCCAACGCCGAAATCAATGCTGAAAGGCGTTCTCGTATTCTTGATGTGTGCAACAAGCGATGCACCGATACCGGCATATTTCTTTGCAACAGCAATGGGAGCAACATCTGTTATCTCAAATGTAACAAATTCATTTTTAGTAGGTGCTGCGATAATTTCTTCAAGCACAACTCGCAGTTGCTCTGGAGTGTTTGGCATTTGTCGAAGCAAAAAATCAACATCGACTGTAACTCTGCTGTCAAATTCAGTAAGCGAATAGATAAATAATCCGCCTTTGAGAACAAAATTTTCTGCGTATTTTGACTTTTCAAGTCTGCGCAAAAATTCTTCCTGACAAAATAGTTGTAAGCAAAGTTGATAACTTCTTCCACTTGCCTGAGCCTTATTCTTTAATCGTGTAAGCACAGACGCAGCAATATCAGCCATTCAGCAACACCTCCATCAGCTCGGTAACTTTTTTATACACACGCAATTTTTGGGAATAAGCAGAAAGATTATTCAGATTCTTTTTGTCGTCTTTTACATAAGCGTTAATAGCCTTGTTAAAAATTTCGTTATCTAATCTTGAACGATATTTGAAACAATCACATATTGTTCGCTCACGGTCATATACAGGCAGCTTAACTCCATTGAAGTTGTCGGTGATTTTCCCAAGTTCATACAACTCAGGCTGCATATAATAAGGTTGAATAGCAAGCGAATCGACTTTTAGTTTTGTTCTTGACATTGAACGAGGCACAGCTATTGACCATTTTCGTGGTGCAAAGTCGCTGTAACCATAGTGAAACAACGCAGATTCAACACAAACTATTCCTTTTGGGATGAGTGTTGCAAGCAATTGTTCTTCTGAAGAAACACCTTGTTCGGCAAGCTGATAGTATCCGTGTCGTACACGATTAAGAAAGCCTGCGTTACACAGGTTTACGACATCAACAGCTCTGATTCCGGCAGCAACAAAGTCGGCAGATTTTGCAATGCCATTATTGTCTACAACCACTTCTTTTGCTCGCTCTTGAAGATTCACTCATTCACCCTCTTCCTTAAATAAAATTCACGCACAGCGAATACGTAATTGTGTGCTGATTTTATTATACCTGAGACAACTAAAAAAATCAATTAATTTTACGCACATTTTTTGAAATGTGTGCGTAAAATTAAAATACATCTTGCAAAACAAAAAGAAATCAAGTATAATATAAATGTAAAATCAATCCGGTTGCAATTATTCTCTTCTTGCAACCATCGGTTTTATCACACCTGATAAGAAAATGATAAATTCTCGTCGTACAGGCAGTATAATATGGATTATCAAAATACCACGAAGACTACACAATACATTTTATAAACAAAATGTGTTAAGTTTAGCCTTTCGGCAACGAGTGGGAATAGTTCCCCTTGGTTTAGATGTGCCGAAAAGCCCAGTATTTATGCGAGTTTCGGGACTCGGCACTTTTCGAGTAACCGTTTTTGCAACAGATGAAATAGTCCCCCTTGGCTTGCAACTAAACCTAAAAATCGTATAATTTTTAAGGCTTCTGCCCTGTTAGGGGCGGAAGCCTTTTACATATTCGATAAAAATTCCGTTTTGACATACCGTCAAGGCGGAGAAAAATATATTAAATGAGAGAAATTTTCTTAGCATAAGCATAAAGAAATTATAGAACAACTGCCTTATATGTTTCTTAGTAACATATAAGTTCTCGCTTTTCTAAATAAAAACACAATATTTTGAAGCGGCATAGCTTGCTGTTATCATAGCTGTAGGTCGAGTGTTATCAGTCTCGATAACAAACCGATAACACTGCCGGTATAATCAGGATAATTTGGATATCTCGAATAATCAAAAACGCCGCGAACAATACGCTCTTTCTGTGTAAAAGCTTTTTTGCTGCTTGTCGTCTGTTTATTCGGCCGACGCAAACTCCTTAAAATGATTATATAACTGATTGACATTGAGGCTTGCTATATCGACAAGCGAGTATTGCCGTTGCAAATATTTGACGAACTCGCAGCCCAGATAATAGCCCACGTCGCTGTGATTTTTGTAGCTGCACCAATCCCCGAAGAAATCCTGCGTGCTGATATTTTTGTCGACGCGTCGGAGATATTCACGCTTTATTTCGGCTTCGTTTTCCTTGCACCAATCGAGCCAGCCGTTTTGATTTTGATGATAGTATCTGTCATCTTGGCATAGAATATGTTCGCAGACCATGGCAAGTCCCTCTTGATAGAGCTGAGCCAGTGAATTTTCGCCCTCTGACCGAGCCTCGGGATAGAGATTCCCGTAGGTTTTATGCCATATGTGGCCTATTTCATGAAAAATCAGAGCCTGCATGGCGGATTCATCCTGCCAATTCAACTCGATAATTTTTTCTATTCCGAGCAAAACCGCGTCTCTGCCATCAAGCGATGTCGCCCAGCCCGCACCGTTGCACAGCCCCAAATAGAGAATAATATCCGTCTCGACGCCGTTTTCAAAAAGCCGCTCTATATTGCTCGCAAGCTTGTCGGTCACGGCGACAAAGGAGTCGTTTGCCGCAATCGCCGCGTCCCTGTTGAGCAGCACGTTATTGACTACGGGCAGCACGTCATTATTGAAATCATATTCCCTCGAATCCCGTTCGCATTTTTCGCCAAGCTCCGGCGAAATCGCGCGGGCGTATACTCTCCATGCATCCAAATCAAAGACGCTGTTCTTAAAGCAGCCGGGTATTTTATCAAAAGTATTTATTATTCTCATAGCTCTGTTCCTGCGATTCTCTCAAATTATTTTACCTGCTTTGACATATGCATTTCGCCGCTGCACTCGAAGCCGATGGCGGAGTAGAGCTTTTGCGCGGCAGTGTTATCGCTGCCCGTCAACAGCTCGAAGCTGTGGAGCGGGTATATTTTTTTGCAGTATTCCTGCGCGAAGGTCAACATTTCCCGCGCGACGCCCCGCCCGCGATACTCGGGACGGACATAGACCTCCGTTATCTCGGGCATAAAATCTTCGTAGCAGAACGATTTTTTCAGCTGAACGCAGACGAAGCCGGCGAGCCGTCCTCCGTTGCCGTCCGCAACGATGACAATCTCGCGCCTGTTTGTAAGAAGCGAGGCGCGAATGCTTTCTTCCGTAGTCTTGCCCTTGCCGTTGAACTCTGCGTTGAGGAGCTCAAGCTCCGCCGCGTCGCCGCCCGATGCCAATCTTATCATCTTATTATCTCTCCCCAGAGTTTTGTGTCCGCATTATAGCATATTTTTTCCAAAATGTAAATGCTCGGAGGAGGTGAAAGGCTGCTGATGGGCTGTGAGTATTAGGCGGATAGGAATTTGCGGATATAAGTATCGGCAACGGTCAATCACCGTAATATTGGAAATCATCACAACCTTGCTGAAGCTGATGTTATCCGCCCGCGAAGTTTGCACAATTTTATTGATGTGAAACTTGTAGGGTGCGGCAATTCGACGCACCGATGCCGCGATAGCGGCACAGAATTTTCGCAAAGTTTATTTTATATACCGCCTGATTTTGAAGTCTACATATCTGCAAACAACGGAAAGATTGTTTTTCCCCACAAAATCAAAATCCCGCCCACGGAAAAAACACAGGCAGGATTTTTTGCTTTGAATACCACGTTTAACACGGGTTTATATTATTCTCTTCTTCCAATTTTCGCCGTCGCGCTCATAGAAAAATTCGGTCAGCGACGGGTTTTCCATGACGTGAACCATGTCGATGAAATCCTGCGAGAGCTTATACTGCGTCAGCTCGTCGCGCTCGATCCAGAATACTCTGCCCTCGGCGGAATTTTTGAGCTCGCCGCTGAAGCGGTCGGCGCGGAAAAACAGCACTATGTACCGCGTGCCGTCGTCGCGGACAAAATCGTTGATTCCGCATACCGTCGGGCGGAAGATATCAAGTCCCGTCTCCTCTTTAACCTCGCGGCGCACGGCGTCGGTGAACGCCTCGCCTTGTTCGACATGACCGCCGGGGAAGGTTACGCCCGGCCAGTCCTTATTCACTCTGTCCTGCACGAGTATCTTCGTGCCGTCGCAGATCATGCACATCACGGTAAGCTCAGTCTTTTCGGTGGTTCCCATTGTGTTGCCCTCACTTTCTCTCGTCTTCGACGAAGCTGTTTTCTATAGTCATAACGGCGTAGTAGTTCTCGCCGATCTCGGTCGATATTTTGTCGCTTATCAGCTCTTTTATCTGTCCTTTCGTGAACGGATATTTGTGCGGCACGACGAGGTCGAAAATGAGGTTGGTGTGCGTAGGACCTTCCACCATTCTGAAGTCGTGCATCGTGAATCTCGGGTCAACTTCCTTTATCAGCTCGCCGACCTTTTCGCGCAGGGCGTTTATATGTTCGTCATCAACGACTATCGGATCCATATGCAGGACAATGTTGATAGCGAACTTCTTCTTTATGTCGCGCTCGATGCGGTCTATGGTGTCGTGGCACGCCATTATGTCGCAGTCGGACGGCACTTCGACATGGGCGGAGGCGAACATCCTGCCCGGTCCGTAGTCATGAACCATGAGGTCGTGGACGCCGATAACGCCCTCGTATGAGAGAATGTCGCTCTCAATCTCCTGCACCGTCTCCGGCGAAGCGGGCGCGCCGAGCAGTTCGTTCATCGTGTCCTTGAATATGCCTATTCCGGTCGCGATGATAAACAGGGCTACTACTATTCCCATGTACCCGTCGAGCGGCACAGAGGTAAATTTCGAGAGAATAAGGGCTATCATAGATACAGTCGTCGCCGCGGTGTCGCTGACGCTGTCCATAACGACCGCTCCGACGGCGGTCGAGTTTATCCTTTTGCCGATATTTCTGTTGAAGACCGCCATCCATATTTTGACCCCGATCGAGGCGATGAGCACTATGAGTGCAGTCATGCTGAACTGGAGCGGCTCCGGGTGAAGAATTTTGTCTACCGACGAGCGGATCAGCTCGCCGCCCATGAGCAGTATGATAAACGAGACTATCAGCGCGCAGACATATTCTATTCTGCCGTGGCCGAACGGGTGCTCATCGTCGGCGGGCTTATTTGCCAGACGGAAGCTGACGAGCGTGACGGCGGACGAGCCAGCGTCCGAGAGGTTGTTCGCGGCGTCCGCGGTTATGGCGATACTGCCCGTTACCGAGCCGACAATGAACTTTGCGGCGGTCAGCAGGATGTTGCACAGTATGCCGACGATGCCGCTGAGGGTTCCGTAGCGAGAGCGCACGGCAGGGTCGTCGGTTTTTTCGCTGTCCTTGATAAAGAGTTTTATAAGAAGCTTTGTCATGATAACCTCCGGGGTAATATGCAGGTATGCGGATACAGGCGCCGAAATGATTTCGTGCCGCTCACGCGGCAGCGGTGCGTCGAGTCGCCGCACCCTACAAATGCATACTAATAAAATTGTGATAATTTCGCGGGCGGATGATACCCGCCTCTACAATCGCTCGATTACAGCCTAGCGCCGCTTGTATGCAGGAAAAACTCCGCATTTTAATATTCCGCAGGAACGCCGGGCCCCTGCGGAATGATTTTTGTGATTCTGTTTTTTTACATTCTCTCCGGTACGCTTATCTTGAGCAGTGTCAGGATGTTCTTGAGAACCTCTTTGACGCACAGACACAGATATATTCTCGCCGCACTCAGATCCTTGTCGTCGCAGTTGACGCGGCAGGCGTTGTAGAACTTGTGGAATAGGGTAGCGAGGTCGATGCAGTAGCGCGTGATGCGCGCGGGATCATAGTTTTTGGCGGAGAGAGCGATCTCGTCGGTGAGCGACGCTAAGTGCCTGATTATCTCGCGCTCCTCGGGTGCGGTGAGCAGGTCGAGCTGCTCGGGCGTGCACTCGGGGATGTCACAGCCCTGCTCCTTGAGCTTTCTCAGTATGCTGCAAATTCTCGCATGTGCGTACTGGCAGTAGTAAACCGGGTTCTGCGAATTCTCGGCGACGGCGAGATCGAGGTCGAACTCCATCTGCGTTGCGGGCTCGCGGAGATTGAAGAAGAAACGCACCGCGTCTATCGGTATCTCTTCGAGCAGGTCGACAAGGGTTATCGCCTTGCCGGTACGCTTGGACATGCGCACGACTTCGCCGTTTCTCGTCAGGCGCACGAGCTGCATGAGGATTATATCGAGCTTGTCGCCGTCGAGACCTATCGCGTCGAGTGCGCCCTTCATTCTCGCAACATGGCCGTGGTGGTCTGCACCCCAGACATCTATCGCCCTGTCAAACTTTCTGACGGCGAGCTTGTTGCGGTGATATGCGATATCCGCCGCGAAATAGGTCGGGTTTCCGTTCTGGCGGATGAGCACGTCGTCCTTGAGACCGAGCTTGTCGATCTCCTCCTGCGTCTTGCCCTGTGCGAGCAGGCGCTTTGTCTGAACCTCGATGTTCTTGTACCACAGCGCGCCGTCAAGCTCGTAGGTGAGTCCCTTTTCTTTGAGCAGTTCTATTGTATCGCGGAGCTCCGTGCCGTTGTGCAGGGTGCTCTCCTTGAACCATGTGTCGTATTCTATTCTGTATTTTGAAAGTATCTCGTGCATCGAGTCGATGTTCTTCGGCAGCGCGAAATCGACGAGCGCTTTGCGGCGGACTTCCTCGCTCTCGGAGATATATTTGTCGCCGTAGACATCGGCAAATTCCCTGGCGCGCACGGCTATGTCCTCTCCGTGGTAGCTGTCCTCGGGCAGCTCGGGCGCGTCGGCGCCTTTGTATATCTGCTGATAGCGGATATCGAGCGAGAGGGCGAATTTATCGATCTGATTGCCGGCGTCGTTGATATAGAATTCGCGGCTGACATTGTAGCCTGCAAAGTCCATGACCGCCGCGAGGCAGTCGCCAAGAGCGCCGCCGCGGGCGTTGCCCATGTGCATCGGTCCTGTCGGATTGGCGGAGACGAATTCAATATTTACCTTTTCGCCCTTGCCGAAGTCGGAGCGGCCGTAGTCGCTGCCCTTCTTGCGGATATCCATGAGAATCTCCGAATAGAAGCGGTCGGCGAGACGGAAGTTTATGAATCCGGGACCCGCCGCCTCGCAGGATGAGAATGCGGTGCCCTCTAGGTCAATGTTTTTTGTTATAGCCGCGGCTATCATAGCGGGCGCGCGTCTGAAAGCTCTCGCCCACGCCATGGCGGCGTTTGTGGAGTAGTCGCCGTTCTTTCTGTCCGCCGGGATTTCGACCTTAAATTCCGTGAGCTCGGCTTCGGGCAGTTCACCTGCCGCCATCGCCTTTTTCGCGGCGTCCCTGACAAGCTCGCAGAGCTTATCCTCGACCTGTTTTACAAGCACTGACATAAAATTTATCCATCCTTTCGTGTAACCGCAGTTTCTGCGGGCAAACCGTCTTTTTTACTGTCCGCTGACCGTTATCTTCAGCTCGTTCGACGCGGCGAGATCCGCGTTGACATCGATAGTGTAGTTGAGCAGCAGCTCTCCGCCCTCCTCCGTCACGGACGACTCGACCTTTTTGGCGAATATGCCGAGGAGCATATCGCCGAACGGTGTCGCGTAGTGGCAGACATGACGCCTGCCGCGCTCCATGACCATCTGTGTAGTATATGCACCGTTTCTCGTCATTGTGACGAGTCCGCCGTCCTCTATGAGCAGGGTGGTCACGCAGCCCTCCATCTCGGCGGCAGGCTCTTCATATGAGAGCTCGTAGCCGTTTTCGAGCAGGCGCAGAACGCCCTGCGTGCTCGTCTGCGACGAGTAGCTGTCGTCATGCCCGGAGTGGCTGTCCTCAATGTTTATAAACACCTTTTTTTCCATCGGAAAAGTCCTTTTCTTTCTTGCTCCGAGGCTATGAAAAACCTCGTTCTTTTGATTTTTTATAATACCACAGTTATACGCCTTTCGTCAACCCGTTTTATTTGAAAACGGGCGCAGTATTTTTCTGTTAGAGCATTGCAAACGCGCCGATATTATGATATATTATATTAGTATATATAATATATACTCTGTGCAGAGTATTTTTTAAGGAGAACAGTTATGATCGATATCCGTATAGCGATGAACGACATCTACAAGAACCTCGAGCCGACCCTCACGAAGTGCGGCTTCAGAATCACCACTCCCGCAGATATCTCCGACGGTATCCCCGTCGAGGTCACGAGCGGACGCGCCGTTATGGATTTTTCCGGCGACAACAAGGCTCTGCGTATCGAGCACTACGACAACAAGATAGCCCTGCTCTGGGCGCAGAAAGAGGGTGCGAACGAGACGGATTTCGCGAAGATCGCTCACTCTCTGCTCGACGTTGAGACCGCCGACGACAAGGACATCAAGTTTATCTCGGACGAGTATGCCGAGCTTATCGAAGAAAGCTTCGGCAAGAACGGCACAGCCGATAAGAAGAAAGTGAAGCTCCCCACCCCCGTATCGAAAGCTGCGGCAAAGAGCGGCGAGGCGTGCTATGACGCGAACACATTCGCAAACCGCCTGAGCGTTATCTATCCCGAGCTGCGCGACGAATACAGAAAGAATATTGAGACCTACGGCGAGTTCCTGCCCGAGGATTTCTTCAAGAATCACGCTGCTCCCGTGGTTATCAAGGTCATAAAAGAGAACGACCCGCAGAAGATGAGAAAGCTCTTCAATCTCCTCAACGAGATTTATGACGACGGCACGAACGAGATTCAGAGCATCATAGCCGTCACCGTCCTCGGCGAGCTCAACAACGATCAGGATCTGCTCGCAAACTGCGTTGATTACATGAGCGCGGACATGATCTCTCCCGTTGTCCAGGTCAACAAGTATCTCGCAAAGTCCAAGAGTGCGAGAATGAGGCTCGAAAATCCGCCGAAGTACAAGCCCAAAAAGAAAAAGAAGAAAAAAAATATGTTCTCCACCCTGGCAAATCAGTGATTAGGGGCAAGAGCTTTGGAGAAGGAGGATGAAAGCTTTGGATAACAATGAGAACAACGAGATCCTTGAAGAGAACGCCGAGAATCAGGACGAGCTCGTGCTCGACGAAGACATTGAGCTCGACAAGGATATGAACACCAAGGTCACCGAGGAATACGACGCGAGCCAGATTCAGGTTCTTGAGGGACTTGAGGCGGTCCGCAAGCGCCCCGGTATGTACATCGGCTCGACGGGTCCGCGCGGCCTGCACCACCTTGTGTATGAGATAGTCGACAACTCCATAGACGAAGCTCTCGCGGGCTTCTGCACGAATATCGATGTTGAGATACTCCCGGGCAATGTTATCAGCGTCAAGGATAACGGACGCGGTATCCCCGTGGGCATGAACGAAAAGATGGGCATCTCCACCGTGACGGTCGTTCTGACCGTCCTGCACGCCGGCGGTAAGTTCGGCGGCAACGGATACAAAGTCTCCGGCGGTCTGCACGGCGTCGGTTCGTCCGTCGTCAACGCCCTGTCCGAGTGGTTAGAAGTCGAGGTCGCGCAGAACGGCCATGTCTATCAGCAGCGCTTCTCGAACGGCGGTCATCCCGACTATGACCTCAAGGAGATAGGCACATCGTCGACGACCGGCACGACTATACGCTTCAAGCCCGATCCCGAGATTTTCCGCGAGACCACGGTCTATGATTTCGAGACCCTCGAAAGACACCTGCGCGAGTCCGCGTTCCTCAATGCGGGACTGTGCATAACCCTTGCGGACAGGCGCGACCCCGATAATATCATCGAGCGCACCTACTGCTACGAGGGCGGACTTTCGAGCTTCGTCGAATATCTGACCACAAGCCGCGGTCAGACTCCCCTGCATGAAAAGCCGATCCACTTCTCCGCCATGCACGGCGACAGAAGCGCGGAGATCGCCATGCAGTATACAGACAGCTACAACGAGACAATGCTCTCGTTTGCAAACAACGTCCACACCGTTGACGGCGGTACTCATGAGACCGGCTTCAAGACCGCTCTGACCCGCGTTTTCAACGACTACGGACGCAAATATTCCATTCTCAAAGACGGCGACAAGAAGCTCTCGGGCGACGATGTCCGCGAGGGACTGACTGCCGTTATCAGCGTCAAACTCACCGAGGCTCAGTTCGAGGGACAGACCAAGGGCAAGCTCGGTAACACCGACATAACCCAGCTCGTCTCGACAACGGTCTATGAGAAGCTGATGACATATTTTGAAGAGAACCCCGCAGTCGCAAAGGCGATATTCTCGAAGGCTCTCGACGCTTCGCGCGCAAGAGAAGCTGCGAGAAAGGCGCGCGAACTGGCTCGCCGCAAGTCCGTTCTCGATTCAAACTCCCTGCCCGGCAAGCTTGCCGACTGCACCGAGCGCGACGCCGAGCGCACAGAGCTCTACATCGTCGAGGGAGATTCCGCAGGCGGCTCCGCAAAAGAGGGACGCGACAGACGCTTCCAGGCGATTCTTCCCCTTTGGGGCAAGATGCTCAACGTCGAAAAGGCGAGACTCGACAGGGTTATCGGCAACGAGAAGCTCATGCCTATTGTCATCGCCCTCGGCACCGGAATCGGCGACGAGTTTGATATAACAAAGCTTCGCTACAACAAGATAGTTATCATGGCGGATGCCGATGTCGACGGCGCGCATATCAGAACGCTGCTGCTGACCTTCTTCTTCCGCTATATGCGCCCGCTTATCGAGCAGGGTCATGTCTATCTCGCTCAGCCCCCGCTGTTCAAAGTCAGCAAGGGCAAGAAGATAAGATACGCTTTCTCCGACGAGGAGCGCGACCAGTTCATGGCGGAGTTCGGCGGCTCGGGCAGCTGCGATATCCAGAGATACAAAGGTCTCGGCGAGATGGATGCCGAGCAGCTCTGGGAGACGACAATGGATCCCGACTTCCGCACGATGCTGCGCGTCAATGTAGAGGACGCGATGCTCGCGGACGAGACCTTCTCCATTCTCATGGGCGACAAGGTCGAGCCGCGCCGCGAGTTCATCGAAACCAATGCAAAATATGTCCAGAACCTGGATATATAACGGAAAGGAGTAGATCTCTGTGAGCTTTGACGAAGCATATAACGAACAAAAAATAATCAATGTCGAGATCAATAGAGAAGTGCGTAAATCCTTTCTGGATTACTCCATGTCGGTCATCACCTCGCGTGCTCTGCCCGATGTGCGTGACGGCTTGAAGCCCGTCCACAGACGCATACTTTACACCATGTACGAAAACGGCCTCTATCCCGACAAGCCGTACCGCAAATGCGCGGACACGGTCGGTTCGGTGCTCGGCCGCTATCATCCTCACGGCGACGCCTCCGTCTATGACGCCATGGTGCGTTTGGCGCAGGACTTCTCCATGAGATATACGCTCGTTGACGGCCACGGCAACTTCGGTTCCGTCGACGGCGACCCGCCCGCCGCCTACCGTTACACCGAGTCAAAGCTCAAAAAGCTCTCTCTCGAAATGCTGACGGATATCGACAAGGACACGGTCGATTTTATCCCGAACTACGACGACCGACTCAAGGAGCCCACGGTGCTCCCGTCGAGATATCCGAACCTGCTTGTCAACGGCTCCGTCGGTATAGCGGTTGGTATGGCGACAAATATCCCTCCGCATAATCTGCGTGAGGTCGTAGCCGCCATGAACTGCCTGATAGATAACCCCGACGCGACTCTCGAGGAGCTTATGACTCATCTGCCCGGTCCCGATTTCCCGACCCGCGGAATAATCATGGGCAGAGCTGGCATACGCGCCGCCTACGGCACAGGCCGCGGCAAAATTATAGTCCGCGCCCGCGCCGAGATAGTCGAGACAAAGGGCGACCGCCACAAGATAGTTGTCACCGAGATCCCCTACGGCGTCAACAAGGCGAAGCTCATAGAGAGCATGGCGGATCTCGTCAAGGATAAGCGCATCGAGGGCATATCCGATATCCACGATTATTCCTCGCGCTCCGGTATGCACATCGACATCACCTTGAAGCGCGACGCGAATCCGCAGGTAGTTTTGAATCAGCTCTATACCTACACTCAGCTCCAGTCTACCTTCGGCGTGATTATGCTCGCCCTCGTAAACGGCGAGCCGAAGATACTCACCCTTAAGCAGATTCTCCAGCAGTATATCGACTACCAGTGTGAGATAGTCACCCGCCGCACAAGGTACGATCTGAAAAAAGCTCAGGAGCGCGCCCATATACTCGAGGGCTTGCTCACGGCTCTCGATTTCATCGACGAGGTCATAGCCATTCTGCGCGCGTCAAAGAGCATCCCCGAGGGACGCGAAGCGCTCATGAACCGCTTCGGTCTCGATGAGATTCAGGCGCAGGCGATAGTCCAGATGAGACTCGGCCAGCTGACCGGACTCGAGCGCATAAAGGTCGAGGACGAGATGGCTCAGCTCAAGGCGAAGATAGCCGACTTTATAGATATTCTCTCGAACGAGTCGAGAATACTTACTATAGTCCGCGAGGAGACCGGCGCCATCGCCGAGAAGTTCGGCGACGACCGCCGCACGGTCATTGAAAATGTCAGCGGCGAGGTCGATATCGAGGATCTTATCCCCGAGGAGACCTGCGTGTTCACCATGACGAACCTCGGCTATATCAAGCGTATACCCGCCGACGCATACACGATCCAGCACCGCGGCGGCAGAGGCGTCAAGGGCATGACAAGGCGCGAGGAGGACGTGGCAAAGACCATGTTCACCTGCTCGACCCACGATTATGTCATGTTCTTCACCACCCGCGGCAGAACTTACCGTCTCAAGGGCTATGAAGTGCCCGAGGGCTCGAGAAACAGCAAGGGCATGAATATAGTCAACCTTCTGCCCCTTGAAGCGGGCGAGAAGGTGTCGGCGATGATAAGAGTGCCCGAATATGACCCCGATGCGTTCCTCTGCATGGTCACGCGCAAGGGTATCATCAAGCGCACGAGCCTCGACGCTTACCGCAACGTCCGCAAGAACGGCGTTATAGCAATTAACCTCGACGATGATGACGAGCTGGCTTGGGTGCGCCTGACCTCCGGCAACGACGATCTGCTCATAGCCACGCGCAAGGGCATGGGCATCCGCTTCAATGAAAACGACGCGAGACCGCTCGGCAGAACGGCGCGCGGCGTCAAGGCGATTGAGCTGCGCGAGGGCGACGAGGTCGTCGGCATGGAAGTGCTCGACGATGCAAAGGCTGTCCTCACAGTCAGTACCACCGGCTACGGCAGACGCAGCGAACCTTCGGATTACAGACTCCAGTCGAGAGGCGGCAAGGGTACGATAAACTACCGCACCGAGACCTACGGCGACGTTGCCGCGATAGCGGTCGTTGACGAGAGCGAGGATGTCATCTTCATCTCGTCCGACGGCATTATAATCCGCATCCCTGTCTCACAGATAAGCACATTTGCAAGACCCTCCAAGGGCGTCAGAGTCATGCGTGTGTCCGAGGGCGAGCAGTTGGTTACCGTCGCCTGCACTCCGAGCGAGGAAGATCAGGAAAAGCCGGAAGAAACCGCGGCTGAGGAAGTGTCACCTGCCGAAGACAGCGAAAATTCCGAAACAGAGGAATAATCGGTCGGGTTTTTATTAAAATTTTGTAAGAAGTTACAAATAACTCTTGTCATAACCCGGTTTCTCTGATATGATATTAACATGACCAGCGAAGTCAACAATTCGGAAAAGGGGGATACACAATGAACATCGCTCTCATGGCTCACGACTCAAAAAAAGAACTTATGACCCAGTTCTGTATAGCTTATTGCGGTATCCTGAGCCGCCATTCCCTGTGCGCGACCGGCACTACGGGCAAGCTCGTAGCCGAGGCAACGGGACTTGAGATTCAGCGCTTCCTCAGCGGAAGTCAGGGCGGCGACCAGCAGATAGCTTCCAGAATAGCCTGCAACGAGATCGATCTTCTGCTCATGTTCAGAGATCCGCTCACACCCAAGCCGCACGAGCCCAACGAAGCAAATCTTCTCAGACTCTGCGACGTGCACAACATCCCCGTTGCCACCAATATAGCCACCGCTGAGGCTCTTATTCACAGCCTTGCGCGCGGCGACCTTGATTGGCGCGATATAGTCAACCCGAAATAAGCTTTGCCCCGCCCCGGCGGTATTTCCCGCCGGGCGGATTTTTCCGGAGCTTTTTCGCTCATCCCGCCAACGGCGGGATTTAATGTTTTTATGGAAGGAACGAAAACATGGCTCTTTTTACGAAAGCTGTCAAGGGCACTCAGGATGTGCTGCCCGCGGCGAGCTATAAAAACCGCTTTCTTGAAAATACCCTGCTCGATATAGCCTCGCGTTTCGGCTTCAAGGAGATTCGCACTCCCGTGTTCGAGCATACGGAGCTGTTTGCCCGCGGCGTCGGCGACACCACTGATGTCGTGCAGAAGGAGATGTACACTTTTCTCGACAAGGGCGGACGTTCTATAACGCTCCGACCCGAGGGCACTGCGGGCGCTGCGCGCGCATTCCTGGAGCACGGGCTTTTCAACGAGCCCCTGCCGCAGAAGACCTGCTATATAACCTCGTGCTATCGCTACGAGAAGCCGCAGTCCGGCAGATACAGGGAGTTCCACCAGTTCGGCGTTGAGGTCTTTGGCACTCCGGCTCCCGCCGCCGATGCCGAGATAATTTCCCTCGCCGCCGAAATATTCGCTTTCCTCGGAATCGAAGACTTGACGCTCGAGATAAACTCGATCGGCTGCCCGACCTGCCGCGCCGAGTATCACAAGGCGCTCAAGGCATATTTTGAGCAGTATAAAGACGAGCTGTGCGGCACCTGCCTCGACAGGCTCGAGCGCAACCCCATGCGTATTCTCGACTGCAAGAGCCCAGTCTGCTCGAAGATAGCCGAGGGCGCGCCCGTTATGCTCGACTATCTCTGCGACGAGTGCCGCGAGCATTTCGAGAAAGTCAAGAGCTATCTTGACGCGCTGATGATAGACTATGTTGTCAACCCGCACATCGTGCGCGGACTTGATTACTATACAAAGACCGTTTTCGAATTTGTCTCGCACAACGACAAGACCGACGGACTTGTCTGCGGCGGCGGCGGACGCTATGACGGACTCATTGAAGAGCTCGGCGGTCAGCACACCCCGTCGCTCGGCTTCGCAATGGGACTCGAGCGCCTGCTCAGCGTTATCGAGGCGCAGGGCATTGAGCTGCCCGGCGACCAGAAGTGCGATATCTATATCGGCTCTATCGGCGACGCCGCTTCGCTCGTTGCGGCGAAGCTCTGCACGGATCTCCGCTCGGACGGGGTCAGCGCGCAGTTTGACGTCGCGGGACGCTCGGTCAAGGCTCAGATGAAATACGCCGACAAACTGGGTGCACGCTTCACCTGCGTTATCGGCGACGACGATATTGCCAAGGGCGAAGTCCTCGTCAAGAACATGGAAAACGGCGAAAAGACCGCTTTCTCAATCGAAAACTTCAGCGATGAATTCTCGTCGGCTCTCGTTCAGGCTGCGGCAAACGCCTTTGCGGACAGCATCAACGACGGAGATCTCAACGCTGCCGATATATCAAATCTCTTTGGAGGGCTCAGATAATGGAGAGAACTTACATTGCGGACATCAAAAATAATCTCGGCAAACCCGTGCTCGTTCAGGGCTTCGTCGAGAACCTGCGCGACAGCAAGTATATGGCTTTCATCGTGCTCAAGGATATCACCGGAAAAATTCAGATAACCGTCGAGAAAGAGAAGCTGCCGGAGCTCTGCCCCGTGATAGCGACTCTGACTCAGGATTCCGTTATCTCGGTCGTCGGCACCGCCGTCGAGAACGATTTCGTCAAGATGGGCGGAATTGAGATTATCCCCGAGTCGATAACCGCAGAGTCGATAGCCGACGCGCTGCCGATAGTGCGCAAGGAGATCCCTGCGACCAAGAAGCGCCCGGGCGTCGAGCGTTCGAGCATCGACCAGCGCATTGACTACCGCTGGATAGATCTTCGTACCGACGAAAATCAGCTCATGTTCAAGGTTCAGACCGTCATGGTCAACGCCATGCGTCAGTTCCTGATAGACCATAATTTCATCGAGATTCACACCCCGAAGCTCATCGGCGCGGCGAGCGAGAGCGGAGCCGAGGTCTTTGAGGTCAAGTATTTTGACCGCCTCGCTTATCTTGCGCAGAGCCCCCAGTACTATAAGCAGATGGCAATGGCGAGCGGCTTCGAGCGCATATTTGAAGTCGGCCCCGTTTTCAGAGCCGAGAAGTCATACACCAACAAGCACACCACCGAGTTCTCCGGTTTCGACCTCGAGTTCAGCTACATCACCTCTTTCAAAGATGTCATGAAGATGGAGGAGGAGCTGCTGACATATATGCTTAAATCGGTCAAGGAGAAGTACGGCGAGGAGATAAAGGAGCTGTTCGGCAAGGAGGTTATTGTCCCGACGACCCCGTTCCCGGTCATAAAGCTTGCCGATCTCTATGACGAGCTCGAAAAGGAGTTCGGCTACACCGTGCCCGACAGCGAAAAGGGCGACCTCACGACCGACGCCGAGCGCCTGAGCTACGATTGGGTCATGAAGAAGTACGGCCATGAGTTCCTGTTCATTACCGACTACAGCGCCGAGAAGCGTGCATTCTACCATATGCGCGACGAGAACGGCGTGCCGCAGGGCTACGACCTCATCTGGCGCGGCGTCGAGATAACCACCGGCGCGCAGCGCGAGCACAGATACGATGTGCTCAAGAGCCAGGCGCAGGAGAAGGGACTCGAGAAGGATGTTGAATTCTATCTCGAATTCTTCAAATACGGCTGCCCGCCCCACGGCGGCTTCGGAATCGGTATCGACCGCCTGACCATGCTCATGCTCGGACTGCACATCAAGGAAGCGATGTTCCTCTTCAGAGGCCCGAACAGACTCACCCCGTAACGGAAAAAGAGAAATCCCGTCGAGTTTTTCGGCGGGATAATTTTATGCTTGTGCCAAAAGAAAAGGTAAAAATTTTATGCATTCCGACCGTTCAAACGGATATATAGACGAAAGACAAAGACGGGAAGTGAAATTGATGACAGGCAGGCAGTTGGATCTGTGTATTTGCGAAATCGCCGCGGGAGACAGAGACGCTCTGAGCCGATTATATCTTGACATGAAAGATCCGATCTTTCGGTTTGCGCTGTCGTTGGTTCGCAGCAGGCAGCTCGCGGAGGATATAGAAGCGGAGACATTTCTTAATATTATGCAGTCTGCCTGCGGCTACAAGCCCGGCACAAATGCGAGGGCGTGGATTTTCGCCATAGCGCGCAACTGCTGCATGGACTGCATGAAGGAAAACGCAAGGCTTTTGACGGTAGACAGCGAGAGCCTTGATTTGCTGCCCGGTGACACGGAGGGTTTTGAGCAGACCGAAAACGCGATGCTTGCGCTGGAAGCCTTGAAAACGCTGAGCGAAACAGAGAGGCAGATAGTATCGCTGTATCTGTATTCCGGCCTGAAGCAGACGGAGATCGCCAAGGTTTTGAACCTCCCCTATTTGTCTGTCCGTTCAAAATACGGCTACGCTCTCACTAAGCTGAGGCGTTATTTCGACCGAAAAGGAGTGCATACGGATGAGGCGTAAATCAACAGAAAAATTCATGAGAGACGCAATGAGTTTTAAAGCCCCGGAGGAGGTCTGGGATAAAATCAAGGATAAGCCGATTCAAAGTGTTCGGGAAAGCAAAGCCAAGGGTCATCCGAAAAAGGTTTGGTATGCCGCGGCGGCGTGCATTGCGGCTTGCACGGTTCTCATATCCGTTTTAGCAGTCGGCAAAAGCCTGGGACTTCCCGCTTCCGATTCGACTTTGAATACCGAAAACGGCACGGAGCGAGGTGGTCAAATCGCGACGGACAGAGCGGGAGAGCCCGAAAAGAAAGTGCCAGGCGAGACTGTTTCGCAGACGGCGGAGAAAACGACAGCGGCCGTTTCCCACGGCGGCAGCGTGGCGGGTGTTTGCATCCCGACATATAAGGTCTGGAATCACAGACTTTACGGGTATGCGGGCGACAACCTCGCGCTGACGGATTCCGATTTAGGTCCGCTGCACCGCGAAAAAATAAACGGCACGGAAATCGCCGTCTATTCGCTGAAAAATATCCCCATGGAACAGAGCATAGGGGACAAGAAAAACGGTATTGTCCTGCGCTATGACTGCATATTGGACGGCATTTTTGAGCTTCGCGGAAAAAAATACGGGATAGTGAGCGAAACGGCTTATATCTGTCCCGTCCCCGAAAAGGGCGAGTATTTAGGCGAAGTCAACGGTGTGAAGTGCTATGAATTTAAAGGAAAAGCAGACGCGATACTCGTTGACCTCGGGAAATATGTATCTCCCTCCGACGGGAGCATATACGAGAGCCTGTATGTTGCGGAGCTTATAGGATAAAAGAGCATAACAAAAAGCGGGCGGCATAATCTCGGTTATGCCGCTCGCTTTAATTTTATATTGTTATTTTATCCCGTTGATGAACGAGAAGATCGCATCTATCCGCGCAAGGATATCGCGTATATCGTGCGCTATGCGGATAGCGGTGATGATATAAGCGGGGGTGAGATCGATCTTCGTGACGCCAGAATAGCTGCGGGTCACGGTGAAGCCGAAGTCGCGGGTCGCGTCCTTGCCGGTGACGGTCATGCGCTTGTAGGCAACGGTTATCTTGTCGTAGCTCTCGGTCGCGGGAACCTTTCCGGTGAACGCTATCTCGGCGCTCTCGCCTGCTTCAAGAACTATCGGATAGGGCAGGGCGAAGTTCAGCGTGCCGTTCTCCGAGGTTATCGAAGAGATCTTTATCTTATCCTTCTTCGACAGGTTCTTGACCATGACGGAGTTGCAGGAGAAGAGGTGCTTCGAGAGAGTCGGCAGGAACGAGGAGTTCGTGCTCTTGAAGAGAACGACTACATCGCTCGTCGGAGAGAGGCTCTCCATGAACTGGGGATATTCGATGTGCGAATATGCGTCCTTGATGTTGTCGGTGAGCAGGAGATCCATGAGCAGGGAGTAGGTGCGGGGATCCCATTCCGCCTGACCGTGGTAGTGGCGGTTGACTACCCATGTGCGCTCGGGCATATAGCCGGTCGAGAGGTCAACCGTTCTGTCGGGCGAGATGTTGTTCTTGCCCGTCTTGACAGCCTGCTTGTAGTCGGCGGGGAACGTCTCGCCGAAGGGCGCGCAGACGGCGCTGCAGGAATACTTCATGTTGACTATGCCGTCGCTGTTGTCAACGGTGCCCGATGCGAGCGGCACGCCGGAGCAAGCCTTTATCGAAACGCTGACGCCCTTCTTCTGCTGAGCATACAGGGTCTCGGAAATGTGAGACATGAAGCCGTTTCTGACTTTCTCGACTTTTTCAATGAGCTTTGCATTCTTGACGGAGTCGAGGCGCACGGACTTGATATATTCGTAATTCTCCGGGTCGCACATCTCCCAGAATGCGGGGATGTTTATAACGCTCGGGAGAACCATGCTCTTGAGACCGTAGTCGGCGACGTTGTTCGCGCCGTCGGCAGGGATGATATCCATGACGAACGAGAAGTCGGTCTCGGTGTGCAGGATAGCTCTGAGAATATCGAGGGTGGTGTCGAAGTTCAATGCAAGGGGCTTGTCGGTATAGAGGTCGGAGACAAGGTTGCTGCCCGCGAGAAGCGGAGTGTCGAACACCGCGCGGTCGATATAGTTGTCGTTCGGATACTCATACATATAAGTGCCCAGCAGCAGGCTGCCCTGGCTGATGCTGTATACGCTGACCTTGTCGTGTCCGGTGAGGGCGCAGACCTCCGCGAGATAATCGTGGAGCTGAGCCGCAACATCGGCGTGGCTGAGTCTCCAGTCATAGAGGAAGTTGAAAACATGGTCGTCGCCTATCTTGTCGCCGATGACCTCCATGTCGAGGAACTCGGAGCCTGTGTAGGGGACGAGGTCGAGCTGGTCGTTCTTCGTGAACGCCTCAAGGCTCGTGTTTTTAGCGTCGCTGAGTATCGGCACGATGTCGTAATAGGAAGTGCCGTCGTCGTTCATTCTCAGCGGCTCGACAATAGAAGTTATTATCTCGCGCATCGGCTTTTCTATGCCGTCCGTGCCCTTCTGTGCGAGGAGCTCGATTATACCTGTGATAAGGTCGGGGGCATTGACTCCGAGGAGCTTGAGAATCTCTTTGGTGTCGGGCGGGAAAACGCGCTTCAATGAGCCGTCCTCCTGCTTCTCCGAGAGAATCGTCGCGCCGAATCCGGAGATCATGACAACGGGCGAATGGCCGCAGGCGCACTTGGTGGCGGCCGCCGCGGTCGAAGCAAATACCGAGCAGAGCATCACTGCGGCGATGACAATGCAGAGTATCCGCTTGAACGGATTTTTCTTCATTTTTGTATTCTCCTTTCGCAAGCACATATGTGCAACAGGAAAATTATACATTATTTTTACAAAATTGTAAATAATCTGTTTATACCTTTTTTCGACACGCAGTACCCTGCAACGTCTATGGACAAAATTGAGCGAAGTGTGATATAATGAGTATGGAAGAAAAGCGGCAAAACAGAAAGGATGGTAATCACCAATGAAAAAGACTCTCAGACTGACGGCTCTCGTTATGGCTGTCGCGATAATCGTCTGCGCCTTTGCGGGCTGCGGAGCGAAAATTGACAAGCTCATCGTCGGCAAGTGGAGCGACTCGCAGAACAACGCGACTATCGAGTTCAAAGAGGACGGCACTTTCCAGTATGATTCGAGCAACCTCAATATCCTCGGCATCTCCGTCGGCACTTCGGTCTCCGGTACATACAAGGTCGACACCGAGGCTGACCCCGCGACCGTGACCATAGTCCCCGAGATAGCTATCGCAGGCTTCAAGGCGGGCACGGAGATAACCTTCACCGCGTCGTATAATAAAGACAACAAGGTGCTCACGCTCAATAACGACAGCTGGGGCACTCTGAACCTCACCGAAGTCGAGGCATAAAGCTGAAAACAAAACGGGACTGCCGGGTAACGGCAGTCCTTTGCTGTTTATATGAACTTCCGCAAAACGGAAGTTTTATTTTTTATATCAGCCTTTTGAGCGCTTCCGTGACTGTCGACGCCGGGGCTTTGCCGCCGAGCGCGCGCATACACTGCCCGATAAGATACTGAAACGCCTGCGTCTTGCCGTCTCTGTACTGCGAGACGCTCTTTTCGTTTTCGGCGATAACGCGTTTGACCGCTTTCTCTATCGCCGCCGCGTCGGTCATCAGAGAAAGTCCGTTTTTTCGGACATATTCCGCCGGGTCGGCGTTTTCGGTCACTATTTTTGCAAAGACTTTTTTCGCCGTGCCGCGGTTTATCTCCCCTGATGAGAGCATATTTATGAGCCTGCCCAACGAGTCGGGGCTGAATTTTGCATCTTCAATGCTCATTCCCGCGCCGCGAAGTACGGCGGGGAGCTCAACATTTATCCACGATGCGGCGTCCTTTGCGCTCTTGCAGAGCATAACCGTGCGGTCGAAGAGCTCCGCCGTGAACGGCGAGGACATCAGTGTGTCAATGTCCGCTCTGCCGAGATTATATTCTTCGCTCCAGCGACGGCGCTTCGCCTGCGGCAGTTCGGGCATCTGATTTTTGATTTTCTCAATGTCGGGGGTTGAAACGACTACCGGCGGAATGTCCGGCTCGGGAAAATATTTGTAGTCGCTCGTGTCCTCTTTTGAGCGCATCGCGTAGCTCATACCTGCGCCGTCGTCCCAGCGCCGGGTCTCCTGAATAATATTTTCACCGTTTTCAATCAGCGATATTTGCCGCGCGCTCTCGCTTTTTATCGCGCGCTCGGCGGCTCTGAATGAGTTCAGATTTTTCATCTCCGTGCGCGTTCCGAGTTCTGTCTGACCCTCCGGGCGGACGGAGAGATTTATATCCGCTCTCAGCGAGCCCTCCTGCATCCGACAGTCCGAAACGCCGGAAAAGCGCATCAGCTCGCGCAGCTTTTCGAGATATTCGACCGCCTCCTCGGCGCTTCGCATATCCGGCTCGCTGACTATCTCAAGCAGCGGCACTCCGCAGCGGTTGCAGTCGATGAGCGTGCGGTTGTCGTCGGGGGAGTGCATGAGCTTCCCCGCGTCCTCCTCCATGTGCATCTCTTTTATGCGTATAATTTTGCCGCTGTCGAGTGTGACCGAGCCGTTTCGGCACAGCGGCAGATATAACTGGGATATCTGATAAGCCTTCGGCAGGTCGGGGTAAAAATAATTTTTGCGGTCGAAGCAGCTTATCGGTGTTATCTCGCAGCCCGCCGCGAGACCCGCGCGGACGGAAAGCTCAACGGCTTTTTTGTTCAGCGTCGGCAGAGTGCCGGGCAGTCCGAGACATACCGGGCAGACATGCGTGTTCGGCTCGCCGCCGAACTCAGTCGGGCAGGAGCAGAATATCTTTGTCTCAGTCAGCAGCTCTATGTGGACCTCGAGCCCGATAACAGTTTCGTATCTCATTTGAAAGCCTCCCATAGTACCTTGTAATGCCTAAAACTTTACAAGCATTGCGCCGTCCGACTGCGTTTAGCTGTGTCTTCAAACTTGTTCAACACGATCATACTCTGTAAATTTTTAAATGTTACAGGGTCAGACATCTTGCCGCGCCCAAAAGATTCTCGTCCGCGAACGGCGCCGCCATGAGCTGAAGCGCGGCTGTTTTTCCGCACGGCACGCTTATCGCCGGGAGTCCAGCGAGGTTAGCCGGAACGGTGTATGCGTCGCCGATATAAGTTTTCAGCGGGTCGTCAAGGCTCTCGCCGAGCTTCGGCGCAGTTGACGGATAAACGGCGCCCGCGATGAAATCATATTTTTTGAAAGCGTCCGAAAGCGTGTCGCGTATAACCCTGCGCGCTCTCAGCGCCTTGTTGTAATATGCGTCGTAGTATCCCGCGCTGAGCACGAAATTACCGAGCATTATCCTGCGCCTGACCTCGCGCCCGAAGCCCTCGGAGCGGCTTTTGATATACATTTTTGTCAGGTCGTCTGAATTTTGTGCGCGCCGTCCGAAGCGCACCCCGTCATACCGCGCAAGATTCGAGCTTGCCTGCGCGCAGGCGATTATATAATAGGCGGGCACGGCAAATTTGAGCGGCGGAAGCGAGAAATATTCAACCCTCGCGCCGAGCGATTCAGCTTTTTTGAGCGCATTATTCACCGCACTGCGTATATCTTCGCCGCAATTATCAATAAATTCATTCGGCACGCCTATAATTTTGCCGCAGAGCGAATAGGACTCGACAAAATCCGAACGGACGGGAGCAGTATCCTCTGTTGTAGAATCACCGCAGTCACGCCCGGATATTATCGCCGCGAGAGCCGCGCAGTCGGAGGCATTTCTCGCTATCGCGCCTATCTGGTCAAACGACGAGGCATAGGCGACAAGCCCGTTTCGGGAGACGGTGCCATAGGTCGGCTTGAAGCCGAATACCCCGCAGAACGCCGCGGGCTGTCTGACCGAGCCGCCCGTGTCCGAGCCGAGCGCGAGCGGGACTATCCCCGCCGCGACTGCCGCCGCCGCGCCCGAAGACGAGCCGCCGGGCACGCGAGTTTTGTCAACGGGATTGAGCACCGCGCCGTAATACGAAGTCTCGCCCGTCGAGCCCATGGCGAACTCGTCCATGTTGAGCTTGCCGACGATAATAAGCCCCGCTTTTTCGAGCTTTTCTACTGCTGCCGCACTTACGGGCGGCACATAATTTTCGAGCATCCGCGACCCGCAGGTCATTTTGACATTTTCTACTGCGATGTTGTCCTTTATGCCTATCGGCACGCCCGCGAGCGGCGAGATATATTCGCCTGCATCGATGCGTTTTTGTATCTCCGAGCCTTTGCTATATGCGCGCTCGCGGCAGAGCGTGATGAAGCAGTTGAGTTCTTTATTCTGCTTCTCGGATTCATATACGGCGTCCAAAACTTCGGCGATTTTAATCTCGCCGCACCTGATTTTTTCTGCCAGAACGAGGGCGGAATCTTTAATAATATCTCTCATAGCGCACCTCATTCCACTGTTTTCGGGACGCAGAAGCAGCCGTCAGCCGTTTCAGCGACATTTGACAGAGCCTCTTTGACGCCGAGCGTCTCGCCCGTCTCATCTTCTCGCAGGACATTCACCGTGTCGGATAAATTGGTCATCGGCTCAACGCCGTCGGTATCGAGCGCCGACAGCGTGTCCATATATGATATTATCTTTTCAAAATCTCTGCGGCAATCCTCGCGCTCGCCGGAGCCAAGCTCTATATGTGCGAGCGATTCGAGATGCGATATGAGTTCGTCGGATATCTCCATCTGCTGACCTCCGTAAGCTTTCTATTATAAATTATATCAGAAAAAGGCAAAATTTTCATTAGTTTCAGGCTCATAAAAACGCGAACCGGGGGAAAGAATATAAAACGGATTTGAAAAAATCCTAATTTTCCCGCGAAGGGATCTATGGAGTGTGCTCTCAATGGAAAACCGCAATCAGCAGAACAAGCAGGGTCAGAACCAGCAGAATCAGCAGCAGAACAACAAGCAGCAGAATCAGCAGGAGAACAAGGCTCAGAACAAGCGCAATAAGCTCAACGAGGAATAAACCTCACCCGCCGCGCGGCGGGTACATATCCGAAGCCTCTGTATTCTTTTGCAGGGGCTTTTTGTTATTGCAACTGCGGACTTTTTATGATAGAATACTCCTATATAAGGCTCATATAAAAATGAAAGGAATGAATTTCAGTGGGAAAGAAAAGTTCATCTGAAAAGCTTGTTATAGCAGCCGCTTCCGCAGGTGCAGCAGTCGGCGCGGCGTATCTTGCTGTCGGCAACGCGATTTTCAACAAGACCATGAGCAAAAAGTCCATCGCCAAAAAAATGGACGAGAAAAAGAACGAGTATGACGGCATCACAAAAGAGGGCATGGAGTGGTTTGACTCCGCGAGTCCTGCAAAGGTGAAGATAGTCACTCCCCGCGGCGGATATGTCCACGGCGAGATAATCCTTGCAGACGAGCCGAGCGATGTCTGGGTGATAGTCATCCACGGCTACACCGGCTCGCCCAGAAGAATGGGTTCGTTCGGCAAGAGGTTCCATGAGATGGGCTACAACTGCCTGTTTCCGTATCTCTGCGGCCACGGCGCGAGCGAGTCGAACTATGTCACCATGGGCTGGAACGACAGAATCGACATCAAGGCGTGGATTGACTACATAATCAACGAGAATGCGAACGCGAAGATAGTGCTCTTCGGTCTCTCGATGGGCGCGGCTACAGTCATGATGACCACCGGCGAGCCGCTCGAATCGAATGTCGTCTGCGCTATTGAGGACTGCGGATATACATCCGTCTGGGACGAGTGCAGAGCCAACATGAAGGACGTTTACGGTCTGCCGACCTTCCCGTTCCTCTCCGCCGCAAGAAGCGCAACGATGCTGCGTGCGGGCTATGATATGAAGAAAGCTTCGTGCATCGAGCAGGTCTCGCGCTCCGTCACGCCGACCCTGTTCATCCATGGCGACAAGGACGACTTTGTCCCGTTCTGGATGCAGGAGCGCGTCTACCGCGCCGCCGCGTGCGACAAAGAGAAGTTGGTTATCCCCGGCGCACCGCACGCAGAGGCCTCGACCGTCGACCCCGAAAAATATTGGTCAACAGTTGATAAGTTTATCAAAAAGTATCTTTGATAATAATTAAAAATGAACCCCGTTGATTTGACGGGGAGTGAAAAAATCCTACCCATCTCGGGTAGGATTTTTTATGTCGGTTGTTTTGAATGGAGACGGGTGTATGAATCGGAAAATATCGCCATCAGCAGCTCTCATACGCCTCGCGGATAAGATCTGTTTCGCCCTTGAATAGAGCGTTGTCGCTTTCAATATTGTATTTTCTGTAGTCCCATTCGGGAGGCTCGAAGCGCGGCGAGAGATCATATTTTGAATAGCGAATGCCCGAGCTTTCGCCTGCATCGATTCTTTTTATTACTTCAAGCAAATCTTCTGCACTTCACTGTCCGAAAAGGCGCTCTCATAGGCGTACATTGTTTTTTCGTCCTGCAATATTCCGCACAGATTGAAATAATCATTCCGATTGAATTTTCTCAGCACGAGCCTGTCGGTCTGAGCAAAAATTTCTTTATTCATCGGCATTTTTCATGTTCCTGCGGACATGCTCTTTTATCGCAGAAAACGATTCGTCGCTGATGTCGTGCTCCATCTTGCACGCATCCTCCGCGGCGGTCTTTTCATCAACGCCGAGACGGACGAGAAATTTCGAGAGCAGAGTGTGGCGCTCGTATATTTTCTTAGCTACATCGAGCCCCGATTCGGTGAGGGTCAGATACCCTTCCTTGTCCATGAGAAGATAGCCGCCCTGTTTGAGAAGCCCGACGGCGCGGCTGACGCTCGGCTTTGAAAAGCCCATATATTCGGCGACGTCGAGCGAGCGCACAACGCCGTTTTTTGAAAGCACATATATAGTTTCGAGATACATTTCGCCCGATTCCTGAAGGTGCATATCTGTTCCTCCCTTTTAGGTGTGTATATTGTTATGTATTAAAGGTATGATATCACTTCACTTAGGAAAAATCAAGGGCGGGAGGATATGTTTGAAATGTCCAAAGCAGGCGGTTAGCATAAGCTAATTGTTTGTGGATGTCGCCGAAATTGTGTTTTGCGGCAAAAAATTGAAAAAACTCTATTGACAGGGAACAACTATAGGAGTACCATATATCACGGTTAGCTGGCGCTAATCAATTTTAAAGCCCCAAGGTTAGCGTATGCTAATCCCGGAAATACAAAAGAGGAAGAGGGACTCAATATGATGCCTTTGATGCTCGCGCAGGTCGGCGAAGAGAATATCATCAAGAAGATAGGCGGCAGCCCGGAAGTAAAACAGCATCTCGAAAATCTCGGATTTGTCGTCGGCGGCACTGTAAAGGTAGTCAACGCCCTGGGCGGAAATGTTATAGTCAACGTCAAGGAGTCGCGCGTTGCCATCAGCGAAGAGATGGCGAAGAAAATCATGATATGACGGCGCTGCGGCGCAGTACATATAGTGTTGTGCCCAATAGGTACAAACCGTCCGATAAACGGCTGATTTCGGATGCAGAGCAGTTTTGAAGCAAACTTCAAAACCGATTTGTCCCCATTGGTCACAACACCACCAAGAGAAAAAGCACAAAAGGAGGATATAAGCAATGAAAACTCTCAGGCAGGCTAAGATCGGCGAAACGGTCAAGGTAGTCAAGCTCCACGGAGAGGGCGCAACAAAGCGCCGCATCATGGACATGGGACTGACCAAGGGCGTGGAGGTCTATATCCGTAAGGTCGCGCCTCTCGGCGATCCGGTCGAGATCACGGTGCGCGGCTATGAGCTCTCGCTCAGAAAGGCCGACGCGGACATGATCGAGGTCGAATAAGACCCCGCGCATAAAAGCTGATATAATTTCAAGAAAGAGAGGCTATCAAAATGGATTTACGCATTGCTCTTGCGGGTAACCCCAACAGCGGTAAAACCACATTGTTCAACGCTCTCACCGGTTCAAACCAGTTCGTCGGTAACTGGCCGGGCGTTACGGTGGAGAAAAAAGAAGGAAAACTCAAAAAGCATGACGGCGTTATCATCACCGACCTTCCCGGTATCTACTCGCTCTCGCCCTACACCCTTGAGGAAGTTGTCGCGAGAAACTATCTTATCGATGAGCGCCCGGACGCTATACTTAACATAATCGACGGTACGAACCTCGAAAGAAACCTCTATCTCACTACCCAGCTGACCGAGCTCGGCATCCCCGTTGTTATCGCCATCAACATGATGGACGTCGTCAGGAAGAACGGCGACAAGATAAACGTCGATGAGCTCTCCCGCCAGCTCGGCTGCAAGATAGTTGAGATCTCCGCCCTTAAAGGCGACGGAGTCATGACTGCGGCCGAGGCGGCAATCGAGGCGGCGAAGAACACAAAGACCCTCCCGATGCACACCTTTGAGGGCTCCGTCGAGCACGCTCTCGCGCACATTGAAGAGGCCGCCGTCCACGGACTCCCCGAGGAGCAGCAGAGATGGTACGCCATAAAGATTTTTGAGCGCGACGACAAGGTGCTTGCAAAGCTCAACCTCGACAAGGCAACCCTTGAGCACATCGAGGGCGACATTAAAGAGGTTGAGAAAGAGATGGATGACGACGCAGAGTCCATCATCACGAATGAGAGATATATCTATATCGCATCTATAATCAAAGCCTGCTACAAAAAGAAGAATGTCGGTCAGCTTTCGACCTCCGACAAGATCGATAAGATCGTCACAAACCGCTGGCTCGGACTTCCGATATTCGCAGTTATCATGTTCCTCGTCTACTACATCTCCATGGTCACTATCGGCTCGTTCGCGACCGACTGGATGAACGACGGAGTGTTCGGCGACGGCTGGCACCTGCTCGGCATCGGCTCGAAGGCTTATTCGACCGACGCTGACGACTACACCGCAGCTACCGAGGCTGTCAGCGCATTCACCGGCATTGACTTCGGCGCAGAAGATTTTGACGCCGACAAGGCTCTTGCCGAGATGAAGGCTTATCAGCCCACAGCGGACACCGCAACGGTTGAAGTTGAGGATGAGGAGACCCTCGCCGTAAACACCATGACCGCTTATTACTCGGCAATCCCCGCAAACCTCTCCAAGGCTGACAAAGAAGCAACAGTAGGCATGACCTATGTTGACGCTGTCAAGTACCTTGAAGAGAAGGGCTTCGACGAGCCCGATCCCGCCGCTTACGGCGTGTGGGTGCCCGGCATTCCGGTTCTCGTCGGCAACGGACTTGAAAAGGTCGGCGCGGCCGACTGGCTCAGCGGACTTATCAACGACGGTATCGTAGCCGGCGTCGGCGCTGTCCTCGGCTTCGTTCCCCAGATGCTCGTCCTGTTCCTGCTCCTCGCATTCCTTGAGGCGTGCGGCTACATGGCTCGTATCGCATTCGTCCTTGACCGTATATTCCGCAAGTTCGGTCTCTCCGGCAAATCCTTCATCCCGATGCTTATCGGCACCGGCTGCGGCGTTCCCGGAATCATGGCTTCGCGTACCATTGAAAATGAGCGCGACCGCCGTATGACCATAATGACAACAACATTCATCCCCTGCGGCGCTAAGGTACCGTTCATCGCCATGATCGCAGGCGCGCTCTTCGGCGGCTCCGCTCTGGTATCGACCTCCGCTTACTTCATCGGCATGGCGGCTATCATCTGCTCGGGCATCATGCTCAAGAAGACCAAGATGTTCTCCGGCGATCCCGCTCCGTTCGTTATGGAGCTTCCCGCCTATCACTGGCCGACCCTCAAGAACGTCCTCCGCTCCATGTGGGAGCGCGGCTGGTCCTTCATCAAGAAGGCAGGTACAATCATCCTTCTTTCAACTATCGTTGTCTGGTTCACCTCTTACTTCGGCTTCGTAGACGGCCACTTCGGAATGCTTGCAGAGGATCAGCTTGATCAGTCCCTGCTCGCAAAGGTCGGCTCGGCTATCGCCTGGATCTTCGTTCCGCTCGGCTGGGGCAACTGGCAGGCTACCGTCGCTTCGATTACCGGACTTGTCGCAAAGGAGAACATCGTCGGTACGATGGGCATCCTCTATGGCGCAGAGGGCAACGTTTATGCAACCCTTGCAAAGGCGTTCACCGGCCTGACCGCTTATTCGTTCCTCGTCTTCAACCTTCTGTGCGCTCCCTGCTTCGCAGCTATCGGCGCTATCAAGCGTGAGATGAACAGCGCAAAGTGGACCTGGTTCGCAATCGGCTATCAGTGCGGCTTCGCCTATGTTATCTCCCTTATGATAAATCAGTTCGGCAACCTCTTCACCGGCAACATCCACGGCGCAGTTGATATCGTAAGCCTTGTGTTCGCGTTCGCGTTCCTCGCCCTGATAATCTTCATGCTCGTGCGCCCCTACAAAGAGGCCACAAAGCTCGCATCCGATGTAAAGGTCACAAAATAAACCAAGCTATATGCTGTGAAAGGAGTCTTCCGAAATGCTCGCGTGGTTATCAAAGAATATTGCAACCATTATAATATGCCTTGTGCTTGCCGTTATCGTGGCGCTGATAATATTTAGCCTCGTAAAAAATAAGAAAAAAGGCAAATCCTCCTGCGGCTGCAACTGTGCCCACTGTGCTATGGCAGGCTCCTGCCACAGCGCGAATCAGCAAAAGGGCAAAAAGCACAGCTGATAAGCACAACAGAACAGAAAAAGGACGCAGTGCAAACTGCGCCCTTTTTGCATATCCCGGTGGATTTTTCCGCGCTTTGCTGATATAATCAAAGAAACCGCTCATATCGGAGGTGCAAAACTTGATATTTCAATTCGGCGAATACAAAATCGATGTTGATGTTGAAAAGACACGGCAGTTCTATGACCGCGCCAAAACGGTCAGCGAGGGGTGCCAATGCGACGGGTGTCTTAACTTCGAGAGAGCCGTCGACAAACTTCCGCAGAATATCCGGGACTTTTTCTCCGCGCTCGGCGTTGACATGAAAAAAATCTGCGAATGTTATGTCTATTGCGCCAAAGACGAAAACACGCTGTACTACGGCGGCTTTTGCCACATCTGCGGAACTTTACTCAGCGGCAAAAGCGCGTGGAAACCGACAAGCGACTCTACAGCCTGTTGGGACGAAAAAGCAACATATCCGCTCTCGCCGAATTTTGGCGTTTCGTTCAGCGACCGTATCGACATGCCGGAGCCGGATTTTCCTCTTCCAGTTATTCAGCTTGACTTCGATGCGGATATCCCGTGGGTGCTCGGAAAGAGAAACAGCTATATTGACGGATAGTGAGGCGGCAAAAATGAGCAAATACAACGCACTTTGGGAATATGTCAAAAACAGCGGTAAACAGTCGCTGAAGCTCACTTTTGATGAAATACAAAATATCGCTGGCGTGCCGATAGACCACTTGTTTCTGAACTTCAAAAAGAAGCTTACAAACTACGGCTACCAGGTCGGGAAAATCTCGATGAAAGAAAAGTCCGTGAGTTTTGAGAAGGAATAAAATTGCGCAGATTTCGCGTGCGAATGATATCCGCTGATATCGCGAGCCTTTCCACTGCTCACTTTTACTTGCAACAAAAAATCCTACCCATTCCCGGGTAGGATTTCTGCTTTATATTTTATTCCGCCTCTTCGATTAGTCCGTAGTAGCGCGCGAACCAGTAGGGGTGGGTGTAGTTTGTGCACGCCATGAGGTACATTCCGTGGTCATCGCCCGTGCCGGGGAACATCGTGAACGCCGTCGGGTCGTCCGACTTCGTGAACAGGCGCTCGGCTTCGCCGGCGATGCCGGAGTCCGCGATGAAACGGTTGCTGTCGCAGCTGTTAATGCGCCTTTCGTGCGCCGGGAGCGGGTGATAGAGCTGCGGAATCATGCCGACCTCCGTCGGGCGCATATCCCAGTCGAGATCGCGCCAGCTGTTGTAGAGCGTCCAGAGAATTTGATCCATCGGGTAGTCCGCAAGCTCGTCTACAGAAGTCTCGATGTCGCACTGCTCGCCCGTGCATGCACCGTAGACGAAGTTGAAGAACGCATTGTGCTCCGCCTTTTCGTCATCCCAGTGATGCGTCAGACCCATGGCGAACACGGAGCGAAGCTTCGGGTCGTCAACATAGCGCATGAGCAGCGATATCATGAGGAAATCGTGGTTGTCGTCAATGTGGAGCAGGTGGCCGTCAAGGATTTTGTACTGCATGAGGTTCATGGCGAAGTGCTTGTCCCTGATGAGATATTCAAACGCATCTTCGTATCTCTTATCGCCGGTGATATGATATCCCGCCTTGAGGAAGGTCAGGATCTGAAGCGAGTTCGTGCCCTTTTCATATATCCACTTGTGGTCGTTGTTGAGCAGATCGGGATCCCAGTTTGCCCATGTGGTCGGCACGCCGTCGGTGTCAACGAGTCTGAACTTGTTGTCGAGAATATGGTCGAGAATCTTTTTGACGACGGAGGCTATCAGCTTCTTCTCCTCATCGTCCGCGACGAGATCGAAGTAGTTCGAGTATGCGTAGAAATGACCGACCATCTCGTCGGACGAAGTCTCGCCGAGCCACTCGAGCTCGTTGCCGTCCTTGTCGGCGGTGTGGTGCCATTCGTGGCGCACGCCCGTGCCGTAGCCGGCTTCGTCGATGTATCTTATCGAGCGGGCGGTGAAGCCCTCTATACCCGTTATCTCGGTGAGCTTTATCATCGCGAGCAGCGAGCGGTGAGCCGCGGCGCGAACCTCCGGGTCCTTGGTGCAGGCGTATTCAAAGCACAGCGCGCCGAGATAAAGCCCCGTCCAGAGTCCGTCGTTGTCGCCGGTGCAGACATAGCCTTCATTTTCGGACACAACGCCCTCATGCTCAAGCGCGCGCTCGAGCACAAAGCCGTCCTTGCGGACATTGTATTTCTCGCTGAATGCGCGAAGTCTCTTTGCCTTCTCTTCGAGCGTCATCATCTCAGTCTTGAAAACGCTGATGCCGCCGGAGGCGGTGGAGACGCAGAAGCTGCCGTCGGGCGAGAGGACGATGCCGGTCGCGTGCATGTCGGGCAGCCAGCGCTTGTAGCCGTAATATGAGAGCTTGCCATTGTGGAGGATTATGAGACCGCAGGAGGTCGTGAAGTATCTTCTGCCCTCGCTGTCGGTCACCATGCCGGTTATCTCGCCATTGGGCAGACCGGTTATCTTCGAATTGTCGAGCCAGTAGCTGTTGTCGTCGTAGACGCAGACGCCCTTGTCCGTGCCTATCCAGACATCGCCCGCGGGGTCAATGTCGAGGCAGGATATGTTGTTGCTGAGTATTCCGGTCACGCCCTCCATGAGCTCCGACCAGTGCCATCTCTTGCCGACGAGCGCGTGGAGACCGTCGCTCTCGGTTCCGACATAGACTTTGTTGTTGCCGAAAACGGCGATGCAGCTGCCCTTGCCGGGCACGCCGATTTTAAGATCGAATTCTTTAGCCCCCTGCGGGAAGCGGTAGAGAACGGTCTTTGTGAGAATCCATGTGACGTTGTCGCAGCCCTGCTTCATTGCGACGGCGTCGGACGAGAACTCGCGGGACGCTATAATTTTTTTGCCGCTGAGCTCGATTACGCTCTTGCCCGTGCCGACGAAAATATGCCCGTCGTTTGCGCAGAAGAGCATGGATATCGGCGCGTTTTCAATGCCGATATCGACCGTAGTTATTTTCTTTCCATCTATCTTTGAAAGACCTCTGTCCGTTCCGACATAGAGGCAGTTGTCCGCGCCGTAGCAGAGCGCGGTTATGTTGTCCGACGCGAGACCGTCGGCGGAGGTGAATACCGTTCTCGTCAGCTGGGGAAACTTTCCGAGTCGGCATACCATACTGCGTTTTTTCATTTATCTGCTCCTTTTGTAAAAAAATCGAAGCCGCATCGGGCGGCATAAATATCAATAATAATTATATCGAAATCCGTAGTTTTTTCAAGAGCAAATGCAACAAATAGCCTTTTTCTATTGCATTTTTGTGCATTGTGGAGTAAGATATCAGCGTTGGAAAAAACAATATCCGGAAGGTGGAAACAATGTTTACTGATAAGCCTGAGAGCTACAGGGGAGTTTATTCCCTCCTGCTCACCCCGTTCAAAGAGGATAAGTCGATAGATTACGATGTCTACGCGCAGTATGTCGAGTGGCAGGTCGAGAGAGGAACCCATCATCTGTTCTCCGTCTGCGGAAGCTCCGAGATGACGACGCTCACTCCTGAGGAGAGAGTCAAGTGCGCGACTATCGCCGCAAAGCACTCCGGCAGCGCAGAGGTCGTCGCCACGGCGAACCTTGAGCCGACATGGCATATGCAGGTCGAAGAGGTCAAGCGCATGGAGCAGACCGGCGTTGACGGACTCGTTTTCGTCTCAAAGGGCTATGCCGATAACGACGAGAGACTTGTCGAATATCTCAGCGAGCTCGCGGGATGTACTACTCTGCCGATAATTCTCTATGAGTTCCCGGGAATGCAGCCGTGCAATATGTCCGGCAAGGCATACGGCGAGCTGGTCAAGACCGGCAGATTCCACGGAATAAAGGACACCACCTGCACCATGGCGGGAATAAAGGACAAAATCGCCGTTCAGGGCGATTCCGCAGTGCTCCAGGCGAACATCCCGCTGCTGTTTGATGCATATATGGCGGGCGCGCGCGGCGTGTGCGCAACCCCGACCTCCTGCGGCGCAAATCTGTTCCGCAAGATGTATGACGAGTTCTTCGTCGAGAAGGACATAGCCAAGGCGAGAGAGACTTTCAACGAGATAATCCTGCTCGACAACGCTATCGACAGCGGCTTCAACGCGAGCGCAAAGTATCTCGTCAGCCTGCAGGGTATCCCGATGACGACCGTCACCAGAACCGGTTCGAGCGTCAATGAGGCGAGAAGACGCAGCATCGAGGCATATTACGAATACGCCAAAGAGCACGGCATGCTCAAATAATTAAAATACATAGCGGCACTCTCAATCGGGAGTGCCGTTTTTTAATTTGCAGCGTATAAATGTTTTTTGTTGCGGGATATGACGAAAAAGCCCATCGCAGCAGCTTCGTCCGAAGCGCCGCGGTGGGCGTGATTTTATAAAATAATGCTGCCGTCCTGCAAATAAATATATCACAGATATGGCCTCAGTCCGCTGAGAAGATCCTCTTCTATCCCGATTAGGCGGCGCGCCGTGCTGCGCGAAGCGCCGTCCGCGCCCTTATATTCGTTGAGGTAGCGGGTCAGGCTCTTTATGCCCATGTCGCACCCGTCGGTCATCAGCCCTGCGACCGTCCTGTCCGAGTCGTTCATGCCGAGCTTGACGTTGGTTTTTATCCACGACATGCTCTTCGCCATTATCCCCGGGTCTTTGCCGTCGTCGCCGAGCGATGCCAGCTGTTCTTTTATCGTACCGCCGAGCCGGCTGTGCTCCTCCTTGCTCTTTTCGAGCAGGTTTTTGAGATCCTCGTCCTTTATGTGTCCGCTCACTTCGTCAATGCTGCCGACCGCCATCTTTATTCCGCTGTCGCATTCTCGCAGCAGCTCAAGTGTGTCTTTGCTCATTTTATGCACCCTTTCTGTTCTTTTTCGCTGTATAGTGTGCCCGGAATGCGGCGAATTATTATATATTGTATAAAGAACGAATATAATATATAGTGCACAAAAATCGATAAAAAATTATGGAAATTATGGAAATATAAAATAAAGTTTATTCTCTTGACAAACGAATAAACATAAAGTAAACTTGAATCGTAGCATGGCAGAGGATGCTCTGCCGAAAGATGAAAGGAGACAAACTATGAAGAGAATTATTGCTATCCTGCTCGCGCTGATAATGATATTTGCATTTGCGGCATGTAAGGGCAAGGATGACAACAAAGACACGACGGCCGACAGCACTCAGGGTGCGGGCGCGGATGTTCAGGACACCCAGACGGGCGACGCGGAGAGCAACGCGGCAGAGAGCACCGCTGACGACAGCACGGCAGTCGCACCCTCCGAGGGCGGCAGCGAGGTGGCTACTCAGGGTCAGCAGGGCGGTTCTCAGGGCGGCCAGCAGGGCAACAAGCCCGCAGCGGAGATAAAGGCTCCCGTCAACGGCAGCAAGGCTGAGATCGTTGCGTTCTTCAACAAGTACGCTTCGGCTATGAAGAGCTACACCGGCAAGGTCTCTGTCAAGAGAGTCCAGGGCACTACCTCGAAGATCAACAGTATCACCGGCGGTTCGGCTATAGCGAAAATCGCAGAGCCCCTGCTTCCCAACGACTATCCGAAGACCGACAACAAGACCTTCAACGGCGGCAAGGCTTCCGACGGCACAACTCTTGCAAGCTTCCTGCCCGCGGCAAAACGCGCTTCCTATAAAGTCGATCCCGCAGGCGTCAAGTCTGCTTCCTGCGTCAAGCAGGGCAGCGGCTGGAAGGTCAGCATCACTCTCGTTACCGAGAGCGGCGAGGGACTTACATATGTTCCCAAGTACCACGGCTCTTGCTTCGACACTCTTTCGCTGACGAAGGATTCCTTCGGACCGTTTGAGCCTGTCAGCACCAAGGTCAACTATCAGAGCGGCACATTCACTTTCGTGCTCAACGCGAACGGCACTCTTGCGAGCATCAACGTCAGCGAGCCCGCAAATGTTATCTGCAAGCTCAAGAAGGGCATCTCCATCGACGCCGACTTCACCGGCACATGGCAGCAGCAGTACACTTTCGTTTATTAATAGGAATTTCATAAAGACATGGGTCTGTCGATTAGCTCGGCAGACCTTTTCTGCCTTTAATGTCGGATAATTTTTTCATAAATATATTGACTTTCGCCCGCAAAGGGATATAATTAAGCCACAACCAATGGGGAGTAGCTATGGGTTACCCATCCGCCTGTCACCAACCGCACAGGAGCTGTGCTGGCAGCGGACATTGGCGGCGTTGGCCGTGAATGAGGCAAGACCTTTGGCAGACCGATTCTGCCGAAGGTCTTTTTTGCGGGATACGAGGTGAATTATGAGAAAGCTGTTAAAAAGAATGTCGCCTGCAAGAATAATTGCGCTCGGTTTTGCAGCCACGATATTTATAGGCTCGGGTCTGCTGATGCTGCCGTGCAGCGTGCGAAACGGCGTAGACTTAAAATACATAGACGCGCTTTACACTTCGGCGAGCGCCGTCTGCGTGACGGGACTCGTGACCGTCGATATAGGGGACACGTTCACCGCGTTCGGTCAGTTCGTTGTTGCGGCACTGATACAGATAGGCGGACTCGGAGTCGCGTCAATGGGCGCGGGCGTTATCTTAGCGGTCGGAAAGAGGATAAATCTGAAAGGTCGGCGTGTTTTGCGCGATGCGATGAATCTCGACTCAGGCAAGGGAATAGTAAAATTTATAAAAAGCGTGTTTTTGACTACGGCGGCATTTGAGCTCGTCGGTGCGGCGCTAAGCTTCATTGTTTTCGTGCGCGATTACCCGCCGCTCAAAGCTCTCGGAATAAGCCTTTTTCACTCCGTCGCCGCGTTCAACAACTCCGGCTTCGACATCCTCGGAAACTTCCAAAGCCTCTCCGCCTACAAAGAGGATGTGTTCTTAAATCTCGTGACCTGCTTTTTGATATTCTTCGGCGGAATCGGCTTTCTCGTTATCCGCGAGATTGTCGAAAAGCGATTTCGCTGGCGCAGATTTTCCATGCACACAAAAGTAGTGCTCACGATGAGCGTCGCGCTGACGGTCGGCGGCGCGGTGATTTTCAGAATTACCGAGGATATGCCGTGGATAGGAGCCCTGTTCAACAGCGTTACTGCGAGGACGGCGGGCTTCTCGACATATTCGCTCGGCGAATTTTCAAACGCGGGACTGCTCGCTATGATATTTCTTATGTTCGTCGGCGCGTCGCCCGGCTCCACCGGCGGCGGTATAAAGACGAGCACGCTGTTTGCGCTGATCCAGGGCATAAAGACCGCCGCGACAAACACTTCGGGAAAGGCTTTTCACTATTCTGTGCCGCACGGTGTGTTCCGCAAAGCGTCGGTCATAGCAGTCATGGGTATAAGTGTGATAGCAGTGGGAACGTTTATGCTCTGCGCCTTTGAGCCGGATATAGCAATAAGGGATGCCTTGTTCGAGATGACGAGCGCGTTCGGCACGGTGGGACTCACTACCGGGATAACCACGGGACTCTGCACCGCGAGCAAGCTTACATCAATAGTCATGATGTATATCGGCCGCTTGGGGCCGCTTACAATAGCGACTCTCTGGTACTTCACAAACGGAGATCGAATAAAATATCCCGACGGAAACATAGCCATAGGCTGAGAACGGAGGACAAAGATGTTTAAAAAATCAAAAAGCGACAGCAAATCTTACGGAATAATCGGACTCGGGCGCTTCGGCTCTGCTCTGGCTGTGGAGCTTGCGAAATCGGGCGCGGAGCCGCTCGTAATCGACGGAAACGAGGAAAAGGTGCGCGAGATGCGCGAATACACGGAGAACGCCTTTGTCGTCAGCAGCTTTGACAAAAAGACTCTCTCGGAGACCGGAATACAAAACTGCGACGTCGTGGTGGTCTGCATCGGAGAAAAGATGGACACTTCGATTCTGACTACTCTCAACGTTGTCTCTCTCGGCGTGCCGACGGTCATATCAAAGGCCGCGAGCGCCGAGCAGGGCGAGATACTCAAGAAGCTCGGCGCAGAAGTAGTCTACCCCGAGAGGGATATGGCAGTCAGACTCGCCCACAAACTGGAAACTCCCAATATGCTGGACTTTGTTCAGCTGAGCCGAAAGCTGAATCTCCTTAAGCTTGAAGTTCCGCGTAAGATCGTCGGAATGACGATAATGTCCGCCGATATGCGGGGAAGGTTCGGAGTAAACATAATCGCTATAGAAAACAACGGAAATTTGACAGACAATGTGCATCCAGATTATATGTTCCGTGAGGGCGATATTCTCTATGCTGTCGGCAGCGAAAAAAGCATGACGCGCCTGTCCGATTGGATGGATGAGACAAGATAAAACTACGGGCACCGTGAAACCGGTGCCCGTCTTTTATGCGGTTTTGTGTGTCGGCCGGATTTTGAGCTTATCGCGAACATCTTTTTACGATTCTGTCTGCTGTTTTGTATTCTTCTTTAGTGTGAATAAAAAAGCATATTCACGCTACCCGCACACTCTCCCCGTCAGGAATATGCCGTCGAGCGGCTAAGTCAAGGCACTCGGATCGACTTTATTGCCTCGGCAAAGTGAAATTTGTTCACTGCTTTTCTGTAACAAAAAATCGATTCTTCATTTCTTCCTGTCATTTCGGATCATCGCATACCACACCTCGTCACAGATTCCGAGGTTGTTCTTTCCGGCAGCTCTAAGAATACCTTCCCGTTTCATTCCGGCTTTTTCCATAACGCGTCCTGATTTTGGATTGTTTGCATCATGACAGGCGGCAATACGATTTAGTCCGACAACATCAAAAAGATAATCCATCACGGCATTTAATGCTTCAGGCATTAATCCCTGCCCCCAGTACGCCCGGCTCATACAATAACCCATATCAGCAGCCTTTGTATTCTCATTAAGCTTTACAACAGAAATATTACCAATAGCTTTTCCTGTTTCTTTATACTCCATAACCCAATTAAAGTATCCGCCATCTTCATATCCGGGTATCCAATCGGCAAGAAGGCTCTTTGTCACTTCAACGCTCGAATGCGTCGGCCATGTCAGGAATCTCGCGACTTCGGGATCAGATGCCCAATTTGCATACATATCCTCTGCATCCTCTAATCTGAATCTTCGAAGTATCAATCTATCGGTTTCTATTCTTTGCGTTCCTGCTTTATTCATATTTTCTCCCCTTTGAACTCCTATTTGTCTTTATAATTTCTTTCTCATATACCGCGGCTCGTATTCGGCATACCCGTGCTTCGGATAGAATGAATAGGACTCAAACCACCGCTCCGGCGGATCGCCGAGATGCACCCGCGCTGCCGTAATGCCGTTGCCGCGCATTCCCGCCTCAATAGTTTCAAGCAGAGCCGAACCGATGCCCTTGCGCTTTTCCGATGCCTTTATATACAGCCGATGAATAAACGCTTCATTCGTTCCTTCGATCCTCGAATACCCGCCGCAGCCGATCACCCTGTCGTTATCATCCGCCGCGATCCAGAACATATCCCCACGGTCAAAGTAATTCTTTTTGATATCGAGCAGGTCTTCGTTGATACTCGGTATTCTTCCGAGCGCATCCTTGGCCTGCAAAACCATGAAAATCATATCGTCCCTGTATCTGTCTTCGTATAATTTGATTTCCATGCTATCATTTTTCCTCCTTCATATACTCTTTTTCATGTAAAGCACCTTCTCGTCAAACGGGAAGTTATCTAATTTTTTCTTAGTACAACACTAATTATATTCTACTTAATCAATAAATCAGATATGGATACTCTTCCATTTTCCCCGAAATCATTAATTGTCTTTTCAAAATCATAAATCAATAGTTCAGATTTATTCCTAATACATTCTTTAATACATTGACCAGATTTTCCAAAAATCATTGTCGGTGCCGTTTGAAAAGGCGAAGTAGCATTTACTGAAATAGTAGTAGTAACATTTTCAACTGCACGAGTTTGCAGATGTCCTCTGATCATACTATATCGTTCCTTATCATCCATATCCGCTACATCATAAAACAAAACCACATTTATATCTGTATTTCTTTTATACAATTCTCTGAAAAATTCAGGAAATCTTATTTCAAAACAAATTCTAATTCCAAATACAACCCCATTTATCTCAAATATTCCATCACTATTCCCTTTTGCGAAATTATCATTATCCCAGCCCCATAAAGCACGCTTGTCATAAGACTTGATTTGTTTATTAGGCTGAAACAGTAATGCTCTATTATATATTTCTTTTTCTTTAAATATGGTTCCGACAATAAAAGAAATATCATTTTGGTCAGCTACCGATTGAAGTCTATCACACATTGACTGCACAAGGTTAAAATTGACACATGATGAATTTGATATATCTCTAGGTGGATATCCTGTTAATGAACATTCTGGAAATATCAGTAATTGAACATCTTTATGTTTTGCTAAATATATTGCTTTTTCTATTTCTTTATAATTCTCATTTACATCTCCAGATATCGCAAATTGATACGCTCCAATTCTCATTTATCAATCATCTCCTTTTCCGCAGTAAGCTAAAACATTTACAGCTATATAAGCTGGAACTTACAAGTATCTATAATTTACAAATCATAATATATTCTTCATCATTTTCATCAACAATTTCAAATCCTATCTTCCTATACATACGGACAGCATAATTCATCTTTTGAACTGATAATGATGCTTGTTTATATCCTTCTAGTTTTAGTTTTGTTAGCATCTGTTTCATTAATTCTGTTCCGATACCATAGTTTCTATACTCTTTAAGAAGTGAAATTGCAAAAGACGGTGTTTCATTATCTATATGACCGTAATCATTCATAATCCGAACCCATACGGCACCAACAATTTTATCACTAACTTGAGCGACCAAACATAAGTCTCCCTTATTCTTACCAAAATCTTTTACATATACCTGCAAATCTGGTTGGTTAATAATATCTTTGGGCGGTGCAGAAACTCCTTCGGGAATAAAAATCGCCTCGTACAAAAAAGTATCTAATACCTTATTTTCATCTTGTTTTAATTCTCTTATCAAATAATTCATATAAACCTCCGATTTATTTTTCTTTATAAATCAGTTGTCATTCCACACATAATGATACCTCCGTCAAACACCGATTTACCAATTTCATTAAATAATAAATTTCAGGAACTAACTACATTGTCAAAAAATTCATTACAAGATTCACCATAAATTTTTGGTGCCCGACACCATTATATTTTTCAAATAATAAGTTAGTAACGCAAAAGAAAATATATGACATACACCCAACTAAGTAATCCATGAAAAATCGCCCAGCCTACAGACTTCCACGTTGTATAACTAATAACCATAGCTAATGCACTTCCAAAAGTTATTCTCGTTGATTTATTATCTTCCATTTTTGTTTTCTCCGTATATCCTATTTTCTTAATTCTGCAAACTTGAAGTTTCTCACTTCTTCATCTTAGGGGCAATAAGCAGCACTATTGTTACAAGAAAATATACGCCATACAGTAACCAGGTAATTCTATTGCTCCAAAGGAAACTCTTCTCTGGATGGTTCAACGCAAATATTATAAATGCAATAGCTACAATCAGCATGATCACACCGATAATCCTTGATATACTTTTTTTCATGTAAATCATCTCCTCGTTAAACATGAAGTTATGAATTTCTAATTTTATTAACATTCCGATTCATTAAGTGTCTGCCTAAATTTCTGTATAAAAATACCTTTATCACAGACATTTCCTGATGATGTTCTTTTAGTAAATCATCTGGTGAATCATAGACTCCAAAATCCTGATTGATTCCTTCACTCTGAATATATGTATTATTTCTATCAAAATCAATAATCGGATTTTTAAAGTCTTTAACTGCCACACCATAACCACAAAATGCACCTGTACAATGGCTATTTTTTCTTTGCAACTTTCTCAAATATTCCATATCAAGAATAAATGCCTCTAACTCATACCATTTATCTTCAAAATTCACTTCAACCCAACTATGAAATACATTTTGAGGTGCATTTTTATACACAATTCCTGTCATTGCCCCCTTTTGTAATTTTTTATCAATGGTAAATCCATGTACTCTGCAAGGAATATTACAAGCTCTTAATAATGCCATGAACAAAGTTCCTTTTGTATTGCATTGCCCATAACCATCTGCCAAAACTTTTGATGCAGAAATATTATCATCAATATTATATCCGAACAATATCTCATCTCTTACAAAATTATAAATTGATTTTAATCGTTCAAATACTTCTATATCATTCCAGTTTCTTTCCTGTATTAATCGCTGTATGTTTTTACTTGAATAATCCAACATTTTTGTTTCTCTTAAATATTTTTCCATGCCAAAATTCACTCCATTAAATACCTTTTTCACTGCCTACAGAACTTTTATCGGAAAACCCGATAGAAGTTTTCTTCTCCATCACATAGTTTTTAAGCGTAATTCCCTGCAGGACAACTTGTCACAATCAGTCGTTTTGTGTTCTCTAAGTTTCATCCTTTATCCTCATAAACTTGAATTTTCACGTTAGGTTTCATCCAAATATATTTCTATTTTGCTGAATACCTTATCTTTACAGGATTTAAACTCAGGAGTCTTTTTGATATAGCTGAATATATCTTCTTCAATATCCTCATTCCATATAGTTCGTTGAAAATCTTTATTTTCTTCCGTTGGAATATATAGCACATCCACATGAATTTGATAATACTCTTCCTCATCATTAGGAAATTGTCTAACCAAAGAAAAATTAAACATAGGTTTTCCTGTAAAAGAATAGGTTCCTGTTTCAAATAAAATCATATCTTCTTTAAGTGGCATATTACACATCTCTTCAAACATGCTTACTATGTGTTCCAGACTAGAATTATCTGAAATGCTATTTTGCAAATATCCTAATAAACTTTCCTTTGATGTTCTCTTAAATCTATCAAATAATCCCATTTGAACCCTCCTGTAATTTGTACTTATAGGCTCAGCATAAGTCCCCAATATCATGTGTAATATATTATTACAACCAAACTCTAACCCATGTTGTAATATCGTTCTGATTCTATAAAAGACTCAATAACCGCTTTGCCTATTTCCTCAGCATCTGCATCAGCAAATAGTATAAATTCTTTGATGATTTCATCATATGCATATTGTCTTTTATGTGATTTTTTCATCGAATGTATTATATACTGATTATCTTCAGTGATTTTAACACGAACATAATGATTATTTTTCCAAAAAGCTACTCGGCTTCTATATTTCGTATTTTTCTTCCATGCAGCATTTTCTTTTCGCTCATTAGGCGTCAGCGAAGATAAAGGACTGTTTCTTATGTAATCAAGAGCACTTTTTACCCCTTCACCGACAGAAACAGCATTGTCCAAATCTGATAAATTTATGAACCAATCTGAATCAATCGAATATCCTGCAATATGGTCAATAAGCGGAACAATTAACATTCGCCCCTCTCCCTTATATATAGATATTAATAACGGATATGAATGTAACATCATAAATTCACCTCATTTACAAATACCGATTTTTCAATTCTGTCAACAAAAATTGTTCTATACAAATTCTGCACCCGCTTCATGTAACTTTTTAAAGTACTTATTCTTGTTTTTCTTATACATTGTTCCGATTGCAGCTTCATTCACGATTACTTTATATCCATTTTTTATAGCACCTAATGCTGTCAGTGCAACACAAGCCCCACCATCTACACCCACACTGTCTCTTATACACATCTCCGAGCCCACGAGACGCGTAGTAATCT
>ENA-UAIT01000006-UAIT01000006.1-human-gut-metagenome-genome-assembly--contig:-NODE-6-length-105164-cov-15.727635_pt1 | contig 105164 bp, 93 predicted proteins | sample MGYA00244422_ERZ654397 | MGnify/ENA primary metagenome ERZ654397 (study PRJEB26926, sample SAMN06164923) | human gut metagenome | biome: ENVO:00009003; feature: ENVO:2100002; material: ENVO:00002003... | reverse complement strand
CCACTGCAGGGGAGCCGAAAAGCAGGCGAACGAAGTTCGCCACTACGGTCGAAACAATAAATTTTGCGAGGATTTCGTGCCGCTCACGCGGCAGCGGTGCGTCGAGTCGCCGCACCCTACAAGCTGCGTATCAATAAATTTGTACAGACTTCACGGTCGGAGATATCCGCTCATACCGCGTACTTTTTCACTATTCACTTTTACTTATTACTTTGAGCGAAGCGAAACACCCTCTACGGGGGAGCCTAAATAAAATAACACAGCAACAGCCGCAACAGTTTTCATGTCGCGGCTGTTTTTTATATATTATAATAGTATTATTTATGCCCTCGCTGCGAAAACGCAGGTGAATATGCCTCCGCTTTGATTCGCCGCCGCGTGTCCTCCGTATTTTTCGGCGGTGTCTTCGAGAATCTTCAATCCGTAGCCGTGGTCGCCCGTCCGCTTCTTTTTCTTCTCTTCATAGTCGGGCGCGACGGCGTTCTCGCTGCTGATATATAACATTCCGTCGTTTTCGTCGACGAAGCTTCTTATTTTTATATATCTGTTCTCTTCGAGTGCTTTAGCCGCGTTTATCGCGTTGTCGAAAATATTGACATATGCCTTGCAGATATCGACATCCTCGATACCAACAAACCTCGGCACATTGAGGTCGAAATCATAGGCGATGTCATTCTTTCTGCACTCGTTCGCCTTGTTCGAGGCGATGACATTGACAAGAGTGTTGAGACAGAATTTTTCTATTTTTATATCCGCGACCTCTGTTCTGAGCTGGTCGAGCATCCGCTCGGCCGCTTCGCGGTCGACTTCGTTTCCGCTGTGGACGACTTCATATGCCGTCTGAATTATGTTCGCGAGGTCGTGGCGTATCTTTCTCACTTCATTGCTGCTGTTTTCGACATTTTTGTAATATTCGAGATTCAGCGCGTTCTGATAATCTTTTATTCTCAGCTCCTCGCGCAGCTTCTCGTTCTGCGACGAGCGCACCATGATATAGAGCAAAACGGCATCGGAGATTATGCACAGAACCGCCGCAACGCAGAGCATTATCATCGGGGCGCGGGTCGGATCCTCAAGAAACGGCAGCCCGGTGTTCTTGTCCCTGAACCAGCCGTAATATGAGATTATCATCATCGCCGCCGCCATGACTATGACCTGACTCAGCGGGAAGAAGATAAATGTCGCCATTTGCCCGCTCGGCAAAATCATATTTTTGTGCTTCTTCATTCTTATATATGTAAACCCGCCGAAGAGCACTATCAGCCCCACCGTATTCGGCAGGGAGACTATATAGGTCATTATATCGTCATAGGGATTGAGCCCGCAGGCGATACACCCGGTTACGAGCAGAGCCGAAACGAGATATGTAAACGACATCAGAACTATCGAGACGAAAAGCCGGGTTCTGAGTTTGTCTTTGAAATAGGCTATTGACGAAATGAAATAATATGCAAACGCCGGAATCTTAAAAAACACCGACGGCACATCGTAGAAATAATGCTGGGCGAGCGCTATTGCCGAGAACGGTATGAGCGTCAAGAAAAATACCGCGTAGCGGTTGAAACGCGGGGTGAGGTTCATGCACAGAAAGACCACCACGAGCGCTATCGAAAGAAAGTTGAACACATACCAGAACGCATCAAAAAATGTCATTTGACCAAAGCTCCCTTAAAAAGCACATACCTGTCCGTTGAATCCTTTTTCCTGGAACGGCTTATCGGAATTATCTTCCCGTTCATCATGATAAACTGCGTCGCAGTATATCTCGCGATATATTTTAAATTCACAAGATAGCTCTTGTGGCAGCGAACGAAGCCCGCTTCGAGCTGCCGTCCCGCCTCGTCGAGCTTGCCCGGCACGGTGACGCTGTCTCCGTCAACCGTATGTATCTCCAGATAATTGCGCACGCTGACGATAAAAAGAATCTTATCGCACCCTATCCTGTGGATGCTGCCGCGGCGGGTATATTCAAAATATTCGCGGCTCGGTCTTTGATGCATCCCGGCGCGTTCGCGCTCGATATAGCCGAGAAGCAGCTTCGGGTCGACGGGCTTATAGATATACCCGCAGTCGTCAACGGTCACGAACGCCTTCGAGACGAGATCCTGATTCCCGGAGACGAAAACTATCTTGACCCCGGGGCACAACGCGCCGACAAACTCAGCGATATCCACGCCGCTCTCGTCGCTGACGGCAATATCGAGAAAGGCGAGGTCGAATTTTCTGTTTGCGTCCTCGGGCGCAAGCTTCTCGGACAGCTCGGCGGAGCTGTGTACGCCGACAAGCTCAATATCGGGATAAGCGTCCGCGATTATTTCGGATATCTGCTTGACCATTGCGGGCTCATCGTCGCATATGAGAATACGCATAGTGAGACCTCCCTTTCTTTATAAAATAAAATATAAAATGTGTTTATATGCGTTTGTATATATCATAGTATACAAAAACGCTCGTCTTTTTTCAAGGACAAAAACTGTTACAGGCAAGAAAATATTTTTTCTCTCCGCCGACCCTTTTCAAAGGGAAATAAATGTTGTATAATTTTGATATATAACTGCTTGATTAGGGGTGTTTGTTTGTCCGGGGACTACTCCAGCCGCAACCGCAGGATGCTCAAAAGGTTCCTGCCTTACTATAAAAAATATTCGGGGCTGTTCGCCCTCGATATGTTCTGCTCCGCGATGACCACCGTATGCGAGATCGCCCTGCCGCTGATAGTGCGGCAGATAACCGACCGTGCGGCGCATGATATTCACGACCTGACGGCGGAGCTGATAATAAAAATAGTCGGCTTCTACATTCTACTGCGAATAATCGACACCGCCGCGAGCTACTACACGGCGTCGGGCGGGCATATCATGGGCGCGAGAATTGAAACGGACATGCGAAACGACCTGTTCTCGCATCTTCAGGATATGTCCTACTCTTTCTACGACGACACGAAGATAGGCCAGCTCATGTCGAGAATAACAAACGACCTGTTTGACATAACCGAGCTCGCCCACCACGGTCCGGAAAATGTCCTGATGACCGTGATAAAAATAATCGCGGGATTCATCATGTTCGCGTCGATGAACATATGGCTTGCGATAATAGTCTTTTCGCTCATGCCTCTTATGATGCTTCTGACTTCGCACAGCCGCCGCAAGATGCGCGCCGCGTTCAAACAGCAGAGACGCGAGATAGGCGAGATAAACGCGCGGACGGAGGATTCACTGCTTGGCATAAGAGTTGTCAAGAGCTTTGCCAACGAAGACATTGAGCGCGAAAAGTTCAACGAGGGCTCGCGCCGCTTCTTCAAATCGAAGAAAAACGGCTACAGATACATGGCGAGTTTCCACTGCACTGTAAGGCTCTGCGACGGACTGATGTATATAGCAATAGTCGGCGTGGGCGCAGTGTTCATGATGAAAGGCAAGACTACCGTCGGCGACTTCTCGGCGAGCCTGCTCATGGTCAGCACCCTGCTCGCGGCGATACGCACAATGGTCGAATTCAGCGAGCAGTTCAACCGCGGCATGACTGGCATCGAGCGCTTCACTGAAATAATGGACGAAGTCAGCGACATAAAAGACAGTCCGGACGCAAAGCCCATAAGCGGCGTCAAGGGCGATATCGAATTCAAAAACGTTACATTTTCATACAAGGGCACGGACAAGAAAATTCTCTCCGATTTCTCCCTGCATATAGCTCCGGGCGAGAATGTCGCCCTCGTCGGTCCGTCCGGCGGCGGCAAGACTACGCTTTGCAATCTTATCCCCCGCTTCTACGATGTGGATTCGGGCAGCATACTGCTCGACGGAAAAGATATCCGCGACATAACTTTAGCTTCGCTGCGCTCGAATATAGGCACGGTTCAGCAGGATGTCTACATGTTCTCCGGCACGGTCAGGGACAACATAGCCTACGGATGCCCGGGAGCTGAAAAAGAAGATATAATAGCCGCGGCGAAGCGAGCCGGGGCACACGAATTTATAGAAGAGCTGCCAGAGGGCTACGACACATATGTCGGCGAGCGCGGAGTCAAGCTCTCCGGCGGTCAGAAACAGCGAATTTCAATCGCGCGCCTGTTTTTGAAAAACCCTCCGATAGTCATTCTCGACGAGGCGACGAGCGCGCTCGACAACGAGAGCGAACGCCTTGTTCAGCAGTCGCTCGAAGAGCTTGCAAAGGGGCGCACGGTCATAACTATCGCCCACAGGCTCACGACGATAAGAAACGCGGCGGAGATAGTCGTGCTGACAGAAGACGGCATCGCCGAGCAGGGCAGCCACCGCGAGCTCATGGCAAAGGGCGGCGTATACAGCGAGCTCTACAGCATGTATTCAATTGACTGATTTTTCCGAAAGGACGGATATAAAAATGCTTAAAAATATTTCACCTATCATCTCCCCCGAGCTTCTCAAGATCCTCATGGAGATGGGACACAGCGACGAGATAGTTATCGGCGACGGCAACTTCCCCGCGGCGAGCATAGCTCAGCGCCTTGTTCGCCTCGACGGTCACGGAGTGCCCGAGGTTCTCGACGCGGTTTTGAAGCTCATGCCCCTCGACACCTATGTTGACGCCCCCGTTGCGCTCATGGACAACAACGGCGACGGAGACCGCCCGGCAGTCTGGGACAAATACGAAGAGATAGTCAAAGCGAACGAGGGAGACAAGAGCTTCGAGCTCATGGAGCGCTTCGCTTTCTATGACAGAGCGAGAAAGGCATACGCCGTCATCGCGACGGGCGAGACCGCCGTATACGCAAACATCATCCTCAAAAAGGGCGTTGTAAAATAACTCGGAGGACTCTGCATCAATGGAAAAAAGAGTTTTAGCGTTCGACTTCGGCGCGTCGAGCGGACGCGCGATAATCGGACATTTTGACGGGGAGAATATCCGCCTCGAAGAAGTCCACCGCTTCTCGAACGACCCCGTGAGCGTGAACGGCACGCTCTACTGGGATGTTCTGCGCCTGTTTTTTGAGATAAAGCAGGGACTGACAAAGGCGAAGCTCGCCGGCGGATTCGACAGCATCGGTATCGACACCTGGGGCGTTGACTTCGGGCTTTTGGACGAATTCGGCTGCCTGCTCGAAAATCCTATCCACTACCGCGATGCACGCACGGCGGGAATGATTGAAGAAGTGTTTAGAACAGTTCCCCGCGAGGAGCTTTACTCCCGCACGGGCATCCAGTTCATGGAGCTCAACACGCTCTTCCAGCTCTGCGCGCTCAAAAAATACCGCCCGCACATTCTCGACAGGGCGGATAAAATGCTGTTCATGCCCGATTTATTCGCCTATATGCTCACGGGCAGAAAGCAGACAGAATATTCAATAGCGACCACCTCGCAGATGGTTGACATAAAGACAAAAGACTGGGCACACGACATTCTCGACCGCCTCGGCATCCCGTCGGGAATCCTCACGCCCATTGTGCCGTCGGGTACCGAAAACGGAATGCTCAGCGCGGAGATATGCGAAGAGCTGGGGCTCGACCCCGTCAAAGTCGTCAGCGTATGCGGACACGACACGCAGTCGGCGATAACCGCCGTACCCTCTCAGCTCGACAGCTTCGCGTTTTTGAGCAGCGGCACATGGTCGCTCTTCGGCACGGAAATACCCGAGCCTATTGTCAACAACACATCACTCTCGATAAACATCACCAACGAGGGCGGCTACGGCGGCATGACCGGGCTGCTCAAGAATATAATCGGACTGTGGCTCATTCAGGAGAGCCGCAGGCAGTGGAAGCGCGAGGGCGAGGAATACAGCTACGCCGATCTCGAGCGCATGGCGCTCTCGGCGGAGCCGTTCAAGTGCTTTATCGACCCCGACTCCCCCGAGTTCACGCCGCCCGGAGATATACCCGGCCGCGTACGCGAATTCTGCCGCAAGACGGGTCAGTATGTCCCGCAGACAGTCGGCGAGATAATGCGCTGCATCTACGAGAGCCTTGCGATGAAATACCGCAGCACGTTCTCGATGATAAAAGAATGTACCGACAGGGACTATCCTGATATACATGTTATCGGCGGCGGCACGAAAGATACCCTGCTCTGCCAAATGACCGCGAACGCCTGCAATGTCCCCGTGAAGGCGGGCCCGATAGAGGCGACCGTGCTCGGCAATATCGCCGTTCAGCTCCTGAGCTCCGGAGACATTCCGGATATCAAAAAGGCGAGGGAGATAATCTCGCGCAGCGAAGCATTACGCGAATATGCTCCGTGCGACACCGACAAATGGGCGGGCGCATATGAGAGCTTTTTGAAAATACTTAAATAAGTGTTGCGCCCGGTAGTGGCAACACAACATCGAAAGGATGACTGAAAAATGGCAAAAGCAAAGCTTGGAATCAGACCCATCATTGACGGCCGCTGGGGCGGAGTCAGAGAGAGTCTTGAGGAAAAGACGATGAACATGGCGCTCGCTGCCAAGAAGCTCATCGAAGAAAATGTGTTCTATTCGGACGGCACTCCCTTTGAGTGCATCATCTCCCCCTGCACGATAGGCGGAGCAGCAGAAGCGGCAAAGTGCGCCGACTTCTTCTCGACTCAGAATGTCTGCGCGACCCTCTCCGTCACCCCCTGCTGGTGCTACGGCAGCGAGACGATGGATCTCGATCCCCTGACCGTCAAGGCAGTCTGGGGCTTCAACGGCACCGAGCGCCCCGGCGCGGTCTATCTCGCGGCGGTTCTGGCGGCTCACGCGCAGAGAGGTCTGCCCGCATTCTCGATTTACGGCAAGGATGTTCAGGATGTCACCGACAATTCCATCCCCGATGATGTTGCCGAGAAGATTCTCCGCTTCGCACGTTGCGCTGCGGCTGTCGGTCAGCTCAGAGGCAAGTCCTATGTCGGCATAGGCGCTGTCGCAATGGGTATCGCAGGCTCGTTCTGCGACGCCGATTTCTGGCAGGAATATCTCGGCATCCGCGCCGAGTGGGTCGACATGGTCGAAGTTACCCGCCGCGTCGAGCTCGGCATCTATGACCACGAGGAATATGAGCGCGCGCTCAAGTGGGTCAAAGAAAACTGCCCCGAGGGCTTCGACAAGAACCCCGAAAATATCAGACACACCCCCGAGCAGAAGGAGAAGGAGTGGGAGTTCGTCGTCAAGATGACCCTTATCTGCCGCGACATCATGCTCGGCAACGATAAGCTCAACGATGTCCGCCCCGTCGGCGCAGAGGCTGAGCACTCGGGTCCCAAGGACGGCTGGCACGAAGAGGCACTCGGCCGCAACGCCATACTCGGCGGCTTCCAGGGTCAGCGCCAGTGGACGGACTTCATGCCCAACGGCGACTTCACCGAGGCTATGCTCAACACCACCTTCGACTGGAACGGCAAGAAAGAGCCGCTCACTTTCGCCACCGAGAACGACGGTCTCAACGGTCTGTCGATGCTTCTGGGCAAACTCGTCACCGGCAGAGCGAGCCTGTTCGCCGATGTTCGTACATACTGGAGCCCCGACGCTGTTGAAAGAGTCTGCGGCATGCGCCCCGAGGGCGTTGCCAAGGACGGCTTCATCCACCTCATCAACTCCGGCGCCGCCGCGCTTGACGCCACGGGCGTCTGCAAGGACAAGGACGGCAACGCGGTCATGAAGGAGTGGTGGAACGTCACCGACGAGGATATCGACGCTATGCTCAAGGCTACCGACTGGTGCCCCGCAGACCTCGGATATTTCAGAGGCGGCGGATACTCCTCGCACTTCAAGACTCAGGCTGTCATGCCCATGACAATGATAAGAGTCAACATCATCAAGGGTCTCGGCCCGGTGCTTCAGATAGCCGAGGGCTACACCGCCACCCTGCCCGATGAGATTCACAACAAGCTCGACATGCGCACCGACCCGACCTGGCCGACCACCTGGTTTGCTCCGAGACTCACCGGCAAGGGCGCGTTCAAGGATGTCTACTCCGTCATGGCGAACTGGGGCGCAAACCACGGCGCTATCAGCTACGGTCACATCGGCAAAGACCTCATCACGCTCGCGAGCATGCTCAGAATCCCCGTTGCGATGCACAACGTCGCCGACGAGGACATCTACCGTCCGCACGCATGGTCCGCGTTCGGCACGAAGGACCTCGAGAGCGCGGACTACAGAGCCTGCGCCGCCTACGGCCCGCTGTATAAGTAAGATAAAAATAAAAAGTTCCGTCCGGAAAACCGGGCGGAATTTTTTATGGCTGCTGAATTGTACGCTGCATAAATGTTAAAAAACAAAAAAAGAACAGAAGCAACACCTACGGTATTACTTCTGTTCTTGGCGCGCTGCAAGGGATACAGTCGGCTACGCCGCCTTGCGTGCTCGGCGACCGCTGCTGCGCAGCAGTACCCGCCTCACACTTCGCGGCTAAAAACAGTCCACCAGACTGTTTTCTCAACGCCGCTCACCCTCTCAGGGTTCGAATCCCTTGAAAATAAAAAAAGAACAGAAGCAACACCTGCGGTATTGCTTCTGTTCTTGGCGCGCTGCAAGGGATTCGAACCCCTGACCTTTTGGTTCGTAGCCAAACACTCTATCCAACTGAGCTAGCAGCGCATCTGATTGCCATAGTATATTAGCACAACGCGCCGCAAAAATCAACTGTTATTTCAAAATTTTTTTATTTTTCTCCGCTGTCCGGCGAATGCAGTCTGCGCGGCGGCGGTTTTCGGTCTGCCCGCAGCGCTTTTTTTGACAGTTCTTTGCCGGCTTCGGAAAGTTTTTCTTTTCTTTGGGGGCGCGGATAAATATTTTCTGCGGCGGGTGCCGCTTTGCGGTTTTTTAAAATTTTTTTGCTATTACATTGTAATCATCAATTTTTTGCTATATAATTGAATGGATAGATTGGGGCTTTGTTTATGAAAAGCCGCGAAGGGAGAAAAATTTGTAATGAGCGACAGAACATACGTCTTATCATACGACATCGGCACGACGGGCGTCAAAACCTGTCTGTTTGAAGTTGAAGATGAAATAAAGCTGATCGCTGCGGAGATGGAAGGCTATTCGCTGACCGTTTATCCGGACGGCGGCGCAGAGCAGGATCCCGACGAGTGGTGGAGCGCGATATGCAACACCACGAAGAGACTCATGAATTCAACGAGCGTGAGCACTTCGGAGATAGCCGGTATATCCTTCTGCTCCCAGATGCAGGGTCTCGTGCTCGTCGACAAGGACGGCCAGCCCGTGCGCAAGGCGATGAGCTACATGGATCAGCGCGCAAAGAAGCAGATAAAAGAACTCATGGCTTACGGTCCGCAGATCGCGGGAGCTTATATTCCGAAGCTTCTCAAGTCTCTGCAGATAACCGGTGCCGTGTCCGCGAGCGTCAAGGATCCCGTATACAAATATAAATGGGTCGAGGAGAACGAGCCCGAGAACTTCGCGAGAACCTATAAGTGGCTCGACGTCAAAGAATACATAATCTGCCGCATGACCGACAAGTTCGTCATGACGCGCGACTCGGCTTTCGGCACTCTGCTCTACGATGTCCGCAAGGGCAAGGAGGGCTGGAGCCCCGAGATGCTCAAGATGTTCAACGTCAAGCCCGAGCATATGGCTGAGATAATCGACTCCACCGCTCTCGTCGGCGGTCTTACCGAAAAGGCTGCGGACGATCTCGGACTGTGCGAGGGCACGCCCGTATTCGGCGGCGGCGGAGACGCTTCGCTCATCGGCGTCGGCGCGGGCGCAGTCGCCCTCGGCGATACTCATATTTACTGCGGCACATCCGGCTGGGTCACGACCGTTGTTGACAAGAATATAGTCGACACGAGCGCGATGATCGCCGCGATAGTCGGCGCGCAGAACGGCAAACTCAACTACTTCGCGGAGCTTGAAACCGCCGGTAAATGCCTCGAGTGGGTCAAGGATCACCTTGCCCTCGATGAAATTGACATATTCCTCGAGAAGACCGATGTCGCCTCCTCGAAGGAGTCCATATTCACGAGCCTTTACGACTACATGTCGCATGTTATAAACAAGACCCCCGCAGGCTGCGGCGGAGTTATCTTCACCCCGTGGCTGCACGGCAACCGCTGCCCGTTCGAGGATCCGAACGCCCGCGGAATGTTCTTCAACATCAGCCTTGAGACCGGCAAGACCGAGCTCATCCGCGCCGTTGTTGAGGGCACCTGCATGCACCTACGCTGGTTCCTTGAGACCGAGGACAAAAAGACCAAGACCTCCGATGTTCTCCGCTTTGTCGGCGGCGGCGCTCTCTCCGACGTCACCAGCCAGATACTCGCGGACTGCACGGGCAGAACGGTCGAGGTCGTTGCAAGCCCGCAGAACGTCGGCGCAGTCGGCGCGGCGGTTATCTCCGCAGTCGGTCTGGGCATGATAGGCAGCATCGAAGAGGCGAAGAAGCTCGTCCCGGCGAAGAAGACGTTTATCCCGAACCCCTCGCTCAAGCCCATATATGACAAGAACTTCGCAGTCTTTAAGAACCTCTACAAGAGCAACAAGGAGAATTTTGAGGCTCTCAACGGCTGATAAACGGTTCAAACCGCCTTTTTGTGTCAATCATATCTTCGATTCCGCACTTGAAAAAGTGCAATACCCTGTGTTATACTGAAACAGGCAATAATTTTCGGACGATAAGGACGAAGGGAAGGTCTTAAAGAATGAAGAAAATCATCTCGGCTCTGCTCATCTGTATGCTCGCGGCAGTCTGCCTTTTCACCGGCTGCTCAAAAGCAAAGGGACTCAAAGTCAAGGACAGCAGCGGCAACGACCGCGTGCTCGTGACCGACGAAAACGGCAAGCCCGTCTATGACGAGGCAGGCAATATTGTCATTGTCGACACGGACGAAAAGGGCAAGGCAAAGAAGGACGAAAACGGCGAGCAGGCAACAAACGCCATCGCGCTCGATTATCTTCTCGTCTCCGGCAAGAACGCCTACTGCAGATATTTCACATTCACCCAGCCCTCCGGCTACGATATGTCGGCGGTCGGCACCGCGATAACCCTCACAAAAGGCGACGAGACCATCGACATAATTTATGACACCGAAAAGAGCGTCGATGACAAGTCCGCCGATATCGGCGAGGTCATCACCTCGCTCAAGGCGCAGGGCTTCAACCCCGAGGTCAACGACGAGACGAAGACCCTCTGCGGCGAGGACGCAAAGTTTACGGAGATAAAGGTCTCCGCAAACGGCAGAGAGGCGTTCATGGTCTCCGCCCTGTTCGAGAAGAACGGCGTGACCTATACCTGCACCTACAAAACTTCAAAAGCCGGCGCAAACACCGGAGATTTTGAATCAATTGTCAATTCTATTTCGTTCAGATAACAGACGATAAAAAGTATTCTGACTGTTGAAAGGAGAACAGTATGTTATTTTCACTTGATATCGGTATCGATTTGGGTACCGCGAACACCCTCGTGTTCGTAAAAGGTAAGGGCATCGTTATAAGAGAGCCCTCCGTCGTTGCGGTCGATCAGAAGTACAATCCGCCCAGAGTCGTTGCCGTCGGCACAGAAGCTAAGGAGATGATCGGCAGAACTCCCGGCTCCATAACCGCAGTCCGTCCCCTCAAGGACGGCGTTATCGCCGACTTCGACATCACCGCGGATATGCTCAAGGCTTTCATAAAGAAGGTCACGAAGAACTCCCCGCTCGCGAGAGTCCGCGTTATGATCTGCATCCCCTCGGGCGTTACCGGCGTTGAGAGAAACGCTGTCAACGACGCCGCGAGAAGCGCAGGCGCAAAATATGTCAGCCTCATTGAGGAGCCCATGGCTGCCGCTATCGGCGCGGGTCTCCCCGTCTCCGAGCCCACCGGAAGCATGGTCGTCGACATCGGCGGCGGCACGAGCGAAGTTGCCGTTATCTCCCTGGGCGACGTTGTTACCTCGAACTCCGCAAGAGTCGCGGGCGACAATTTTGATGAGTCCATCATCAACTACATCAAGAAGAAATACAACCTGCTCATCGGCGAGAGAACCGCTGAGGATATCAAGATAAAGATCGGCTCCGCCTATCCCTACGAGGGCGAAGGCGCGATGAACATCAAGGGCCGCAACCTCATGGACGGTCTGCCGAAGAACATCGAGATCTCCGCGGAGGAGATCAGAGAGGCTCTGTCCGACTCCGTCAATCAGATCCTCGATGTCATCAAGGCTACCCTTGAGAAGACTCCCCCCGAGCTCGCTGCGGACATTATCGACCACGGCATCATGCTCACCGGCGGCGGCGCTCTGCTCAGAGGTCTCGACAAGCTCATTGCCGCCGAGACCCGCATCCCCGTTCTCGTCGCGGAGAGTCCGCTCGACTGCGTCGTTGACGGAACAGGCATCTGCCTCGAGCATCCGCTCGATAAATAAACGCCTTTTCGCGGGTCGCTCTGCTTTCCGCAGACGGCCCGCGTTCTCGCAGGCTTACAAAAACTATGCGGCACAACGGTTTTTCTGCCTTTCTGCATACTTTTTGCAAACCCGCGGGATTTTTTGCGTTGTATAGACTTACTTCTTCCAAGCAAAGGAGAGACTCAATTGAAGTTTTACAAATCCAGAACATTCAAAATATTTGTCGGCGTGCTCGTCGTGCTGATTATCGGCGTTGCGGCGGCAGCGGCGATGCATTCGGGCTCTTCGCCCGCAAATTCCGTGATAAGCACGGTGTTTTCGCCGCTTCAGCGCGCGTCGTCGTTCTTGGCGCAGAAGTTTTCGGCTTTCTCGATAAACTTCAAGTCCTCCGCCACGCTCTCGAAGCAGGTAGATGAGCTGAACAAAGAAATCGAGGATCTTCAGAGCAAGCTCGTTGACTACGAGCAGATGAAGAGCCAGAACGCGCTCTACAAAGAATTCCTCGAGCTCAAAGAGAGCCACAAGGACTACAAATTCTGCGAGGCGTCGGTGGTCGGCAGAGATGCGGCGAACCCGCTCTCCGCTTTTGTTTTGAACCGCGGCAGCAATGACGGAATCGCCGTCAACGACCCCGTTATCTACGGCAAATATCTCGTCGGCGTCGTCACATCCGTGACCCTCACGCAGTGCACGATAAAAACTATACTCAACCCGAGCGTCAACACCAGCGCATATGAGATCCGCACGCGCGACCTCGGCTTTGTCACAACGACTGCGGCATACGCCAAGAACGGACTCTGCACCATGCCCGGTCTTTCGAGCTCAACGGCGGTCTCCCCCGGCGGAATCGTCTGCACATCGGGAGTCGGCGGCATCTATCCGCGCGATCTCATTATAGGCACGGTCACAAAGGTCGAGGACTCCGACACGGACATCTCCGCGACCGCGATAATCAAGCCCGGCGCGGACATAGCTTCGATAACAGATGTTTTTATAATCACCGAGTTCGAGGGTCAGGGTTCGAGCGTCACAGAGTAACAAATTTATCGAAAGGGACTTGTCTATGGGTCTCACAGCCGAAAAGAAAAGACTTATAATCCGCCGCGTGATTTTCGCAGTGCTGCTGATTTTCTGCGCCGTTATCCAGAATACGCCGGGACTTCTGCCCGAGCCGTTCGGCGCGCATCAGCTCGCAGTGACGGTCATGGTGGTCTGCATCGCGATGTTTGAGCGTGAGACTGCGGGCATGCTCCTCGGATTGCTCGCGGGCGTAGTGCTCGACGTGACCGGCGGCACCCAGGGCATAAACGCCATTTTGCTGACTGTAATCGGTCTCGTGTGTGGAATGCTCGTCAACAACATGATAAGAAACAACATCGTCACCGCGCTGATTTTCTCCGCGCTGGCGCTGCTTGTGCATACATTCGTCTACTGGATAGTGTTCGTCGCCGCGGCGGGAGTCCACGGCGGCAGGCTGCTGTTCACCTTCTGCCTGCCGAGCGTGCTCTACACAGTGATATTCACGCCGCTTTGGTTCTTAATAACAAGAGGCATCAGCAGGCTGCTGCCCAGCGAAGTAAAAAGATAAAAGAAAGGAGAAAGCCCGATGGATTCAAAGAGACTTGCGATAAGGCGCATTGCCCTGCCTTGCATACTGCTCGCGTTCATACTTGTCTTTGTCGGCGTGCTCGTCAAAGTTCAGCTCGTTGACGGCGAGGAATATGCGAGCGCCGTCAACACCGCGAAGCAGACTACCGTCACCATTCATGCGGCGCGCGGCGAAATAGTCGACCGCAACGGCAAACCCATAGTCGAGAACCGCCAGGGCTACTCCATAGTTTTCAACTATTCATATTTTCCCTCGAAGAAAGAGAACGCCGAGAGGAATTCTATAATAATCTCACTCATCAGGCTTTTTGAAGCGAACAACACCGAGTGGGAGAACGACCTGCCGATAGTCATTGACGCTTCGGGCGGACTCGTCTATAAAGCCGACAGCGAAAAAGAAATCGAGGTCATGAAAGGCAAGGACTACCTGAACCTCAACTCCTATGCCACGGCGCAGAACTGCTACGACGCGATGGTCGAGATGTTTGAGATCGACCCCAGCTATTCGCTCAAAGACGGTTTAAAAATCGCAGCGGTGCGCTATCAGATGCTCCTGAACGGCTTCGGAGTCAGCAACTCTTATACTTTCGCCGAGGATGTCAGCGATGTGCTCGTCGCAAAAGTTAAAGAGAACAGTGCGACTTTCAAGGGCGTTGACGTTGAGGTAGTGCCCTACAGACACATTGTTGACGGCACCCTCGCCGCACATATTATAGGCACCGTCGGCAAGATAAACGCCGAGGAATACGCCGAGCTCAAAGAAAAGGGCTACGGTATGAACGACATGGTCGGCAAAAGCGGAATCGAATACTCGATGGAAGAGTATCTGCGCGGCACAGACGGCGAAAAGGTCGTCACCGTAGACCCGGACGGCAACGTCTCCGAGACTGTGACGAAAGAGCCGGTTCAGGGCGCGACGGTCGTGCTCACCATTGACGCCGATATGCAGAAATTGGCGCAGGATACCTTCGCGAAGTGGACAGAGAACTACGCCAAATCATCGAAGAACAAATACGGAGTTCCCGCCGCGGGCGCGCTCGTTGTCAACGACCCGAACACGGGCGAGATTCTGACTATTCTCAGCTATCCGACCTATGATCTGAACACCTACAGCGAGAAATACTCGGAGCTGAGCAAAGACGAGCGCACGCCGCTCTGGAACAGGGCACTGCGCAGCACCTACGCCATAGGCTCGACCTCGAAGCCCTCGGTCGCCATAGCGGCTATTGAAGAAGGACTCACAAACCGCGACAGGGTCATCCGCTGCACGAGAGAGTTCAAATACCTCGACCACACATTCTACTGCAACATCAACCACAAAGACCGAAACCTGACGCTCAGAACTGCGCTCCAGGATTCGTGCAACATATATTTCTACACCTGCGGCGAGGAGCTCGGAGTCAGCAGGCTCAACGAATACCGCTCCATGCTCGGGCTCGGCGTCAAGACCGGCGTTGAGCTGACCGAGGCGGAGGGCATTGAGGACAGCCCCGAGTACCGCGAAAGCATCGGTCAGACATGGCTGCCCGGCTATCTGATCCTTTCGTCCATCGGCGAAGGTGGTACGCGCTTCACGCCCATACAGCTCGCGAACTACGTCGCCACGATAGCAAACGGCGGCACGAGGTACGAACAGCATCTCATCAAATCGGTCAAGAGCGCCGACTATTCCGAGACGCTCGTTGAAAAGACTCCGAAAGTCGCGCTCGAGACGGGCATATCGAAATATGCCATCGACTGCGTCACCGAGGGCATGGAGTACGTTGTCAACAACAACCGTATTATACAGTCGGCTCTCAAGGGGCTCGACGTTCAAACCGCCGCAAAGACAGGTACTTCCGAAGAGAACAGAAAGGTAAACGGCGTCAGCCAGGTTATCAACAACGGTCTTTATATCACCTTCGCGCCGAGCAAAAACGCCGAGATATCCATGGCGTTCATCTGCGAGGGCGTCTACGGCTCGTACTCCCTCGCGCAGATCGCAAAGCCGATATACGAATACTACTTCAACAGCTCGCAGACGGCAGCCGCGCCGCAGAGCGAGAATACTCTTCTGGGGTGATTAGATTAAATGGCTGAAAAAATAGTTATCGCCTCCGGCAAGGGCGGCGTCGGCAAATCATCTCTGACGGCCGGACTTGCGCGCGCGCTGAGCGGCGCCGGCAAGCGCGTGCTCATGCTCGACATGGACATCGGACTTCGCAGCCTCGACCTGATTTTCGGCACCCAGAAAGACGTGCTCTTCGACTGGGGCAATGTTATCGACGGCGGATGCGAGCCGAATCAGGCGGCACTCGCCGCGGGCGGTCCGATGCTGATGACTGCGCCGCTGCGCATGTCCGACTCGTTCACCAAAGAGAGCATGAGAGAGCTTGCAGACAAGCTCGCCAAAGACTACGACTATATATTTTTTGACGCTCCGGCGGGACTCTCCGACGGATTCGAGCTCGCCTGCGCCGCAGCGGACAGGGGCATTGTCGTCTCCACCGCCGACGCGGTATGCGTGCGAAGCGTCAACATAACAGCAGGCGCGATGCGCAAACTCGGGCTTTCGGACATAAGGCTCGTCATCAACCGCTTTGACGAAAAGGCTGTATGCAAAAAGAAGCTGCTCAACATCGACGATGTCATTGACGCGGTATGCGTTCAGCTAATCGGCATCGTACCCGAGGACGCGGCGGTGTCGCACTGCGCGGTGCGCGGCGAACCGCTCCCGGCATCGAGCGCGGCGGCAAAAGCGTTTTCGCGCATAGCCAAAAGAATTGACGGCGGCGTTTCGCCGCTGCTGGGGTGAAGTATAACCTATATCCCCGCGGCAGCCGCGACATTGCAAATTACCGCCCATCGTTTTCAGGGTGCTTATGATATCCGCTTGCGGTCAAATACCGCACAATTTTACAAAAGTAAAGCAAACGACTTTATAAACCCCGAGGAACAAGCCTCCAATAGCCTCGCCGCAGTGAAACGGGCTATCTGAGGACGCGGACAACGTCGCCGAAGCACCGCCGGTGGCGGATAAAGCGAGGCGATGTTGGCGAAAAACAAGGAGCATAGCGCCCGCTCCAAGGGCGATAGGCGACTATGTTTTGAGAGGGCTGGACGGCTTGCGAAGCAAGATGCACGAGCCCGTACTGTTTGAGCGGGGCGAGTTTACGTGCGAATGTGCCGAGCAACTAACTGAGAGCCGCAAGCTATGTACTGCGGCGTGGCGTTGTCGGGGGGTACAGGGGAGCCTGATGGATTCCACGATAAATTCCAATTTTCTCTATACAAGTCCACCACAAAAATACAAAACAGCCGCAACAGTAACCCCGTTGCGGCTGTAAGCTTTTATTAAATTACCGTCAGTCGGTGACATTCTCCCAGAAGAAGTCGCGCTTGTCCTGAGTGTTGAGCAGGACAACGGGCTTGAGCTGGTTGAGGTTCGCGCCCTCGTTCTTCTTCATCTCGAGATACTGGTGATAAGTGCCCTTCTTGACGAAGTGAAGCTCGGTCTTGCCGAGGGTCTTTTCGTGCCAGGCATCGCTGATGAAGAGGTTCGAATCGCTGAGCTTTTCGTCAAATACCGCCGCGAACTCCTGACGTCTTGCGGGGTCGATTTCGTCCTCGGTCTCAACGAAGAGGACATAGTGGCCGGGAGTAGTCGTCTCAGTGTCGGGATAGACGCTGTGACCTATCGCGACCGTGCCGAAACGGTCGCACATCTGCTCAACCGCCCAGTCAACCATGCTCTGGTCGGTCTTTTCTCCGCCGATGTTAAGCACCTGGTTGAGTCTGTACTTGAACATTACCGTCGGAGACTGCTTGTAGAAGCCGGTGACCTCGACGACGTCGTCAATGCGGTAACGGTAGAGACCGGAGAGATTCGTGATGATTATTTCATATTCCTCGCCGGGCTTTACTTCGCTTATGGTGAACGGGCGGGTGCCCTCGGGAGCGCCGACGGGCAGGAACTCAAAGAATCCGTTGTGAGGAAGAATTACGCAGTCGTTGGAGTTGAGCGCTATCGGCACTGCAACAAGATCCTCGGAAGCGCCGTAGCCCATGTTGTGAATCGGGAGATTTCCCGTGTAACGACCCAGCTTCTTCGAGTATACCTCGAGTGAGCCTGCGCCCATGCCGAACATCCAGCAGCAGTTCTTCCAGATTCGGGGGACTATCGGAGTGTCAAAGCCCTTTTCAAATTCGCTGCGAAGCTCGGCGGCGCGGTCGGGCATGGGCTTAATGCGCTTCATGAGCTTTTCTTTTACCTGGGGCGGGCACGCGATGCTCTCGTTTATCGTGCCGTGCTCAATGTCGTCGCAGAGCATCTCCCAGTTGTCCTCGAGATAATGCATCATCGACTCGAGAACGGTTATTATCATTGTGCTCAGGTAGCTCACGTCTCTGTCCATCAGAGCGAAACGCAGCTTGAAATACTGCATATCCGTTCTGCTCGGATCCTCCGGGAACATTATCTCCGGGGGAGAGGTGACAAAGGAGCTGACTATGGGCTTTAAGTACATCATCGGGATACCGGAAAGGCAGCTGCAGGTCTTTCCGTTGGGAAGGCGGTGGGGCGTTATCTCGAGCGTCAGCATGCCTTTCTGAGGAGGCAGACGCTTGCCGTGCGCGTGGAACCACTTGACGGCGCAGCCGACGGGAGCCGAGAAGCTGAAGCACTGGCAGTTCCACAGCGACCTTGCGGCGAGGGGAACGAGCTTCGGCTTGCCGATGCTGCCGGAGGACTCGGCGTATCTGTGTATGCGGTATCTGGTTATAAGATTTCTTTCGCCGGTTTCAACCATGCGGTCGATATATTTCTCGTAGTCCTTGTAGCGCGAGAGAGGAACCTTTGCCTGATAGTCCGCAACGGAGTGAACGTCCTTGAAATTGTGCGCCTTGCCGTATACGGTGTTCTTGTTGTCGCGCATGAGCTTCTTGACAATGTGTTCCTGAACCTTAACGGCGTTTTTCGCATAGATCCCGAGCTTGACGTGCTCCGCAAGACCCAGGAAGCCGCCGAAGTCGGTCATAAGGCGGCTAAGCGGTTTGATTTTCATATTTTCCTTGCATCTCCATCCCATGGCGGCGGCTGTCTGTTCGCAGCCTGTCCCACCTTAATATGCTGTTATTTTAGTATAAGTATAATTGTATTTTGTTCCTTTTATGAACTTAAGAAAGATTTAACAATAGAGAATCAAAACAGCAGGGGATTCAGAGCCAATCTGTTTTTTTGATATTGAAAAGACCGCACTTATATGTTATCATCTTCTTGATATTCGCAGGGGAGGCGGAAAGGTGAAGAAAAAGAGTAATAATGCAGTTATTCAGTACCTGAAATTCATCGTCGTCGGCAGTATAAACGCGATAGTCAACTATGTTGCGTATGCCGCCGTTGTTTTTGTCGGGGGTCACTATGTGCTTGCGACTCTTGTGGGCTTCGTGCTCAGTGTGCTCTCGTCATATCTGATTAACAGCAGCCTTGTCTTTGAACGCGATGAGGGAGTCAAGGGCTGGCAGGTTCTGCTCAGACTCTATGTTGTGTATGCTTTCTCGGGACTGTTTTTGACAACCTTGCTCACCTGGCTCTTCCTTGACGTATTGAACCTCGAGGAGGGCGTAAGGTCGTTGGGCGAGGCCATAAGGCAGTCGGGCGTCGATATGACCGACAGAAAGCTCGCGGAGTATATCGCCCCGTGCATAGTCGCGGTTATAGTAACGCCGCTTAACTTTGTGACAAACAAGTTCTTTGCATACAAAAAGCTCGGCAAATCCTCGAAAGAAAAAGCAAAAAAAGAAGAAGTGCAAAACGCATCGACCGGACGCGATCAGTGAAGCTGATTCGTCCGGCTTTTTGGCTTTTTAATATAAATTATAAACTTTTTCTAAACTAATGCAAATGTTTATTAATTTCGTTATAGTAAAAAAGAATGCTCTGCAATCATATAAAATTATGTTTTGAGAGAACTCTGTAAGGGGTACGGAGTTCAAGGCCAGAGAAAATAAAATATGAGGGAAGGAATCACAAAATGAAAAAGAAGTACAAGGACGTATACTATGATGTGCCCGATGTCAAGACGATAAAGGAGCTTGTCATCCACGGCGTCGGCGAGGGAAAGGATCAGCCCCTCTTTATGTATGACAACGTGAACGGCACAAAGGACAATCCGTTTATCACCAAAACGTTTAACGACGTTTGGCACGATATCAACTGCCTGGGCACATATATGTTTGCCCACGGCGTCAAGGACTGCAATGTCGCTATTATCGGCGAGAACTCATATGAGTGGATAATCGCGTTTTTTGCGAACCTTCTCGGAAAGATAGTCAGCGTTCCGCTTGACCCCAAGCTTCCTGCAGAGGATCTTGCCGTTCAGCTCAACGAGGGCGAGTGCAAGGCTATCTTCTATTCCGAGTATTATGCTCCGACAGTCGAGAAGATAAAAGAGATAGGTGCTCCCATGGATACATATCTCTATATCCCCGATTTTCAGAAGTACATCGATGAGGGCGAGAAGCTCCTTGCGGACGGCTACACCGAGTATAAGGATGTCGTCGTATCTCCCGATGATCTCGCAACCATCGTTTTCACCTCCGGCACCACCGGCAAGAGCAAGGGCGTTATGCTCACTCACGGCAACCTCGCTTCTGTTGTCACCTCCTCCTGCATGTGCTTCCAGGGCGGAAACTCCGTCGGCTTCCTGCCGCTTAACCACACCTTCTCGTGGGTTGCGACTATCTTCGCCGCGTTTATCATCATCACCTACGGCTATATCTGCGTAGATATAAAGAACCTCGTTAAGGATTTCCAGACCCATCATCCTCAGAACTTCTCCGGCGTTCCGCTGGTTGTCGAGACTATCTATAAGCGCGTCTGGAAGACCGCGAGAAAGACCGGCAGAGAGGAAGTCCTCAAGAAGGGCATCAAGATAAGCCGCTTCCTTCTCAAGTTCGGCATCGACGTCCGCCGCAAGTTGTTCGCTCAGGTTCATGAGCAGCTCGGCGGAAATCTGAAGTATATCATTGTCGGCGGTGCTGCACTTGACCCCGAGTATGAGCAGGGTCTCTATGACCTCGGTATACAGGTTCTCAACGGTTACGGCATAACCGAGTGCTCGCCCGCAGTTACCACCAACACCATGGAAAATCATAAGTCCGGCAGCGTCGGCAGACCGCTTCCGTGCAACGAGATAAAGATAAACGATCCCGATGAGGACGGCGTCGGCGAGATATATGTCCGCGGCTCCAACGTCATGAGAGGCTATTACAAGGATCCCGAGGCAACCGCCGCGGCATTCGACAACGGCTGGTTCAAGACCGGCGACTACGGCAGAATCGATGAGGACGGCTTCCTCTTCTTCGTCGGCCGCAAGAAGAATCTTATCATTACCAACAACGGTAAGAACGTTTCTCCCGAGGAACTTGAGGACAAGCTTTCTCAGCGCTGCCACGCGATCCATGAGATTCTCGTCAGCCAGGAGGGCAACAAGATCGTCGCAGAGGTTTATCCCTACTACGAGGACTACGGCAAGGAAGCGGATCAGCTCATCAAGGACGCTGTCAACCAGTTCAACCGCGACATGCCCAGATGGAAGAACATCGACAAGCTCGAGTTCCGCTCCGAAGAGTTCCCGAAGACCACGACCCTCAAGATTAGAAGAAACTACAAAGAGCTTGAAAAAGCGGGCAAAATCTGATTCTTTTAATCAGAATAACACAAAACGAGAGCTTCCGACATGTGTCGGAGGCTCTTTTTAAATATTTTTGTTGTCATTTCTAACAAACTTTTGGCGCTTGTTTTGTAGGATGTTCCAAAAAAACTGCTTTTACTTCGTCATAATACACAATCAGGAACACTCTGATTGTGCAATATGCACATAAGATTTTAATGTGGTTAAAAGCAATTATTCAAACTGGTAGGTTTATAAAAGTCTGTTTCTTTAGTGAAATTGCACAAATAAGAGCACACTTGTTTGTGCAAAATTACTTGACAAATAGCGGAAACTGAGTATAATGAAAGCATACCAAATGAAAGGACTGACAGATATGATGATGAAGCAGTACTACAAGATGGAACAGGACCTGTTTGGTGAGATTGAGAAGGAGAAGAAGTTCAGCTTCCACAAGCTCATAATGCTTCTCGCGCTTAGTTCTGTAGCAAGCAAAGCTACAATATAACTTAAGCGGCGGCTTCTCAGCCGCAGGAACTAAAACAAGCCCGAAAGGGTTCCAATATATCGGCACCGCACAGTTTTGAGTGCGGCGCTGTTTTTTTATGTCTATAATTTTTTCAATCGATAGATGCGGCACTAAATTCCTATTGTTTTTTTCGTCTCAAAATGATAAACTGGAGCCTGAAGAGAAAATCGTAGGGAGGAAACAGGATGAACAAGCCCGTATTCAGACTCAAATATTCTCTCGCCGGCGCAGTTTATGAGACCGTCGGCTATTCTGGACCGCACTTCTCGGTCATTACCGTTAACGATGAGAGCGGAGTGAAGCTGACTCTAATTCCCTCGCGCCCGATAACGCTCATTTCGGCGTCGCTCGAATTCTGGCATGAGTATGAAAAGAACGAAAAATTCTTTGTCAACGGCTATCAGTCGTGGACAACATCGGGCGAGATGTCCGCAGAGGATATCTATCGCGGAACGACTCCGCTCGCTGGTGTCACAAAATATACGAAAGATATGGCGATAACCTCCGGCGACTATGCGTTCACCCGCTATGAGCCGCGCCCGGGCTTTTTCCATAGCTTTACATATACCTATCTCCGCCGCGGCGATGAGTTTGAGCTCTTCGGCTCGCTTAGCGAGAGAAACGGCTATACCGTTTTTTATTCGGATATGGAGAAGCATATTTTCTCCGTCGAAAAGGATGTCGAGGGGCTGACTATAAGCGAACCGTATGAGATGTTTGATATCGTTCGCGTTGTCGGCGGCTACGACGAGGTGTTTGATAAGTATTTTGCTGCTATGAGTCTACCTGCAAAGAAACACATCGACAGGCTCACGGGCTATACTTCGTGGTATAACTACTTCCAGAAAATAGATGAAAATATAATTCTGCGTGATTTAAAAGGACTTTCAAGGGCGCGCGAGAGCGTCAATATATTCCAGATCGACGACGGTTATGAGCCTTTTGTCGGCGACTGGCTCGACTATAACGGCAAGGACTTCCCCAACGGCATGAAAACAATAGCCGACGCTGTCCACAGGGAGGGCTATCTCGCGGGAATATGGCTTGCGCCGTTCAATGTCCAGCGCGGCAAATCACGAATATTGAAAGAGCATCCCGATTGGCTCATTCGCAATCCCGACGGCAAGCCACAGCTCGGCTGCGTCGCATGGGGCGGCGCGTATACGCTCGATATCTATAACCCCGAGGTGCGCGAGCATCTGAAAAAAGTCTTTGACACTGTATTGAACGACTGGGGCTACGATATGGTGAAGCTCGACTTTCTCTACAGCCAGTGCAGGACTCCGCGCGATAATAAGACCCGCGGAACCATCATGTGCGAGGCGATGGACTTCCTGCGCGAGTGCGTCGGCGATAAGCTCATCCTCGGCTGCGGCGTGCCGCTCGGCCCCGCGTTCGGCGTTGTCGATGCGTGCAGGATAAGCTGCGATGTCGATTTATCTTACGGCGGCAAGTTCTATAACTCCATGTCGATAAACAACGAGCTGCCCAGCGCGCAGAATGCCATAAACAACAGCATGTTCCGCCGCCACCTCAACGGCAGAGCGTTCTTAAATGATCCCGATGTTTTCTTCCTGCGCGACCATAATCTGACTTTTACATGGGAACAGAAACTGCTGCTCGCGAAGATAAACAACCTCTTCGGGCGCGTGCTCTTCGTATCCGACGATGCCGGGGAATACAGCGAAGCGGAGCTCGAAGTGCTCAAAGAGACTTTCAGAGAATCCGATGCAAAGATTCTCGATGTCAAATGCGTCGGTGCCCGCGCGGACGGAAACTATGAGATAAAATTTATCGAAAACGGCGAAGAAAAGCTGTTGTATTTCAACCTATTCACGGGCGCGAGCAACATACTCGAAGTCAGATAAACAAATCAATATCGGCACTCTGCATTTTTGCAGGGTGCTTTTTTGTTCTACCCGGGGACAAGGCTTCATATTATTTAGAGAAACGGAGGCGATATCATGCGGGCGGCGGATTCATTTGACAGCGCGGTGGACTTTCTCGATTATCGGCTTCGCACCGCTCTGCTCGGGGTCGACAGCCGCGTCAAAGAGAGCGCGTATGAAATTCGACTGCGCGCCGCGAGACCCGTTGTTATAGTCACGCGCGGCGGCTCGCTGTTTGTTTATAAAAGCGGCAGAACCGGCTCGGTCTATTCGCCGGGTGCGCTTGCGGCAACCCCTGCGGAGCTTCAGGCGAGCTTTTCGCGCATGTGCGGCTATTCCGTCCATTCTAATTCCGCCGCTGCGGCGAGCGGGTTTATAAGCCTCGCCCACGGACACAGAGCCGGAGTTTGCGGAACGGCGGTCATGGCGGAGAACGGGACGGTGAAGTCCTTTCGTGATATCTCGTCCGTGAATCTGCGCATCGCCCATGAAATTCCGGGCGCGGCGGATGAAATATATCCGTCTCTCTTTTCTCAAGGTATCGTGTCCGCGATTATCGCGGGACCTCCGCTCTCGGGCAAAACAACGCTCCTGCGCGACCTCGCACGCAGGCTGTCGGGCGTCTCAGGCGGCAGATATTATCGTGTGGCGATAGTTGACGAGCGCGGGGAGATAGCCGCTTCGAGCGGCGGATGCCCGCAGTGCGATGTTGGCTTCTCCGATGTTCTGACAGGCTATCCGAAAGATGTCGGTATTTTGACAGCGCTCAGAACTCTCTCGCCTCAGATAATCATCTGCGACGAGATAGGCAATCTCTCCGAAACGAAGCGCATCTTGGAGGGTATGAACTCTGGCGTGAATTTTCTCGTCAGCGTCCATGCCGGCAAAGATGAAAATCTGCGTAGCCGTCCCGCCGCGGCGAAGCTGCTCTCGTCCGGTGTGTTCTCGAAGCTCGTCATGCTCGGCGAACGCCCGGGTGAGACGGCTGGAATATATGATCTGAAGGAGCATTTTTATGCGAATGATCGGAGCCGTCCTGACGGCGTCGGCGCTGCTGCTCGCGGGCGGATATGCGGCGCGTATGCTGAGCCTGCGCGTGAGCCTGCTTGAAAAGATATGCATTATGCTGCGCGTTGTGCGGACCCAGCTTGAATGCTGCTGCTGTCCGGTCGGCGATGTGCTCGGGATACTCGGTTCGACCCCGGATTTGAAAGAACTCATGTTTATCCCGGAGTGCATAAAGCTCTGCGATTCCGAGCCGTTTCCGCAGGCATGGAGCGATTCGCTCTCCGCGCGGAAAAACACAGTCGGCTTGACCTCGTCCGATGTCTCGCGGCTTGTCTCTTTTGGCCGCTCGCTCGGCACTACCGCGCTCGAGGGGCAGATAGCAAACTGCGATATGTTCTGTGCCGATTTTGAACTGAGACTATCGGAGGCGCGGGAGAAGAAAAAGAAATATGCAAAAGTTCTGCCGCCTCTCGGCGCGCTCGCGGGCGCAGTCATTGTGATAGCGGCTGTCTGATAAATTCAGGAAAGGAACGGCGTTTGCCGTGCATCGTCTATGGAAGCGGGAATAGTTATAAAAATAGCAATGGTCGGCATAATCGTGGCGGTGCTCAGTCAGGTACTATCTAGAGCGGGACGCGATGATTATGCGCTGATAACCGTGCTGGCGGGCATAGCCGCAGTGCTTATCATGCTGCTGCCGTATCTTTCGCAGCTGCTCGATGCCGTCAACGGCATGCTCGGTGGCTGATATGGCGGAGATAATTAAAACCGCCGCGCTCGCGGTGTCGGTGTGCGTGCTGTGCGCCGTGATAAAGCAGTATCGCCCGGAGTATGCCCCGATAGTGCAGATAGCGGCAGTCGCGGTGATAGCGGCGTCCGCCGTACGCATTTTGCAGAATATAATCTCGCAGCTCGATTTCTTCTCCGGGATGTCGGAGACTGGCGGCGAGTGCATATCCGTGCTGATAAAGGCGCTCGGTGTTGCGGTCGCGGCGCAGATCGCGGGCGATATCTGCCGCGACAACGGCAATTCCGCCGTGGCGGGCGTGTTCGAGCTTGCGGCAAAGGCTACGATAATCGCGCTCGCCCTGCCGCTGATAAAGTCGGCAGTTGCGCTCGCAAAAGAACTGATAAATATTTGAGGGACGTCTATGAGATGCTTGAAAGTGATTGCGGCTCTGCTGATGCTGCTCGCGCTCAATACTGCCGTGTGCTTCGCTCTTGAAGAGGAGACGACGGACAATTATTCGTCTTTTTATGAGTCGAGCGGAGCGGACAGCCTCGACGATTCTCTGCCCGATGATGTGAAAGACACTATTGACTCGGCGGGGATAGATATATCAAATTGGCAGTCGATGCTCTCGCCCTCGCCTAAAAAAATTATCTCCATGTTCGCCGACATCGCGCGCGGGAGCTTCAAAAAGCCGATAAAAGACATGGTTATAATCGCGGGCGTTGTTGTTCTCGTCGGTCTTATCAAAGGCACTGCAGCCGCCGAAAATTTTTCCGAGCCGCTGAATATAGTCATAGGCTGCGCCGTCGCGATAACCGTCTTCGTCTCGTCTGCCGGAGTTATCTCGCAGGGGATGAGCGCCGTTGAGGCGACTTCTGATTTTATGCTCGCGCTCATTCCTGTGCTCGCCGGCATAATAACCGCCGCGGGGAATCCTACGCTCGCCCTGACTTACGGCTCGTTTGCCATGGCGGCGGCGCAAGTGGCGGCGCAGACGGCAGGGAATATAATAATGCCCCTGTGCGGTGCGTTTTCGGCTTTCGGCGTGTCCGCGTCGCTGAGCCCCGAATTGAAGCTCATAAAGCTCGCGGATATGATAAAAAAGCTGACTATAGGCGTTCTGTCATTTGTTGCGGCGGCGTTTTCGGCTGTTCTTGGGCTCAAAAGTCTTCTCGCCGGGAGCGCGGACACCTTGGCTTCAAAGGGCATAAAGCTTGCGCTCAGCTCCGCCGTGCCGATAGTCGGCGGCGCGCTCAGCGACGCCTATTCGTCGATAATCGGCAGCGTATCTCTGCTCAAAAGCACGGTCGGCGTGTTCGGCGTTATCGCCGTTGTGATGATAGACTTGCCCGTCGTTCTTCAGTTGACGGCAAGAATTATTTTGTTGAAGCTCCTCGGCGTGCTGTCCTCGTCCATGGGGGACGATACAACAGGCGAAGTGCTCGATACTCTCTCGTCCGCGCTGACCGTGATAAATGCGGCGGTGATTTTTACGGCGGCTCTCTTTATTATCTCAACGGGGATAGTCATCTCCGTGAAAGCTGGTGCTTAGCATGGAAGAACTGAAAAAATGGGCGCTCGGCGTGTGCGCCGCGGCGATATTCTCGTCGGTCATATATGCGCTCGTGCCAAAGGGAAATATGCAGAAAATAATGCGGTGCGTCACTGCGCTGGCGGTCATATGCGCGCTCGTTTTCCCGCTTGCGAGCGCCATAATGAAAACAAATTTTTCTGCATCCTCGCCCGACACAGAGGCTCTGATACCGAGCAAATTAAATAACGAAGTGAACTACCGCCTGACCGCCGCATATGCCCAGCAGATGCAGGACGGCGTGCAGGAAATACTCGCGTCCTACGGCTATCCCGACTGCGAAATAGACCTTTTGACGGATATTGATGAGTATGGCGGCATATTTATTAAAAAGGCGAATATCATATTGCCGGGCGGGGCAGTGCTGAAAGAAGCGGCAGTCGAGAAACTACAAAACCTGTTGGGGGACGCAGTGATAGATATAAGAACCGGGAGCACAAGCTGATGGATATAAAACACTTTTTTGAAAAATTGAAGTCCGTATTCACTTCCGACAAGAAGCTTGCCGTGCTCTGCGCGGTCGGCGTGCTCGGTGCGGTGCTGCTCATTATCTCCGAATTTATTCCGTCAGGCGAAAAGAAGGCGGAGAAAAAAGAGAGCGTCACTGCGGCGCAGAGCCAGGAGACCTATGCCGAGGACATAGAAAAACGCCTGACAGAGATAGTCTCTTCGATAGACGGAGCGGGCAAGACCCGCGTCATGGTGACTCTCGAGAGCGGCGCCGAGCAGGTCTATGCAAAAAACGAAAAGATAAAAAGCGACACCTCCGGCGGCACGGCTCTCGAAAAAGAAAACTTTTCGGATGAAAAGGAGTATGTTCTTATAGAGACCGACGGGAACGAGGGCGGAATGATAATAAAACTCATTCAGCCGAAGATCCGCGGCGTTGCGGTCGTCTGCGAGGGCGGCGGCTCGGATGCCGTGCGCCAGGAGATAACCCAGGCGATAACCGCCGTTCTTGATATCAGCGCGTCGCGCGTATATATCACGAAAATGTCGGCGTAACAGCGCCGTTCAAATAAAAGAAACCCGAAAGGATTGATATTTATGGTCGTCAGGAAAAGGCAGATAATCGCCGCGGCACTCGTTCTCGCCCTCGGCTCGGCGGTGTTTATAAACTGGTATTATAACCGCCCGTCGGTGAAGAGCGCGAACGCGAAGCCGTCGGTCGAGGCGGTTGATAACACGGGCGGGAATCTCGGCGATGCGCAGCTTGTCAATTCGTCGGGAGTCTCGGAGAGCGCGGTGGCAACAGGCAAGAGCAGCGATTATTTCGCCTCCGCCAAGCTCAGAAGAAATTCCGCCCATGACGAAGCGTCGGAGACCCTCAACAAAGTTATAAAAGACAGCTCGTCCGATGCCTCCGCAGTCAAGGAGGCGACCGAGGCGCTCAAGGCTCTGTCAAACGCGATAAAGCTCGAGGGTGATATTGAAGCGCTGATAAAAGCGAAAACCGGCGGCGACTGCGTCGTGATAATCAACAATAACTCCGCCGAAGTAATAGTCGCAAAAGGTGCTTTGAACGACACGGTTATCCTCCAGATAAAGGAGATAGTTCTCAAACAGACCGGTTTTTCAGCCGAAAACATAACAATTGTTGAATTAAGTAGTTGAGAATTTTCAAGTTTGTGTTATAATATAGGGCAGAAGGAGGAATGCCCTGTGGAAGAAAACAAAACTGTTGACAATATCGGCAACCTCGTAATATCCGAGGATGTCATTGCATCGATAGCTCTCAATGCCGCCAAGGACGTTGAAGGCGTGAGCAGCTTTGCCGCCAGGACTCCCGACGTACATTCGATCTTCAAGCTCGGAGAGGGTGCGGCGAAGTCCGTGCGCGTCTTGTCGTCGGATAACGATGTCAAGATATATATCCATGTCAATATCGCGCCCGGAACAAAGATTCCGAAGGTCGCGGCGGATATTCAGAAGAATGTCAAGAACGCCGTCCAGAGCATGACCGGAAAGATGGTCTCGAAGGTCAACGTCTCGATAGCCGGTATGGATATCAAGCCCGAAAGCGAAAAGTAAATTTTTCAAGCCCTCTCTTGCGGGAGGGCTCGATTCGGTTTTTATGCCGAGCAATGTTTACCGCCCGAGAGCGGAATTCTGAGGGGAGTACAGGAAAGTTTATGACAAGAAGCCAGTCGAGAGAGCAGGCGTTTGCCCTGCTGTTTGAAAAGTCCTTCAATCCCGAGACGGATATGGACGATATTATATCTCTCAGCCTTGAAAACGAGCTTATAGAGCCGGACGAGTTCGCGTCCATGCTCGCCCAGACTGCGTGGGACAAGCTGTTTTCAATCGACGATATCATCGAAAAATATTCAAAGAACTGGAAGAAGCACAGAATATCCCGCGTCGCTCTGTCCGCTATGCGACTGAGCATTTGCGAGCTTATGTACATACCGGAAGTCCCGGTCGGCACCTCGATAAACGAGGCTGTCGAGCTGTGCAAAAAATACGCTACGGCAGAGGATGCGTCGTTCGTCAACGGTGTTCTCGGCTCTGTGGCGCGTGAAGAAAAGCTTGCCGACAGAAGCGGCTCCGACGCCCCGGAAGGGGAATAAGCCATGGCTGTTTATCTTGGCATAGATACAAGCAACTATACTACATCCGCCGCAGCCTTTGATGATGTGAGCGGATGTGTTTTTCAAAAGAAGATGCTTCTGCCCGTCAAGAGCGGCGAGCGCGGACTGCGTCAGAGCGACGCCGTGTTTCATCATACACAGCAGCTCTGGCAGGTCGTTTCTGCTGTTATCGACGAGTGCGGCAAGCCTGATTTTATCGGCGCGTCATATGCTCCGCGCGATGCGGAGGGCTCGTATATGCCGTGCTTTACCGTCGGACTCAATACTGCGAAGTGCCTCTCATCTGCCCTGGGCGTGCCGCTTTATGAATTCTCGCATCAGGCGGGTCATGTCGCGGCGGCTGTCTATTCGAGCGGGCATATTGAACTTTTTGACCGCGAGTTTATCGCGTTCCATGTCTCCGGCGGAACGACCGAGGCGCTCTTGGTGCGCCCCGATGAAGAGAAGCTTCTCAATATTGATATCATCGGCAGAACTCTCGATCTCAACGCGGGACAGGCTGTTGACAGGGTCGGCGTTGCTATGGGACTCAAGTTCCCTGCGGGCGCAGAACTCGAAAAACTGGCGCTCGAAAGCCAAAAAGTATTCAAGCCAAAACCCTGCGTCAAGGGCACAGACTGCTGCCTTTCGGGCATTGAAAACAAGTGCCTCGATATGATAAAAAGCGGCGAGGAGCAGTGCGATATTGCGCTCTATTGCCTCGATTCCGTGGCGGCGGCTCTCGAAAAAATGACGAAGAATATACTCGGAGAATACGGCAACCTACCGCTTGTCTTTGCGGGCGGCGTGATGTCCAATTCAATAATACGCCAAAGATTTACAAAGGAGTTCGGCGCATACTTTGCCGAGCCTGCATTCTCGGCGGATAATGCCGCCGGAACGGCGTATCTGACTTATCTCAGGGAGCAGAAAAATGCTTGAAACCGTCAGCGTAACAGTAAGTCAACTTAACAGATATATAAAATCCGTTATGGATTCGGACTATAACCTGCGAACGGTGTTCGTCAGCGGGGAGATATCGAATTTTACGAATCATTACCGCACCGGGCATTTCTACATGACCCTCAAGGACGAGAAAGCGGCAGTGCGCGCAGTCATGTTCAAGTCCGATAACGAACGCCTCGGCTTCATGCCCGAAAACGGCATGAAGGTTATCGCCAGGGGTCATGTCAGCGTCTTTGAGCGCGACGGTCAGTATCAGCTTTATATCGAGGATATGCAGCCCGACGGAGCGGGCGCTTTGAGTATTGCCTTTGAACAGCTCAAGAAAAAGCTTGAAGCAGAGGGACTTTTTGCACAGGAGCGCAAACGCCCGATACCGCGCTTCCCGAAGCGTGTCGGCGTCGTCACTTCGCCGACGGGCGCTGCGGTCAGGGACATTATAAATGTCATAACGCGCCGCAGCCCGTCAACGCAGATAATCCTCTGTCCCGTGCAGGTGCAGGGTGCGTCTGCGGCGGGTCAGATATCCGATGCCATAAGGCGGTTCAACGCAGGGCGTTATGCCGATGTGCTCATAGTCGGGCGCGGCGGCGGCTCGGTCGAAGAGCTCTGGGCTTTTAACGAAGAAAAAGTGGCTCGCGCAGTTGCGGCGAGCGATATCCCTGTTATCTCTGCAGTCGGTCACGAGACGGATTTCACTATCTGCGATTTCGCGGCGGATCTCCGCGCGCCGACCCCGTCCGCAGCGGCGGAACTTGCCGTCAGCGACAGGGCGGAACAGCACGCATATATCAATCAGCTCGGCAGGCGCTGCGCCTCTGCGCTGGATTCACATATTCGCTTCGGCTGTAATGAAATAAAACGTATCTGTGCAGAACTTTCGGCATACGGACCGATGCAGCAGATAATCTCTCAGCGGCAGACTCTCGATTCGCTTTTTTCCGATATGCAGTCGGCGGCTCTGCAGGCGCATCACAGGGATAAATTAAATCTCTCCGTCCTCGCGGGCAGGCTCGATGCACTCAGCCCCCTGAGAATACTCTCGGGCGGCTATGCGGCGGTCGAACGCGGCGGAAAGCTGATATCAAAAACGAATGTCCCCAAAGAGGGTGACGATATAACCGTGACTGCGGCGGATATAAAGCTCACTGCCCGCGTCACTTCATCTGTCGGAAACGGAGGAACAGGCAATGGCTAAGAAAACTTATGAAGATTCAGTCAAAAGACTTGAAGATATAGTTTCCGCTCTCGAGTGCGGCGACGCTTCTCTCGATGAGTCATTGAAGCTCTTTGAAGAGGGGACGAAGCTCGTCTCTTTCTGCAACGAGTATCTCGACAAAGCCCAGACGAAGATAAAAGAACTGTCCGAGCTTGAAAAGGAGAATGAGGATGAGTAAAAAATATACAGCCGACGAGTATATCTCTATGATAAATAACTCGCTCATGGCGTATCTTTCGTCCGAGCCGTCGGGCGCGGGTGAAGCAAAGATGCTCGAAGCGATGAGATACAGCGTCGAAAACGGCGGCAAGCGTATCCGCCCGATGCTGACTCTCGAATTTTGCAGGATGTGCGGCGGCAGCGTCGAAGCGGCTCTGCCCCTCGCATGCGCTATCGAGTTTATCCACACATATTCGCTCATCCACGACGATCTGCCCTGCATGGACAACGACGATATGCGCCGCGGCAAGCCGTCGAGCCATATCAAATTCGGCGAAGCAAATGCGCTCCTTGCCGGCGATTCGCTGCTGACTTTCGCATTCCAGACCGCAGGCGAAGCAAAAGATATCCCCGCCGATGCCGTTGCAAAGGCCGTTTCGCTTCTTGCGCGTGCGGCGGGCTGCGCCGGAATGATAGCGGGCCAGGTGCAGGATCTTGAAAACGAGAACAAGACTGTTTCGGTCGATGATCTGCGCAGTGTCGATGTCCTCAAGACGGGCGAGCTTATAAGATGCGCGTGTCAGCTCGGCTGCATCGCCGCCGGAGCCGACGATAAAAAGCTCGAAGCGGCGAGAGTATATGCCGAAAATCTCGGCATAGCGTTCCAGATAGTCGATGATATCCTCGATGTCACGAGCGACGAGGCGACCCTCGGCAAGCCGATAGGCAGCGACGCCGAGAACTGCAAAAACACCTATGTTTCGCTCCTCGGTCTCGAAGAAGCACAGAGAATAGCCGCGGAGCTTACCGATAAGGCGATAGATGCGCTTAAAGTTTTCGCCGATGAGGCTGAATTTTTGATATCGCTTTCCGAAAAGCTTCTTTCCAGAAATAAGTGACCGTCAATCCATTCTCAGTGAAAGGTTGAAGTCAAATGGCATCTGACAATTACCTTAAAAATATACATTCCCCGGCGGATATAAAAGGCATGAGCTATGCTCAGCTAAACGAGCTTGCCGCCGAGATACGCACAGTTCTTATCGACACGGTCTCGAAGAACGGCGGTCATCTCGCGTCCAATCTCGGCGTCGTGGAGCTGACTCTCGCCATGCATAAGGAGTTCGATTCCCCGCGCGATAAGTTTGTCTGGGATGTCGGCCATCAGGCCTATACCCACAAGTTGCTCACAGGCAGATACGAGCGCTTTCACACCCTGCGTCAGGAGGGCGGGCTCTCGGGCTTCTGCCGCCCCGATGAGAGCGAGCATGATATGTTCTACAGCGGCCATTCCAGCACCGCCGCATCGAGTGCGCTCGGACTCTCGACCGCGAACACCATGCGCGGCAGCAAGAATACCGTCGTCGCCGTCGTCGGAGACGGATCGATGACCGGCGGAATGTTCTATGAGGCTTTAAACAACGCCGGCAGAACGCACGACAGGCTCATAATCGTGCTCAATGATAACGAGATGTCTATCTCCGAAAATGTCGGCTCGATGGCGCGTTATCTCGCCGTCGTCAGAGCAAAGCCCGAATATTACCGCATGAAAGCGCACACCGAAAAGCTCCTGAAACATATCCCGATCATCGGAAATGAGCTTTCGGATGCCGCGTTTGATATAAAGAGCGCATTGAAACGCATTATCTATTCCGATTCGTGGTTCGAGGATCTCGGACTTCACTATATCGGTCCTATTGACGGGCACAATATCCAGCAGCTCTGCGAAGCGTTTGAGATGGCGAAGAAGTATGACAAACCCGTACTTCTTCATGTCAATACCCTCAAGGGCAAGGGCTATGATTTTGCCGAGCGTTCGCCCGAGCAGTTCCACGGAATCTCGAAGTTTGATATAAATACCGGCGAGCCTCTTTCATCCGGCACGAGCTTTTCGAGCAATTTCGGCGATATCATGTGCCGCTTCGCCTCCTGCGACGACCGCGTCTGCGCCATAACCGCGGCTATGTCCATCGGCACGGGGCTTGAGCGGTTCTCGAATGAATATAAATACAGATTCTTTGATATAGGCATCGCCGAGGAGCACGCCGTGGCGTTCGCGCTCGGTCTTGCAAAGAGCGGATTTATCCCGGTTTTTGCAGTCTATTCCACATTTCTCCAGCGCTGCTTCGATCAGCTTTTGCACGATGCCGCTCTCCAGAAGCAGAAGATGGTCATCGCTATCGACCGAGCCGGATTTGTCGGCGAGGACGGCGAGACGCACCAGGGTGTTTTCGATGTTTCGATGCTCAGAAGCGTGCCGGATATAACCGTCTATTCGCCCTCGTCCTATGAGGGACTCAAACACGCCATGCAGCAGGCGCTCTATTCCGAGTCGAAGCTCGTCGCGGTCAGATATCCGCGCGGAGCTCAGCGTGCGATACCCGAGAGCATCAAACCGACCTTTGCCGACTTCGATGTGTTTGGCGACGAGAACGCCGAAAAGGCTATCATAACCTACGGCAGGACTTTTTCAGCCTGCGCGTTCGCATATGAAAAGCTTGTGAATTCCGGCGAATCAGTGAAGCTTATAAAGCTCAACCGCATAATTCCCGTCTGCGAGGGCGCGGTAGAAGCGGCGAAAAACTGCAGGGACGTCTATTTCTTCGAAGAGGGTATACGCCGCGGCGGAGCGGGCGAAGGCTTCCTGTTCGACCTCTCGAAAGCGGGATTCTCCGGGAAATATCATCTCAGAGCTATCGAAAACGGTTTTGTCAAGCAGGCGTCCGTTGAGTCGCTCTTACATAAATACGGCTTTGACGAAGAGGGCGTGCTCTCGTTCGTCACTTCTGCGGAGGATTGACCGTGGAGGAAAACAGAAAGCGCATAGACGCTCTGATGGTCTCCTTGGGTGTCGCGCCGTCGCGCGAAAAAGCCAAGGAAATGATAAAGAGTGGGAATGTATATTTAAACGGCAAAGTTGTATCTAAAGCTGGACTTTTGGCGAGTGACTGTGATATAATCGAGTATAAAGGCGAGTCGGAACGCTATGTCAGCCGCGGCGGACTGAAACTTGAGAAAGCCGTCGAGGTTTTCAAACTCGATTTGAGCGGATATTTATGCATCGATATCGGCGCGTCAACAGGCGGATTTACCGACTGTATGCTCCAAAACGGCGCTAAAAAAGTCTACGCCGTCGATTCGGGGAGCGGTCAGCTTTCGCCGAAACTTAAGTCCGACCATCGCGTTATCGACCTCGAAAAGACAAATTTCAGATACATAACGGAAAAAGAGATTCCCGAGCGCGCCGATTTTGCGAGCGCGGATGTCTCGTTTATATCTCTGAAATATATCCTGCCTGCGCTTTCGCCGCTTTTAAAAGACGGCGGCAGTGCCGTCTGCCTTATAAAGCCGCAGTTCGAGGCGGGCAGGGAGAATGTCGGCAAGAAAGGCGTGGTCAAAGATCCGCGCGTGCACATAAAAGTCATCAAAAATGTCTGCTCCTATGCCGTGCAGGCGGGATTTTCGGTGTCGGCTCTCGATTTTTCCCCTGTCAAAGGACCGGAGGGCAATATAGAATACCTCGTATATCTGAAAAAGGACGAAGTGCAGTCCGTTTCGGCACCCGATGTCGCGGGAGTCGTCAGCGCGGCGCACGCCTGTTTCAAAGCGGGAGAATAACTATGATGTTTGCAATAATTCCAAATCTTACTCGCAAAAACGCCGCTCAGGTGACAAGGCTCATCTGTGCGCGGCTCGACGAACTCGGCGCGGCATATTCTCTGCCGCTCAGTACGGAAAATGTGTTTTCCGATACCAAGGCTGAATTTTTGCCTGAAAAAGAGCTGCTCGGCGGCTGCGAGGCGGTCATAACCGTCGGTGGGGACGGAACGATAATCCATTCCGCCAAGAAAGCTGCGGTTTACTCGAAGCCCGTCCTCGGCATCAACGCGGGTCGCCTTGCGTTTATGGCGGGTCTCGAGATACACGAGCTCGATCTGCTCGAAAAGCTCATAACCGGCGATTACAGCATGGATAAGCGCATGATGCTCAAAACCACCGCCGCCGACGGCGACAGCGTGCAGAGCGGATACAGCATGAATGACTCCACCGTGATGCGCCTGTCGAGGCTGAGCAGAATATCCGAGATAAATGTCGATCTCGACGGCAGATATTTCAACCGCTATCTCGGTGACGGACTCATTCTCTCGACTCCGACGGGTTCAACGGCATATTCTCTCTCTGCCGGCGGTCCCGTGGTCGATCCGAAGCTTGAATGTATGATACTCACTCCGATTTGTTCGCATTCGGTGTTCACCCGTTCGCTCGTTCTGGGCGACGATGCGGTGCTGCGCATCTATTCCGATGATGACGGACCGCTCTCCGTTTCGTGCGACGGCGACGAGCCGTTCACCGTCTCGGCGCAGGGGAGCATAACGGTCGAAAAGGCGGACATCTGCGCGAGCTTTATCAGACTCAAGAACGACAGTTTTGTAGATATACTCAACAGAAAAATGATGAAATGGAACAGCAGTTCCCACGACGAACGGGAGGTATAACCTTGAAAAAAAGAAGGCAGGAAGCAATACTCGAAATAATTGAAAAATATGACCTGTCAACCCAGGATGAGCTTCTTCAGAAGCTCAAAGACAGCGGCTTTGACGCCACTCAGGCGACGGTTTCGCGCGATATAAAAGAGCTGCGCCTTGTCAAGACTATGGGCGCAAACGGTCAGTATAAATACGCCGTTACAAAGACCGAGTCGGACGAACTGCTCTCGAAGTTTCGCAGCATATTTGCCCAGTCCGTCGTCTCCGCCGACTATGCGGGCAATACGATTGTTATCCGCTGCTATACCGGCATGGCTCAGGCGGCGTGCGCAGCGTTTGATTCCATGCATTGGGAGGGGCTTGTCGGCACCCTCGCGGGCGATGATACCATATTTGCCCTTTGCAGAAGCGAAAGCTATGCTTCGCAGATGAAAGATTCCATAAAACGACTTATTGAAAAATGAGGTTTGAGCTATGCTTCTCAGTCTGAAAATAGAGAATATAGCAATAATTGAGAGCGCCGATATCGAGTTCGATTCGGGGCTCAATGTCCTTACGGGCGAAACCGGCGCGGGCAAGTCGATCATAATCGATTCTATAAACGCCGTGCTCGGTGAACGCACGTCGCGCGAGCTTATCAGAACCGGTGCGCAGTCCGCGAGCGTTACTGCACTCTTCTCCGGCGTTTCCGCCGACACTGCCGCGCGGCTTAAAGAATATGATATCGAGCCCGACGAGGACGGGAATATACTTCTTCGCCGAACCCTTGGTTTGGACGGCAAAAACACCTGCCGCATAAACGGCGTGCCCTCGAATGTCGCCGCGCTCAGACAGGCGGGGCATGAGCTGATAAACATACACGGTCAGCATGACAATCAGGCGCTCATGGCGCCCGAAAAGCACTTCGAGTTCATCGACTGCGTCGCGGACGATGCCGAATTGCTTGAAGAATACAGAGAGAAATTCAGAGAACTCTGTTCGTATATCAGGGAGCGCGATTCCCTCAAAACCGACGAGTCGGAGAAGCTTCGCCGGCTTGATCTGCTCGATTATCAGATAAACGAGCTTGAACAGGCGGATATAAAACCCGGAGAGCGCGACGAACTCAACGAGCGAAAGACGCTTCTTCAAAACTGTGAGCGTGTCACGGCATCGCTCAGAGCGGCGTATGATATCCTCCAGGGTGTCGATGACAGCTTCGGCGTGATAAGCGCGATAGGCGATTGCGCCGGGAACGCGGAGGACGCTGCCCGATTCTATAAAGATGTCGAGCCCGCCGCAAAGACTCTTCGCAATGTCGGCTATGAGCTTGAGGACTGCGCGGGAGAACTTCGCTCGGCTATTGAAGATTTTTCCTATGACCCGTCCGAGCTCGAAGAGATCGAAGCGAGACTTGATGAGCTTTTCCGCCTCTCAGTAAAATACGGCTCGACGGAAGATGAAATGTTCTCTTTCCTTGATTCCGCGCGCGAGGAGCGCAATAAAATAGCCCTCTCGGATGAGCGGGTCAAAGAGCTCGATGCGCTCGTCAGCTCGACCAAAGCCGAGGTTCGCGCCCTCGCCGAAAAGCTTACCGCAGCGCGTGAAAAGGCGGCGCGCGAGTTTGAGCGCGGAGTGACCGAACAGCTCGAATTCCTCGATATGCCGTCGGTCAGCTTCAAAGTCAACAGAGAAAAAACACCGTTTACAATAAACGGTGCGGACAATATAGAATTTCTCATCTCCGCAAACGCGGGCGAGACACTAAAGCCCCTCGCGAAAATCGCTTCTGGCGGCGAGCTGTCGCGCATAATGCTCGCGATAAAGAGCGTTATCGCCGGCAGAGACGGACTCGATACGATGATATTCGATGAGATAGACGCGGGACTCAGCGGCAGAGCGGCGCAGAAAGTCGCCATGAAGCTCAAAGAGGTCTCGCGCGGCAGGCAGGTCATATGCGTCACCCATTCCGCTCAGATAGCGGCGCAGGCGGACTGCCACATGAGAATCAGCAAATCCGTCTCGGACGGCAAGACGTATACAAAAGTTGAACGTCTCGACACAGAGGGCAGAAAATATGAAATAGCAAGGATAACCGGTGGACTCGATGTCACCGAACTTCAGCTCAAATCGGCCGAAGAGATGCTCAGAAATGCCGGGAATCTGTAAAAACATAAAAGGGGAGATAACTTATGTCAGACAAGAAAAAAGAAATGCAGGACGTTGCCGAAACTCAGAAGCTCAGCACAAAGGAAAATGTTCTTCAGACTGTCAAATTTGCGCTGTTTTCTGCCTCTGCGGGAATTATTCAGATAGCAACATACACCCTGTTTTATGAGGCATGCCATTTCAAAGAGTGGATAGCCTATCTTATTTCGCTTGTTCTCTCCGTGCTTTGGAATTTTACTTTCAACCGCAAATTCACCTTCAAATCTGCGAACAATGTCCCGATAGCCATGCTCAAAGTCGCGGCTTATTACTGCGTGTTCACTCCGCTCTCAACTTGGTTTACGAAGTATGCCACTACCGATCTTATGTGGAACAATTATCTTGTTGAGGCTCTCTGCATGGTGACAAATTTCGTGACAGAGTTCCTGTACGATCGCTTCGTCGTGTTCCGCAATTCCATGAACACCAACGACGTTGCAAAGAAAGACAAAGAAAAAGCCGAGCACAAAGCTCAGCAGGATGAAATATCGAGTGAATTTTCGGAGATATCCCAACTGAAACGGAAGTAAACATGACTGAAGAAAAGAAGTGTCCTCTATATAAAAAATGCGGCGGATGCCAGCTTCAAAATCTGAGCTACGCGGAGCAGCTCGGCTTCAAGCAGAGAAAGACCGAAAGGCTGCTCGGCGAATTCGGACGTGTCGAGCCGATAATCGGCATGGCTGAACCGTATCATTATCGCAACAAGGTACAGGCGGCGTTTGCCACGGCGAGAAACGGGAAGATAATTTCCGGCGTCTATCAGTCCGGCACGCACAGCATAGTTTGCGTCGATTCGTGCCTCACCGAGGACAGAAAAGCGGATGAGATAATCGTCTCGATCCGCAATATGCTGAAAAGTTTCAGAATACAGCCGTATGACGAGCGAAGCGGCGGCGGTACACTTCGTCATGTCCTCGTCAAGCGCGGATTCAAGACAAATCAGATAATGGTCGTGCTCGTCACATCAGGTTCGATTTTCCCCGCGAAGAACAACTTCGTAAAAGCTCTTCGCAAGGAGCATCCCGACATAACAACGATAGTCCATAACATAAACCCGTATCAGACGAGCCTTGTGCTCGGTGAGCGCGAGAATGTGCTCTACGGCACGGGCAAAATCGAGGACGAGCTCTGCGGGCTGACTTTCAGAATATCTCCGCGCTCGTTTTATCAGATAAACCCGGTGCAGACCGAGGTGCTCTATAACACCGCTATGGAATATGCCGGCATGACCGGGAGCGAAAAAGTCATCGATGCCTATTGCGGTATCGGCACAATAGGGCTCGTCGCGTCGAAGCGGGCGGGCGAGGTAATAGGCGTTGAGCTAAATCGCGATGCCGTTCATGACGCAATATCTAATGCCAAGCGCAACGGTATAAAGAACATGCGCTTCTTCTGCGACGATGCGGGCGAATTCATGCTCGGCATGGCGCAGGACGGGGAGAAAGCGGACATAGTTTTCATGGATCCGCCGCGCGCAGGAAGCGATGAGTGCTTCCTGTCGTCGCTCGTGACCCTCGCGCCGAAAAAGATAGTCTATATCTCCTGCAACCCCGAAACTCAGCAGCGCGACCTGCGCTTTCTGACAAAGCGCGGCTATAAAGTCGAAAAGGTCCAGCCCGTCGATATGTTCCCGCATACGAACCACATCGAGACAGTGGTACAACTTTTCAGAAAAACTCCAGACGCACATATCGACTTGAAAATTGATATGGACGATCTTGATTTAATGGCTTCGGAGGCGAAAGCGACCTATCAGGAAATCAAGGATTACATTTTGAAAATGCACGGCGTAAAGGTTTCTTCGCTGTATATTGCCCAGACAAAACAGAAACACGGCATTATCGAAAGGGACTGTTATAACAAACCGAAAAGCGAGCAGGAAAAAGTATTACACTGCCCACCGGATAAAGAGAGGTTAATTGAGGAAGCACTAAGGCATTTTAAGATGATATAGTTTTTTGCAGCAAATCAAATCGGCACATTGGTATAAATTAAAATCATCCTGTAAAATGATAGTACAATCAAATTACAGGAGGATTTTTCTATGAATACAATTATTGAAAAACAAGAGATTATGTATCGTCAGGCGGAAGATTATATGATCCCGAATATGGTATTGTCGGACCGAAAAGAATATCATATAGGTGTGTGGGCAAATCGTCATAGGCAGTATTTGATACAACACCATCGAATCAGATATTACAATCTGCTCACATCAGAAAAGCTGTATTCTTATCTTTCGGACATTGAAGACCACGCCGAAAATATGTTTCAGAGTCTTGTAAAATCACTTGCTGAACAAGAAAATGTGACGGAACAATTAGATGAAATCTTTCCTATTGTCATATTCTATTTTTCAGCCTTTATATAGCGCTATAAGTAATCATTTTATCACACATAAAACTGAGCTTGCATATCAAATAATTCCTTATAAAGACCATCTTGTTTTATCAAATCATCATGAGAACCATACTCAGCGAGTTTTCCTCTGTTTAAAACCGCAATTACATCACAAAACCTTGTGCTTGATAATCTGTGAGATATGTAAACGGCAGTTTTGCCATGTACAATATCATTAAACTGCTGATAGATTTCATACTCTGCTCTTGGATCAAGCGCCGCAGTCGGTTCGTCCAATATGATAACCGGAGCATCTTTATAAAGAGCGCGAGCCAATGCAATCTTCTGACCTTCTCCGCCTGACGGTTCAAAACCCGTTTCGTCAAACGTTTTATAAATCTGGGTATCAATTCCTTTCGGAAGTTTTTTCAACTTTTGCTGAAGTCCTACCCGTTCCAACGCACTTTGTATTTTTGATGTGTCAGCAGGCTGCGCCAATGCCACATTATCCTTCAAAGGCAAACAGAACAATTTATAATCCTGGAAAACCGCCGAGAATATAGATATATAATATTCATAATCTATTTCTTTAATATTGGTTCCATTCAAAAGGATTTCGCCTTCCGTCGGGTCATATAACCGAGTCAGTAGCTTCACAAACGTGGTCTTTCCGGCGCCGTTCTCACCTACAATAGAAAGCTTTTCACCACTCTTAATCGTAATATTGATATTCTTCAACGAATAATTTTCGCTGCCGGGATAGCAAAAACTTACGTTTCTGAATTCTATCGCAAATTCCCCATCTACAATATTTTTCTTCTTTCCTTCTCTTAATTTAACAGGCGTAGAAAGATATTCGTCCAGATTATCATAATACATATCATATGCTCGAATTTCCGTCATGGTCTCTATTAAACTTTCTAATGCCAATGCAAACGTAGTAACTGCTCCAATATACATTGTAAAGGAGCCGATAGAAATTGTACCTTTAATAATACAGTAAAGCAAATATCCATAAGCGATAAGCTGCTGAATAAAGGTGAAAATCGCACCCCAATTACCCGCTTTTATGTAACCATCATTTTGCTGTTTTATGTTACTATTTACCTTTTCAAAAAAGCCCCTCTCTTTAGAAAGTAACCATTTCCCCATAGAATTCATACGAATTTCTTTTCCATAGTTAACATCCTCAAAGATTTTCGCATAATACGACCAGTTTCTCTGATCGTTCACGATTGTTTGTGAAAGACTCATCGCCTTCTTTTTAGCACTGCTTTCAATCTTTGCACTTAAAATAACAAATATTATAAAAACCAGAACTATTTTCCAGTCCATCGTTGCAATAATAGTTGCAATACCAATCAATGTGAAAAGCTGTCCGATAATTGTCATAGCACAATCCAAAAGGTATCCAAAGCCATGCCAGTCACAGTATAAAAATTTTTTTGCTTTTTCCTGCATATCAAGAAATTCGGGATCTTCAAGTCTTTCAAAATCAGCTTCCGAAAGACGCCTGTGTAAATCGCTGTCAAACTCCGCTGCTACTTTACAGCGCCTTGAAAAACCGTCCCAACTAAAAAAATTGGATAAAATTGTGGCAAATAAAGTGTACCCGACTAATATTCCCACATATAAAATTAACTTTTTTACATCCTTTGCGCCCATAAGCTCGTCAATGATATACTTAGGCATAATTGTCGCAACAACAGGTATCATTGAATTTACAAACTGAAATAATATCCTCCAAATGATATAACACTTATCATATTTCCATCCATTCTTAATAAAAAATACAATTCCTTTAAACATAAATCATTCTCCCATCAAAAACAGAAAATAATCTGTCTAACTTTCATTTTGGTATTTGCATTTGGGCATAAAAAGACCGTAAAGACAACACCAAAACAAAGGCAGCCAATTAAACTGCCTTAAAAGAACAATCTATGTTGTATCCTTGTGTTTTCTTTACGGCTTATTTATTAATAAAAGGCTTGTAGCAAGAATTGTGCATAATGCATTCTCCTTTTTGTTTTATTTATCTATATCATACAATAAATTTTATAAATAGTCAAGAAAAAGTTAAATAGTCAAGAAAAAGTCCAAACACCACTTGTGATTGGACTCACTTGTCAAATGCTTTTATCAAGTTATAACCATCTTTAAATACCGATTTTTAGGGCAAAATAGGTGTTCCACGATTTCCCTTTACAGTAGGGGTTGAATGGGTTACTCGTTGGAGAACCGAGCCATGTTGAGACGGTTGTCTTGCTTTCCATGGGTGAGGCCGACTCAAAAAAGATTCGGGCTTAGTTTTCTTTGGAAGATATGGATATGTCCGAATTTCAGGATGGGGCAACCTACATACAAATCAAAGAGTATGTGTTAGAGCATAGTGGATTAAAGGTTTACAACCTTTACATTTCTCAAATCAAGAGAAAGTGCGGTCTGGAAGTTGGAAAGAATTATAATCTGCTAAAATCCGAGGACTTTAGGCAGCCCCGGTGTCCATCAAAAAAAGAGAAAGCAATCCGAGAAGCAATGAAATATTTTGGGATGATTTAAGAAGATATGTATTATGAATGACTTTATTTTGATACGACCGACGAGCGAGTACGCAAGTCAGATTATTGAATATCGACAAGAGTTTCTCGACGCAGGTGACTCTATGGACGGAACGGGACCTCTCAGAAGATTCGAAAATCCCGAAGAATACATAAAGATTTGTGCAGAGTACGAAGATACTACAACGGTTCCTTCGCACTTAGTTCCTGCTACACAATTCTTTTTCATTCGCAAGAGTGATAATAAATTGGTTGGAATGATTCAAATTCGCCATCGTTTCAATGACTATCTCGAAAAATACGCAGGTCATATCGGTTATTCTGTAAGACCAAGCGAACGACGCAAAGGATACGCTAAAGAAATGTTGAGAATGACACTTCCGTTCTGCCGTGAAATCGGAATTGATAAGGTGATGATTACATGTGTTGATGGTAACATCGGAAGCGAAAAGACAATCCTTGCAAACGGCGGCGTTTACGAATATACGATACACGAACCGAACGAAAATGAAGACTTGAAAAGGTTCTGGATAACGCTGTGATGGAGGCTAACCAATGTTCCAAACTTACAATGAAGATTTTTGGGAAGCAATAAACACCTCTGCTCTCGCATGGAGGGGATAGCTGTAAAATTTAAATTACCTGTCCGTTCTATCGTACACAAGATATGTTATAATTATATCACAGAACGGAGAATATATTTTGTGAGGTGTCAGCTATGGACAGAAATATAAATAAATGGCAAAAGCTCAATGAACTGCGTCAGACCGATCCGCACATCTGCGGCGGATACTATGCCAAAAATTTCCTTAAAACATACAGACCGGATTTCTATGCCGAGGGATATGATTTCTTTCCGGAATTTGTAAGGGTCGCGGAAAAGGACGGCGAAATTTTCTGCCGCCTTGAAGAGGCAAATGTTCCGGATGAAGACGCGCCCATTGACAGCGACGAATGCGTGTTTAAGACGTCCGTCGGCAATTTCGTGTCCCGCAACCACGGCGAGTTCGGCGGCGCGCTCGAAACGCCGGGAGGGGAGATAAACGGCAATTTCTGCGATATTTTTGAGGCAGGCGGCAAAATCTATGCCGTTGATTCATTGAGCCATCTCGGTTTGGCGAGCACAACGATTTATTCCTTTGACTGCGACTGCAAGTATCATAAAATATTCAGCGATGAAAATTTGGGCTTTAAAGCGCGGTATGCGACCGGAGAGCGGGCATATATACTCGTTTCCGGTAGCGTCAGCACAAGAAGCGGCGGCGAAAAGCTCAAATCAATTTTGCTCGAAATATCGGAAAACGGAATCGATGCAAAGACGGAATTTGATTGTGGCTTTTATCTCGTTTTCAATATGATTGTAAAGAATGGCAAAATGATTCTTGGTGTGGATAAGGCGGTCGTGACCGCCGACCTGCAAACAAAAGAGATAAAAGCTTATACTTCTATCAGCGTCGAAGCGGAGAAAAATATAATCGGAATAATCCGATGAATAAGCCCTGTAAATTTGGCGGATGACCGCACTTTTTTAAAACAATGCCTACTGATTTAGGATAATCTACTTTTTTTGCCCTCAGGCATTGATTTTCAAAAAAATCTGTGCTACTTTAAAGCTGTACAGTTGTCTTGGCTGTGCGGCTTTATCTATTTTGATAGGAGGATCAAAATGAAAAGGTTTATAAGCAGGGCGGTCGCAGTGATTCTCACATGCGTATTGGCCTTCGGCTCCGCGGTCTGCTTCGCCGCGGACGGCACCGAGAGTGCAGACGCAAAGAAGTATTATGATTACGGCACATATGTGCTTCTGGGCGACAGTGTCGCCAGCGGTCACAACGACCTTGTGTATGTGGATTCTGAGTTCAAGCGCGTTGAAAATTCATACGGCGCGTATGTTGCCGATGCTCTCGGAGTGAATTATGTTCCGATGGCCTGCCCCGGATTCAGGACGATAGATATCCGCTATATGCTCGAGGACGATTATCCGGGCGACGATTATCTTTTCCACGATTCTCATAACCCCGAAGTCATGAAATCGAGGATCCCCGAGTATCGCCGCGCAATTTCACAGGCGGGTCTTATTACCCTCGGTGTCGGCGGAAACGATTTCGGCACTTATCTCACATGGGTCATCGCCGATATTCTCGAGAAAGAGGGCACTTGCAGCAAGTATGTCAAGGCTCTGCGCGATCTTCTCAAGGAGAACGGCATAGTCAACGATAAGCTCGACAAAATAGTTGAGCTCGCTAAGATTACCGACGCAATGCCCGAGCTTATCAGAGTTCTCCCGCGTGCGCTTAAATACGGGGTCGAAAACTTCTTTGAGAACTGGAACCATGTCATTGAGGATATATATGCTCTGAATCCCGATGTTCAGCTTATGGTTATCGGAATGTTCGACACGAGCGTCAAGAGCGACGACGGAGCGACAGACACCGAGGAGAACAAGGATGACAGCCAGAGCATCAATCTCGGACAAATGGTCGTCGATATAGCGAACAAGCCGATGAAAGAGGGCGCCGAGAAATACGGCTATATCTTTGTCGATACAACGGGCACGACTTGCGACACATACCATCCGAACGCAGCGGGTCACAGACATATCGCCGACAGAATCCTTGACGCTTTGCCCGATGCAAACTTCCCGTTTACGGATGTCGCGTCAGATTCGGAGTATTACGATGCAATCGAGTTTATGTACAGAAAAGGCTACATGGTGGGTACTTCCGAGACTCAGTTCAGCCCCGATTCCGCGCTGACAAAGGCAGCTCTCGTTCAGGCTCTTTACGGCATGGCCGGCTCGCCCGAGGTCAATACCGACAATCTTTCGTTTGCCGATCTCGACAGCTCGAATCCCGCGTTCAAAGCCGCGGTGTGGGCTGTCAGCAACGGAATAGTCAAAGCGTCCGACGGCAAATTTGAGCCGGACAGCGAAGTAAGCGTCGCCGACTTCGGTCTTGCGATGATTCGCTTCTCCGCAAAGGTCGATTTCAACCTGAAGAGGGTAGTAAAGACCGTTTCGATGTCGTTCAATCTTGCTCTTGAGAACAAGTTTATGATTATCAAAAGATCTATAACCCGTGCCCAGGCCGCGCAGAAGCTCGCCGGATATCGATATTATTGATAGAAGTATAGTAACGTAAACAAAGCGGAGAGCTCAAGAGGGTTCTCCGCTTTTGTGATATAAAGAACACCTGTCCGCAGATACATAGCTCCCGCGGACAGGTATTCTTATTCGCCGCTCCCGATATTTTCTCCGCGATTTACGGTTAAAACATTGACATCGGGGAAAATTAAGAGTAGAATATTTGAGTAAATATTTTTGGCTGTGAAGAGCAGAGCCGTTTATTCCGCTCGCAGAGAGGCGCGCCGGCATTATGCCGCTGTGAGGTGCGCCGTGTCAGGAAGTACGGCAGCCGGCTCGGAGCCTCCCGCGTTGAACGGGCGTAGCCTGCGTTAAGGGCAGCAGAGGGGTGCAGTTTTGTGCAATCCGGGTGGTACCGCGGCTTCGGCCGTCCCGGGCAGAACGGCATCTATTTTTATTTTTTAAGGAGTTGTTTATCATGGAATGGACGGGACTCAATGAACTCAGAGAGAAGTATCTGAGCTTTTTCGAGAGCAAGGGCCATCTTCGTCTGCCGAGCTTTTCACTTGTGCCTCAGGGAGATAAGAGCCTGCTTCTCATCAACGCCGGCATGGCGCCGCTCAAGAAATATTTCACAGGCGAGCTGACACCGCCGAGAACCCGCGTCACAACCTGCCAGAAGTGCATCAGAACGCCCGATATTGAGCGCGTCGGAATCACCGCGCGCCACGGCACTTTCTTCGAGATGCTCGGCAATTTCTCGTTCGGCGATTACTTCAAGCATGAGGCGACCGCTTGGGCGTGGGAGTTCTGCACGAAGGTGCTCGAGATGCCCGCAGATAAAATATATATCAGCGTCTATCAGGACGATGATGAGGCGTATGACATCTGGACAAAGGAGCTCGGTGTTTCGCCCGACCATATGGTTCGCCTCGGCAAAGAGGATAACTTCTGGGAGCACGGCGCAGGCCCCTGTGGCCCCTGCTCGGAGCTCTATTTCGACCGCGGCGAGAAGTACGGCTGCGGTTCTCCGACCTGCGGAGTCGGCTGCGACTGCGACAGATATGTTGAGTTCTGGAACCTCGTTTTCACCCAGTTTGATAACGACGGCAACAATAACTATACCCGCCTCAAGAGCTGCAATATCGATACCGGTATGGGTCTTGAGCGCCTTGCCTGCATCATGCAGGGCGTGGACAACCTTTTCGAGGTCGACACCGTCCAGAATATCATGAAGCACATCATGCAGATAGCGGGCGTCAAGTATCACGAGGATGAGAAAAAGGATGTCTCCCTGCGTGTTATCACCGACCATATCAGAAGCACCACTTTCATGATCGGCGACGGCGTTATGCCTTCAAACGAGGGCAGAGGATATGTTCTTCGCCGCCTGCTCAGAAGAGCGGCTCGCCACGGCAGACTCTTAGGTATCGACGGCACTTTCCTCTACAAAGTGTGCGAGACCGTTATCAAAGAGAATGCAACAGCCTATCCGAACCTCGTCGAGAAGCACGACCTTATTGTAAAGGTCATCAAAGCTGAGGAGGAGAGCTTCAATAAGACTATAGACACAGGTCTCAATCTGCTTGAGAATATTATCGCTCAGAGCGATTCCAAGGTGCTCAGCGGCGCAGATGCTTTCAAGCTTCAGGATACTTTCGGCTTCCCGATAGACCTGACAAAAGAGCTGCTCGAAGAGCGCGGCATGAGCGTCGATATCGACGAGTATGACCGTCTCTATGCTCAGAGCAGAGCGGCGGCGCGTGCGGCGCGCAAGGATGCTGGAGCTCAGGCGTGGAAGGACAGCAACGTTTCGTTCAAGGATGTCGGCGCGACCGAGTTTGTCGGCTATAACGATTATTCCTGCGACGCCGAGATAAAGGCAATAGTCACAAACGGCGAGCGTGACGAGTTCGCAACCGCGGACTCCGAGGTGGTTGTTGTGCTCGACAAGACTCCGTTCTATGGCGAGAGCGGCGGACAGGCGGGCGACACCGGCGTTATCAAGACCGATAATGCAACCCTCGAGGTTACCGCCACCGGCAAGACTCCCGACGGCGTTGTGCTCCACATTGCAAGATTTATAAGCGGCGACAGCATCGCTCTCGGCGATAAAGTCCACGCTCAGATAGATGTCGAAAAGCGCGAGGCGACCCGCCGCAACCACACTGCGGCTCATCTGCTCCAGGCAGCTCTGAGAAAGCACCTCGGCAGCCATGTTGAGCAGGCGGGACAGCTTGTCAACAGCGAGGAGATGCGCTTCGACTTCACTCATTTCTCCGCTCTCTCGGGCGATGAGCTCAAGGCGATAGAGCGCGAGGTCAACGAGGTTATCCTCAAGGGTATTCCGGTCGAGACACGCGAGATGCCCATTGAAGAGGCGAAGAAGCTCGGCGCAATGGCTCTGTTCGGCGAGAAGTACGGCGATGTCGTGCGCGTTGTCAGCGCGGGCGATTTCTCCGTTGAGCTGTGCGGCGGCACCCATGCGGACAATACCGCAAAGCTCGGTCTGTTCAAGATCGTGTCCGAGTCCTCAGTTGCCGCGGGAATCAGACGTATAACCGCCGTCACCGGCTTCGGCGTGCTCAAGCATATAGAAAACGATGAGCGCATCATGCAGTCTGCAGCGGCGGCGATGAAACTCGGCAATGTCGCGGAGCTTGACAAGCGTGCGGCGACCCTCGCTGCCGAAGTAAAGGCAAAGGACAGAGAGCTTGCGGAGCTTCGCAGCGAGATATCCGCTCTCAAGGCGGGCAGCCTTATGGACAGCGCAAGACAGGTCGGAGGAGTCAGACTCATCACCGCTGATGTCGAAGTCTCAAACCCCGGCGAGCTTCGCTCGATGTGCGACACCGCCCGTGACAACGGCGCAGATATCGTCGCAGTCTTTGCTGGCGTCAACAAAGAAAAGGGCACTCTGAACTTCGCCTGCGCCTGCGGTGCCGATGCGATAAAACTCGGCGCTCACGCCGGCAATATCGTCCGTGAGACCGCAAAGATAGCAGGCGGCTCGGGCGGCGGCAAGCCGGACAGCGCAATGGCGGGCGCCAAGGACGCTTCCAAGGCGGACGAGGCTCTTGCGGCGGTTGACTCTATCGTCAGCGCCATGTTAAAATAAAATCATAGCTCCGCCGGTCTTTCCCGGCCGGCGGAATAAGCAATTGCAATACGGAGGTTTTCTGAAAATGGATGACTGTATTTTTTGCAAAATAATCAAGGGCGAGATACCCTCAAAAAAAGTCTATGAGGACGACGATGTTCTCGCGTTCTATGACCTCGAGCCGCAGGCTCCGTTCCATATTCTCATTATCCCAAAGCAGCATATAAAGAGTGCTGCCGAGATAACCCCGGAGAACAGCGCGGTCGTCTCCAAAGTATTCGAGGCGGCGGCGAAGATAGCCAAGCAGTTCGATCTCAAGGACGGCTTCAGAATCGTCAACAACTGCGGCGACTGTGCGGGTCAGACCGTCAAACACCTGCACTTCCATATGCTCGGCGGCAGAGATTTCGGCTGGCCGGCAGGCTGATAAAAAAGACCATATTAATATTCAGGAGATGTTTATTTTGGCAAAGACCTATACAATGGAAATCGCAGGCGTGAAGAGAGAGCTTCCTCTCTGCCCGGTCAGCGACAAGCTCGATATCGCGGCATTCATCCTTTTCGGTGATGTCGAAGTCACCGTTAAAGCGGCAGAAGAGCTGCTCAAGAAGTGCCCTGAGTTCGATTATATTCTCACTCCCGAGGCGAAGAGCATTCCGCTTGCCTATGAGATGTCCAGACAGAGCGGCAAGAAATATTTTGTTGCCCGCAAGAAGCCGAAGGTCTATATGACCGATCCCGTCTGCGTCAGCGTGCGTTCGATAACCACAGATGCAGAGCAGACCCTTCTTCTCGGCAGAGAGGACGGAGATCAGCTTCGCGGCAAGAAAGTACTTATCGTTGACGATGTTATCAGCACCGGCGAATCCCTCGCGGCAGTCGTTGCCCTTGCCGATAAGTTCGATGCGAACATAGTCGCCAAGGCGGCGGTCCTCGCAGAGGGCGACGCGGCAGAGCGCGACGATATCGTGTTCCTCGAGAAGCTTCCTCTTTTCTTCAAATAATCGGAGAATTGAGAAATGGCGCGCCCGTTCACGGTTATCGGTTTTACAATGTTTTTTACGCTGGCTCTTGTTTTTGAACTCGGTCAGAAGGCGGCAGTCGTTATCCTTTCGGCAGCAGCTGCCGCCTTTATCTTTTCTCTGTTCTTCAAGAGCGTTCGGCGTGACTTTGTAATCCCGACTGCGTGTATAACGGCGGCCGTTGCAGTAATTTTGTCTTTTGCCGCCGCACTTGTTCCGAACGAAGCATCGGAGAATTTTAACGACAGCGTGCATACCGTGAAAGCGAGCGTTGTCTCGCTCGAAGAGCAGAGCGGCGAAAGATATTATACAGAGCTTAAAACTTCCGAGATAGACGGCGAAAAATATAAGCTGAACATACGCCTTTCTTCAAAATCGCGTCTTGGTTTCAAGCCGTATGATACTGTCGAGGGCGATTTGCAGCTCTACGATATCGGCAAGACCCGCGACGCGAGAAACTACTATCTGTCCGAAAATATCTTTATGGGCGGATACGCAAAGGGCGATATGAATATATCTCAGCCGGAGCGCAAGCCGATAGGCTATTATCCGCTCGCGATGCGCGCTTATATCAAAAACACGGTTTCGCGTCTTATCCCCGGCGAACGCGGGGCGCTTGCAACGGCACTTCTGATAGGCGACAAATCAAATTTGCCGAAGAGCGTTTCGGATTCGTTCTCGTCCGCGGGAATATCGCATCTGATAGCCGTTTCGGGTCTGCACCTCTCAATCTGGTGCCTGTTCATTCTGAAAATTTTCGATGTTTTCAGGCTCAGACGCAGAGCGGGAGCAATTATTTCGGCGGCGTTTGTTATAGTTTTTATGGCGGTCTCGGGTTTCACATATTCCGTCATGCGTGCGGGCTTCATGATGCTCGTTATGCTCCTCGGAACGCTGCTTTCAAGGCAGTCGGATTCACTCAATTCCCTCGGCATCGCGCTTGTTATTCTGTGCTTTGTCAATCCGTATTGCGTGATGAGCCTCGGACTGCGGCTCTCGTTCCTCTCAACTCTCGGAATAATATTAGGCTACAGTAATATCGCTTTCCCTCTGAATCCGTATATCGCGCGCGTCAGAAATAAATATGCAAGGCGCGTCTGCGAGTTTATCTTCGGTTCCGTTAGGAGCACCGTGCTCGCCTGTGCGTTCACTCTGCCTGTTATGATACTCGATCTCGGCAAAGTGTCGCTTATCGCGATCCCGGCGAATCTTGTTTCCAATCTTCCCGCATCTGCGTGTATGATCCTCTCTGGGCTTACCGCTCTCACCGCGAAGTTTTCATTTTTGCGCGTGATAACGGCCGGTCTTGCAGAACTGTCCGGCGTGTGCGCATCTTTTCTTATCAATTCATCGAAGTCGCTCGCGGCGGTTCCTCATTCGTCTTTGAACGCCTCGACATTTCTGTTTCCACTGTGGCTTGTTTTGATTTTTATCGTCCTTGCGGCGGCTGCGCTTATCTATAAATTTTCGGGGCGCAATACCGTCCGCGCAGCAGTTTTGATATGCACGCTCACCTTTGCGGGCGTGTGCGTCGGATCTTCTGCACTTTCCCGCGCGGCAACCGTAATAACTGTGGCGGATGTCGGCAACGGCTCGGCTGTTGTCGTCAGCTCCGGCGGCAAAACCGTTTTGCTCGGCTGCGGAGGGGACAGCTATTATGCCCTCTCAAATATAGAGTCCGCAATTGACAGCGTCGGCGCGGATAATCTTGATTTTCTTCTTATCCCGCGCGTCTCTGAGGGCGAAAGTTCACTCACGCTCGATGTTATCGACACTTTTTCGCCCGAGTATATTCTTGCAGGCGAGACTGATGCCGACCTCAATGAAATACTTAAAACAGAAAATTATAACCTCGCGCCTGCTGCGGATATAAACATCGGCGGCGCAGAATTAAGATATAAAACAACGAATAAAACGAGCACGGCGGTGCTCGGCATGGGCGGCGCTGACGCGGTCATTGTTTTCAGACCGTCTTATGCACCGGAGACAAAAGGGAATATTCTCATTTTGCGGGAGAATCTGCCGCATGGCATTTCCCCGGAAAACTATAATTTGACCGTGCTATCGGCGGAGGCCGACAGAGCGCCTGCGGTCATGGGAAAATTGCTGTCCCTCGGCGCGGACGCGTACGCGACGGGAGGGCAGGGGAACATCAGAATCACGGTGTTCCCGTCGGGCAGAATTTTGACGGAAAGGATGGACTGAATGGCTGCTATCGGCGAAAAAGAGATAAAAGCGCTTATCAGAAGCGGAGATATCGGCGGCGCGTTTCTGCTTTTTGGAACGGAGAGCTATCTCAAGGAATTTTATTCCTCAAAGTTAAAAGACAAAGCCGTCAGCCCGGACTTTGCGGATTTCAACTATCATTTCTTCGACGGTGCGTCATGTACCCTCGAGGATATCGAGCAGGCGGTCGAGGCTTTTCCGATGATGAGCAGCAACACCTGTGTATTCGTCAAGGATATGGCTGTCGATTCGCTCGACGAGGATTCCTATGAAAAGCTCGAAAAAATAGTCGGCGATGTCCCGGATTACTGCACGCTGATTTTTTATATCGGCAAGGCAGATTCGCTCAAAAAGACCGCAAAAGCCAAAAAGGCAGTCTTGCTCTTTACAAAATACGGCAATGCGGTCGAGCTCAACAAAAAGACCGCTTATGAGCTTGCCAAAATGCTCGTCGGCGCGGCGCAGAAGCGCGATTCTTCGCTCAGCCAGCGAAACGCCGAATATCTTGTTTCCTGCGTCGGGGACGATATGGTTACTCTTTTAAATGAAATCGACAAGCTCTCGGCATATGCCGAGGGACGCGAGATAACCCGCGCGGACATCGACCTGATGTGCGTCAAGACTATCGAGGCGAATGCATTCGACCTGACTAAATATATAATCTCGGATAATTTCGACAAGGCGTATGAAACGCTCAATATGCTCTTCGCTCAGCGTGCGGATGTTATGATGATAATGGGCGCGGTGATATCCGTCTTTGTCGATATCTATCGTGTCAAGGTCAGCGTATCTGCGGGCTACAGAGACACTCAGCCGGCGGAGATATTCTCAAACTACCGCGGCCGCGAGTTTAAATTGACGAAAGTTTCGCGCCAGGCGTCGGCTCTGAGCGTGCGCGTTCTGCGCCAGTGTCTCGATGAACTGCACAGAGCCGATACACTGCTCAAGAACTCTGCCGTTGATAACAGGATAGTTATGGAGGAACTGCTTGTCAAGCTGTTTGTGGCGATACAGTCACGAAAATAAACGCCGGATGGTGTTGATGGTAAAATGATAAAGATAAAACAGGCGGTCATCGTCGAGGGAAAGTATGATAAAATAAAACTCTCCACAGTCCTCGATACCGTTATAATACAGACCGACGGCTTCGGCATTTTCAAGGACAAAGAGAAGCAGAAGCTGATAAAACGCCTCGCTCAGACACGCGGCATAGTCATATTGACCGACAGCGACTCGGCGGGCTTCAAAATCCGTTCGTTTATCGGCGGAAGCGTTCCGAAAGACAGCGTCATTCACGCCTATATTCCCGACGTGTTCGGCAAAGAGCGCAGAAAGGACGCGCCGTCTAAAGAGGGCAAATTAGGGGTCGAGGGAATCGATACTGAGATCTTGCTTGAAGCGCTCAACCGCGCCGGAGTCACCTGCGAGAGTACGCAGGAAAAGAGCCGAGCTGTAACCGTTGCCGACCTCTACGAAGCCGGGCTCAGCGGAAAAGCGGATTCGGCGGCTCTGCGCAAAAAGTTCCTGCGCAGTCTGTCACTTCCCGAGCGCCTTTCAACAAGCGCGCTCGTTGATATGATAAATATTTTCATGACATACGATGAATTTCAGGAAAGTATAAGAAAATTTTCACTCAGCGGAGATGATAATCAATGATAAGAATAGGCAGCGGATACGATGTTCATAAGCTTGTCGAGGGGCGGAAGCTCATAATCGGCGGCGTTGATATACCCCATACCATGGGACTTCTTGGCCATTCGGATGCCGATGTCCTGCTCCACAGCATCAGCGATGCGCTGCTCGGCGCGGCGGCAATGGGGGATATAGGCTGCCTGTTCCCGGACAACGATGAAAAATACAAGGGCGCGGACAGTCTCGAACTCCTGCGCGAAGTCGTGCGCGTTATCGGCGCTCAGGGCTGGCACATAGTCAATATCGACTCAACCGTTGCCGCCCAGGCTCCGAAGCTGCGCCCGTATATAGATGAAATGCGCCGCAACATAGCCGACGCCTGCTCGCTTGATGTCTCATGCGTCAGCGTCAAGGCGACCACCGAAGAGGGGCTCGGCTTTACGGGACGCCGCGAGGGCATAAGTGCCTCCGCCGTCTGCCTTATTGAGAAGTAATTTGATTTCAGGCGCGTTTTATGGTATTATAGGAATTGAAGAGAGGTATGCCTATGTTTACTGAAAAGATCGCATCTCTCTGGGATCAGCTGAAGGTCGTATTCTCCGACTTCGCCTTCACGGATTTCCTGGATATCTGCCTCGTTGCGTTCATTCTTTATAGTGTTATCAAGCTCATCCGTGAGACAAAGGCCATTCAGCTTGCAAAGGGTCTTCTGCTTTTCGGTGTGGCTTATCTTGCCATTTACCTGCTCGATATGCAGGCGAGTGAGTTTATATTCAAAAAAGTCTTCGGCGAGATAATTATAGTCCTCGTCATCCTCTTCCAGCCCGAGCTGCGCCATATGCTCGAATCCGTCGGCAGACGCAGCATAACAAAGCTCAATCTTTTCGGCGTGCGCGATGAGGAGACGGAGCGCAATCAGAAGATAAAGGATTCGATCTACGCCGTGTGCAAGGCGTGTCAGAGCATGAGTGAGAGCAAGACAGGCTCTCTTATCGTCTTTGAGCATGATACGCTCCTCGGTGATATCATAAAGAGCGGAACTCCCGTCGATGCGATAGTCTCGCGTGAGCTGATAGGCAATATTTTCTATCACGGCGCGCCGCTCCATGACGGAGCCGCAGTTATCCGCGACGGCAGGGTAGTTGCCGCAGGCTGTGTCCTGCCACTGACTCAGAAAGAGAATCTCGATACCCAGCTCGGAACCCGCCACAGAGCCGCCATAGGTATGAGCGAGCAGGGCGATGCGATGATAGTCGTCACTTCCGAGGAGACCGGAACAATTTCCATCGCCTGCAAGGGCCAGCTTATCAGAAATCTCACCGATTCCGATCTGCGTGAGCATCTTGTGCGCTACCTTTGCGGAACGAATAACGAAGATAAAGCCGCCGTTAAGGGCATACGCAAGCTGTTCGGAGGTTTTAAGAAATGAAAAAGAAAAAAATAAGCTTCAAAAATCTCATATATGATAACAGATTCGTTTTGGCGCTTTCAATAATCGCCGCAGTTATAATCTGGATCGTTGTCGCAATTCAGGCGAGCCCCGAGGATGACCGGATAATAAAAGATGTCCCTGTTAAAATAGAAATATCAAACAATGTCTCGAATCTCGGGCTTCAGATGTTCGGCAATACGGATTTCACAGTCGAAGTCAAGGTTCACGGCAAGCGCTACGAAGTCGCCGAGAGCGTGCTCACGAAAGACGATATCTCCGTTGTCGCCAAGACCAACTATGTCGATTCGACAGGCAGCCAGACCCTGAAACTCGAAGTGACTGCAAAAGATCCGAGCAAGGCGAACTATGAGATAGTTTCGCTCTCTCAGGATTCGATAAATGTGTATTTCGACTATTACAAAGAAGGCGAATACACTCTCCAGCCCGATGTCGTCTATGACGGCGCGTCGTATGTCACAAACGGACTGATAGCAGAAACCCCGGTGCTCTCTGCGAATACCGTGAAGCTGTCGGGTCCCGTGACTGAGATGGCGAAGATAAAGAAAGTTGTCGCGCGAGTGACTCTGAACAAGAAAATCAGCGCGACCACAACGCTCGACGCCGAGATAATCCCGCTGAGCGAATACGGCGGAAAGCTCCAGTATATAACCGTCAATGACGGACTCGCCGATATCACGATGACTCTTCCGATTTATCAGCGCGCCGAACTGCCGACTACGGTAACTTTCAAGAATGCGCCTGCCGCTTATGCGAGCAACCCGCCCGCGTTTACCTGTAGTCCCGCGAGACTCAATTTCACTATGGACGCGACAAAGCTCTCGTCCATAACCGAGCTGTCGGTCGCCGATATCGATTTCTATATGCTCGGCGCAGGCAGGAATGAGATAACCATAGACCTGACGACGTTGAGCGGAGTCAAGGTTATGAGCGGGGAGACGAAACTCAAGGTCACGGTTGAGATGAACGGCGTGACCTCACAAAAGAGCTCGGTGAGTGCCAACAATATCTCCTTCATCAATGTCCCCGCCGGATATAAAGCGGTCGTGACTCAGACGCGCATACCGTCCGTTGAAGTTGTCGGCCCGAAAGAGAATCTCGAAAAGATAACCACGGATCAGCTCTTCGCCGAGGTCGATCTCAGCAGTGCCGACCCCACCCAGTCCCACGGCACGGCATATGCCCGCGCCTATGTCAAGGACAGCAACAATTGCTGGGTGCATAACAGATACACCGTCAGCTACAGACTCGAAAAAGTCCAGTAACGGAAAAATCAAGCTTTCCGCAAATGCAGAGAGTGCCATAAGACAGGTAACAGGCACAGCGGTATTAACTGCTGTGCCTGTTATTGCATAATTCGTTTCTGTACGGAACTAAAGCAGGACCGAAACGATAAACTTGTATTAGCTGAATCAGCCACACCAACAGCAAGAAGAAAGGGGGACGCAATATTGCGATATTTTAGGTATGAGAATACAAATGAAAATCTGAACAATGATCTGAAAGAACAATATAAAACCTTAAACAATTGCGAAAAACGCATCTTCCGAAAAGAGAAAATGCGGCAAAAAATCATTACGGCTGTTTCGAACTTCATCTACATTGTTGTTGCTGCCGCGGGCTTATGTCTGCTTAACTTAATTCCGCAACCGAACGGTTTGTTTTGGCGCCTTCTTGTTGGTGCCGGAAAATTGATTGCCGGTCTTTTCATTCTCGTTATTTGCGGAGTATTAACCGTCGAATTGACCAAAGGGTTATGGAAAAAAGCTGAATCGGTCAATGTCCCCGCAAAGAAAAAAGAAATCTTATCAAAAGCCTGTGGTTACTTGCGGGATTATTATGGTTTACAGGAGTCATATATTATAACCAAGTGTTTTGATGCTGCGGATAAAAAGTTTCAAAAGCATGATGTTTGCCTTTTCATTGTTGGCGACGAGCTGCGCATCACTGTCGATTTGATTCATGGATTTCTTCACGGAGAAAGGGATTTAGGCTGCTATGCTTTCGTGAAGCATGAGATAACATTATCAAAACAGCCGTGCGGGCAGCAATTAATGCTGGAAATGAAAGCAGGTGAAAACACCTTTTTGTTAGGATACCGGGCAAAAGGGTTTATTGAAAAGAACTTCATCGGAAAAGAAACTGATTAAATTCTGATTTTACAAGTTGATTTAAGGGTGCCTTATATGCATAGCATTCGGCACATAGCGCAATCAATGATAGAAGCTAAGCTGTTTTTGCAGCTTAGCTTTATTGCTTTTCGGCCACCTTGCCAATGCGCATACTTGTTTTTGCCAAAGCAAAAAGCGGGGCACGAAAACCGTGCTCCGCCTTTTGTTATGCTCTTTTCTGAAGCTCACGCTCAAGCCAGATAGAACCGATATCTATCGCGCTGTAGAGACCTCTGCGCTCCGCCTTCTTGAGGATCCTGTCGCGCGGACGAAGATCTTCGTTTGTGCTGACGAGCTGCACAAGTATTTTATCCGAGAGCTCCGCGCCGTTTACATCCTTGGTCGAGGTTATCTGCATCATGATGATGCAGGGCTCATCCATGTATCCGTAATAAAGCGTGTTGTCTTTTCTGACAAGGGGCTTGCCCTTGTACATGAGAAGCTTCTTGTTCTCCGCCACTCAATGTCACTCCAATCGGGTTATAGTTGCACTTTATTTTTTGATTCCGAGATAATCCTCAACCATGCTCTGCAGCAGCTCGTCTCTGTCCAGCTTTCGCACAAGACTGCGGGCATTGTTGTGGGTGGTGATATATGTCGGATCCTCAGAAAGGATGTAGCCAACTATCTGGCTGACCGAATTGTACCCCTTTTCGTTAAGTGCGTTGTAAACCTCGAGGAGTATCTTTTTCATTTCTTCGTCGTTTTCGTTTTTTATTGAGAACTGAATAGTCTCGTCGGCCATGAGTAACCACCTCCATAAAGTTTATTATATACCAAAATCTGCAACAAAACAATGGTATTTTGAAAATTAACTCAAACTCTCAGCGAAACGCCAATCGCGGACAGTCTGTGAAGTATCTCGTCTATCCAGCCCTGAACCTCTTCCATCTCGAGCGTGCGGTCGTGTGAGGAGAAGGTGAAGCGGAGCGTGATGCTCTTTGTGCCGAGCAGCTCGTATGTGTCGATGAGCTTAACGCTCTCGAGCTCTTCAATATTCATGCTCTTCCAGTTCTCGGAAAGCTCGTCGTAGGTGACGCCCTTTCTGAGCACGAGCGAGAGATCGTAGTAGGTGGACTGCTTGGTCGAAGGCTCCTTGAACTCGATGTCATATGCCTTCGCGTCGCTGAACTTGTCTATATCCATCTCGATGCAGACTGCCGAACCGGTCTTGTCGAGTTTGGAGGCGTTCTGCGGATGAAGCGCGCAGACAAAACCGACTTCGTTGCCGTCAGCAAGAACTGCGGCGGTGTTCTTCGGATGCTGCCATGCATGGACGGGAGCTATCTTTGCGAACTTCGGCGCGCAGTGTTTAATTTGCTCGAAGATGCAGTTGACAACCTCGATAGCCTTGTAGTAGAGGTCGCGCTCGCTCTGCGATTTCGAGAAGAGCACAACGCCGAGATGGCGGCGCTCGTTGCAGTAGCCGTTTTCGAGGGTGCCCTCAATAACTCTGCCTATCTCGAATATGCCGTAGCTGTCCGCGAAGTCCTTGTTCTCATATGCCGCGACGAGCAGGGTGGGGAGCATGGAGTCGCGCAGAACGCCGTTGTCGGAGTTCTCAATGTTGAGTATCTTGACATTGTCCTCAACCTCGATGCCGAGCTTCTTGTATTTCTTCTTGTCGCACCAGATGTAGGAGTGAACCTCGTGCATGGAGTATTTCTTGACGAGGATGTCCTTTATCTCGTCGCCGACAAGTCTCTCGGGCGCGCTGTGAACGGGCTTGAGGGGGCTGCGGGTCGTGGTGATTTCAAAGTTGTCGTAGCCGTAGATTCTCGTTATCTCTTCGATGATGTCCGCCTTTATCGTGACATCCTTCGTGGCTCTCCATGAGGGGACGGTGACGGTGAAAACGCCGTCTTTTTCGTCAACGCCGAAGCCGAGCAGGGTCAGCGTATGGATAATGCGCTCGTTGCTTATCTCGATTCCGGTGTATCTGTCAACATAAGCCTTGTCGAATGTGAGCGTTATCTGCGGATATTTCTTTGCATATTCGTCGGTCAGCTTTGAGTCGATGACTGCGCCGCTGTCGATATCCTTGACGAGCTTGACAAAACGCTTTATAGCTACGAGAGTCAACTCGGGATCGAGCATCTTCTCGTATCTTGCGCTCGCGTCGGTGCGCAGTCCGAGGCGTGAGGATGACTTTCTGACGCAGATTCCGTCGAAGTTCGCGGATTCAAGCACAACGCTCGAGGTGTCGCCGACTATCTCGGAGTCGAGACCGCCCATGATACCGGCTATAGCGACCGGCTCGTCGTGGTTGTAGATTAGCAGAGTGTTAGTGTCCGCCTTTCTCGTCGTGCCGTCGAGGGTTGTGAAGTCAATATCCTCTTTGGGCATGTCAACCTTGATGTGGTCAATTTTTGTCGCGTCGAATGCGTGAGTCGGCTGACCGATCTCGAGCATGATGTAGTTCGTGAGGTCTGCGAGCAGATTTATCGGTCTCATGCCGCAGTAGAACAGTCTGATTCTGATTTCCATCGGGCTGACATGCTTTGTGATGTTAGCCATTCTCAGGCAGGAGTATCTGAAAACGTGCTCGGTGTCGCCGATAGTTACGGGGACAACATTCTCGCTGTCGCTGTCAATGTCGGCGAGGTCGAGCGGCTTTAATTCGCGGCCGGTGAGGGCTGCGAATTCGCGCGCTATTCCGTAATGACCCCAAAGGTCGGGGCGGTTTGTGAGAGATTTATTATCAACCTCAAAGACGATATCGTCTATCGGGAACAGCTCTTTTATGTCGGTGCCGTTTTTGTATGACGGGTCGAGCTCCATTATGCCGGAGTTCTCGTCGCTGATGCCGAGCTCTTTCTCGGAGCAGCACATACCCTCGGATTCATATCCGGCGACCATTGCCTTGCCGATTTCGCCCGCGACAACTCTGCCTCCGGCGGTGGCAAAAGCGACCTTCTGACCGACTCTGACGTTCGGCGCGCCGCATACGCAGCTTACTGTTTTGTCACCGATATCAACCGTGAGCAGGTGAAGTTTCTTCGACTCGGGGTGATTTTCGAGCGTCTTTATCTCGCCGACAACGACTTTCTGAACGTCGCGTCCCATATAATATATGTCCTCAACCTCAGCTGTGGCGAGGGTGAACTTGTTGATGAGTCCTTTTATATCGCATCCGTCAAGGTCAACATAGTCCTTGATCCAGTTTATTGAAACAAGCATGACTTTAAGCCTCCTCTTTCTTCGTGTCGTCGGGCACGGTGAACGATGAATTGGTGAACTGCGAGAGCGACTTGAGATTGCAGCTGTTGAACACTCGGATGTCCTTGACGCCGTATTTCATCATCGCAAGGCGCGTCAGTCCCAGACCGAAAGCGAAGCCCGAATACTTTTCGGGATCGATGCCGCCTGCCTTGAGAACGTTCGGATGTATCATGCCGCAGGGGCAAAGCTCAAGCCAGCCGGAATCCTTGCAGGAGGAGCAGCCCTCGCCGCCGCAGATAAGGCACTGGATATCAAGCTCGAAGCCGGGCTCAACGAACGGGAAGAAGCCGGGGCGCAGGCGCACCGTGACATCCTTCTGGAAAACCTCGGAGAGCATCGTCTTCATGAAATAGATAAGGTTCGAAATGGATATGTCCTTGTCGACCATCATGCCTTCCATCTGGAAGAAAGTATTCTCGTGGCAGGCGTCGATCTTCTCGTTTCTGAAGCAGCGTCCGGGGAAGACGGCGCGAAGCGGAATACCTTTTTCAAGGTCGGCGGCGTATTTGCGAAGAATAGTATTCTGCGCCGCAGAGGTGTGGGTCTTGAGCAGCTGGCCGTTGCTCAGATAATAGGTGTCCTGCATGTCGCGCGCTGGATGATGCTTCGGAATATTTAACGCCTCGAAGCAGTTGTAGTCGTCTGTGACCTCGGAGTAGTCCTCAATGGAGAAGCCCATGTTGAGGAATATCTCGTCAACCTCGCGCTGAACGAGCGTTATCGGGCTGTAAGAGCCGGGGTTCGTGTCGCAGGGGAAGGACTCGTCGTAGACCTCGACGCTTTCAATGAGGCGCTGTTCTTCAAGAGCCTTGAGCTCCTGGAGACGCTCCTGCATGGAGGTCTCGATGAATTGTTTTATCGTGTTTATCTTCTGACCTGCCTCTTTCTTCTGATCGTTTGGCAGGGCGCGAAGCTCGCTCATGAGATTTGCGATGTGACCCTTTTTGCCGAGGAACTCTATCCTCAGCTCCTCAAGCTCAGAGACCTTGCCCGCCTCGGAGGATTTCTTTTTGAATAACTCTTTGAGCTTTTCGGCATTTTCGTTCATACTTCTCATCCTTTCAAAAAGCATAATTTACATCTTTTCTGCCGGCAGGGGAGGCAAAATAAAAAATCCTCCGTCCCACTGAGGGACGAAGGAAACTTCGCGGTACCACCCTGCATTCGCGCCCATAGGACGCCTCAGCCTGTTCCGCTCGATGGCGGACAGCACCGTATAACGGCGGTGAACCGTCTCAGCCTACAACATAAAGCTTCAGCCGAGCCGCTCCGGAGTGAACTTCGGCATGCTCTGACACGGGATCATTCCAGCCAAGTGACCCCTCTCTGCGGTGTTCGCCGCGCGCCTACTCTCTCCATCTGTGCGTTATTTTTATATCCTGCTTATCATAGCACATTATTTTTGTTCTTGCAAGTGCCGTGTGAAAAATTTTTATTTGTTGTCATATTCGTCAAGAAAGCTGTGCTTTATTCCGCCCTTTTTGTAGGCGAGAACCGTGTCAATATTGACATTTTCAACGCTGCTGAATATGCATTTCTCAACATCGGGATTGCTCTTTTTAAGCTCGCGTATCAGCTCTTTCGTCTCCTGACGCTTTGAGTGATTCTGACCGTCGTTGCAGGTCGTGCAGGTGTCGGTGAACTTGCAGGCGCACTGGATGAAGTGAAGCCCGTTGTAGTCGCGCCACGCCTTTATGTCGTCCTCGCGCACAAGATAGAGCGGGCGTATCAGCTCCATGCCCGGATAGTTCGTGCTGTGGAGCTTGGGCATCATTGTCTGTATCTGCGCCCCGTGGAGCATTCCCATGAGTATCGTCTCGATAACATCGTCGTAGTGGTGACCGAGAGCTATCTTGTTGCAGCCCAGCTCCTGCGCGAATTTATAAAGATATCCGCGGCGCATCCTCGCGCAGAGATAGCACGGCGATTTTTTTACATTGTAGACGGATTTGAATATGTCCGACTCAAATATGTTTATCGGGATGTTGAGCGCCCGCGCGTTGTCTTCGATTATCTTGCGGTTCTCGGGGTTATATCCGGGATCCATGACGAGATATTTGACCTCGAAATTCACTTTGCTGTATCTTTTAAGCTCCTGAAAGAGCTTCGCCATGAGCATCGAGTCCTTGCCGCCGGATATGCATACCGCGACCCTGTCGCCCTCGTTGACGAGTTTATATATCTTGAGAGCCTTCGTGAACGGACTCATTATCGAAACGCGGAATTTCTTTCTCAGGCTCTGCTCGACCTTCTGACACAGTTCGCTGTCCTGTCGGTTCTGCATCTCATAGCGCATCCACGCGAGATATCCGCCCTCGAGGCTGTACGCCTCGTAGCCTTGCTCGCACAGCCTGTCCGCAATGTCTATGCTGAAAACTCCGTGCGCGCAGTAGATTATTATTTTTTTGTCCCTGTCCGCGGGCGGATTGTTCTCAAGCTCGTCGGCGGTTGTGTGCACCGAGCCGGGGATGAACCCATACGCCCTGTCAGTCTCGCTTCTTATGTCATAGACGGTGTATTCCCCGTCGTTGAGTTTCTTCAGCTGTTCTGCCGATATTTCCATTGCCTGCGCTCCAATGCTGCATTTTTGCCGTAAACGGCATTGCTATTATACCGCGAAACATGGCGGTTTGTCTATAATAAAGGTGCAAAGTCCAATAAATGTCACGATGGAAAATAATGCTGCAAAAGCTGAATATCTTACGCCAAGTTAAAAGGACAGAGGTTTGAGTGTTAATAATAAATTGAAAAAAGGACTTGCTTTTGCAAGTCCTTTTTCATGGTGCGAGTGGTGATACAGCATTTTTCAAAAAACACAGTAATATCAATGGTTTTAGGACACCCGAACAGCGAAATTACTTGTATTCCGCCCTCTTGAAACCGTCAATTTCAGCAGCTATTGCTCGGTTCATCTCCCGGTAAGGAGACGACACCCTTGCAATAATCAGTACATAGCGCGTCTGTTACCCAAAGTGGCGCTTGGGTCGGCAGGCGCGCTATTTTTATGCCCAGATGCGGGCGAAGGAGGTGTTATTGTGAAAGCATATGGGAAGTCGTGGGGCTACAACGTATATGACTGCCGGTACTGCCTGTACCGGAAAGGAAAAATACAGGGCTGCGTCTACCCGGACGGCTGCTGCTGTCCCGTCCCGCAGAAGCCCGAAAGACGGAACGGCATAGAACAAGTTTACGAAGCAGATGCGGACAGCGCCGCTCCCGTTTCGGAGTGCGAGGGCTGTCCCTACGGACGGGCTGCCCCCTGCATCGGATGGTGTACCAAAGAGGTCATGCGCGCCGCAGGGCTTCCAAAGGAGCGTGACAGAAGCCATGTATGACTATTTCTACGGTGCGGAAGCGGAACAGTTCTCCTTCTACCGCATCCCCAAGGTGCTGTTCACGGAGGAACGGTTCAGAAGCGTTTCCGCAGAAGCCAAGGTGCTCTACGGTCTGCTCCTTGACCGTATGAGCCTGAGCTGCAAGAACGGCTGGCTGGATAAAGAAGGACGTGTGTATATCATCTTCACCATCGAGGAGGTCATGACCGCCCTGGGCTGCGCCGACCAAAAGGCCGGAAAGCTGCTGCATGAGCTGGAGAGCAAATGCCGCCTCATCGAGCGCAAGCGGCAGGGGCTGGGCAAGCCCAACCTCATCTACGTCAAGAACTTTGTGGAGAAGGATGTGGATAACCCTATGGATAACACATCGGGCAGTAGCACCCCCTCCCCGGAATCAAGATTCCAGAACCGTGAAAATCACGATTCAGGAGCAGTGAAAATCACGGATCAAAAATCGTTAAAATCACGATCTAATAATACTGAGAATAATGATACTGATTTTAGTGATACTGATTCCTTTCCCTTCACTTCGTTCAGGAGGGATCACGGGCGGGAATCGAAAAGAACCGAAGCGGCTCTGAGAGAGCGCTACAGAGAGCTTATCGCGGAGAACATTGCCTACGACGCACTCCTGACAGACTATCCATACGAGCAGGACACGCTGGAAGAAATCCTGGAGCTGCTGGTGGATGTGGTCTGTACGACGAAAAGCTCCGTCCGCATTTCCGGCGACGATAAGCCCGCCGAGGTGGTCAGGAGCCAGTTTTTGAAGCTGAACAGCGAGCACATCCGCTTTGTGGTGGGCGGGCTGAAGGAAAACACCACCCGCATCCGCAATATGCGCCAGTATCTTTTAGCCACGCTGTATAACGCCCCTCTGACCATCGGGAACTACTACCGAAGCCTTGTGAGTCACGATATGTCGGAGGGCTTCATCTGAGCCGCAGGCCGCCGCCTGCGGCTTTGGCATTTTCAGGAGGTGATGCGACCGTGCCGAAACAGAAACCCAACGAACAGGTACAGCAGATACCGCTGTCAGAGATTCGTCCCTTCAAGAACCACCCCTTCAAGGTGACGGACGACGAGCTCATGCAGCAGACCATCGACAGCATCATGCAGGTGGGCGTTCTCAACCCCGCCATCATCCGCCCCGCACCGGAGGGCGGATACGAGATGGTAGCCGGACACAGGCGGCTCCATGCCGCAGACCTTGCGGGGCTGAAAACCATACCGGCCATCGTCCGCAATCTTGACGACGACGAGGCGGTGATCCTCATGGTGGACAGCAATTTGCAGCGGGAAACCATCAGCCCCATGGAACGGGCGCAGGCGTACAAAATGAAGCTGGAAGCGCTGAAGCATCAGGGAAAGCGAACAGATTTAACTTCCACCCAAGTTGGGCGGAAGTTAGAATCGGCAGAAGTTATTGCTCAACAGACCGGGGAAAGCAAAAACCAGGTTCGCCGCTTTATACGTCTGACTGAGCTTGTTCCTGAGATTCAAGAAAAGGTGGACAGCAAGGAGATCGCATTCAGCCCCGCCGTGGAGCTGTCATATCTCACCCATGATGAACAGAAGCAGTTTCTGGACGCAATGGACTATTCCCAGAACACGCCCTCGCTTTCCCAGGCACAGCGGCTCAAGAAGCTCAGCCGGGAGGGAAAATGTACGAAGGAGGCCATGCGCTCCATCATGTCCGAGGAAAAGAAGGAGGAACAGGAGCGTATTACGCTGAGCAGCGATACCCTCCGCAAATATTTCCCCCGAAGCTACACGCCCCTGCAAATGCAGCAGACAATCATCAAGCTGCTGGAGCAGTGGCAGAAAAAACAGCAGCGCCGGAACGAGCGCTGAGAAAGGCAGGTTTATCCATGAATGTAACCATCAATATCTACGGCAACGTACACATCCACTGCGACTGCTGCGACGGGTGCGGCGAATATGACGACAATTTCGACGACGCCCTCGAAGCGCCGCATGAAGCTGTACCGGATGCGGAGGACGGCGGCGAACAGATCGGCCCGACCGCCGAAGAAGCGGAGGCGGCGGTAAAAGCATTGGCGGCGTTTTTTCTTCCGCTTTTTTCGGAGGAGACCGGCGAGGGAGGCGGCGCGCATGAAGGAATTTGACGTGACCATCACCGAAACACTGAAGCTCACCGTGTCCGTGGAGGCATCGTCCAAAGAGGAAGCCCAACAGATGGTAAGCGACCAGTGGCACGCCGGGGATCATATTCTGGATGCGGACAATTTCGTGGAGGTGGAGTTTGAGAGCAATGACGGCAAAGAAATATCCGCCGAAAGAGCGCCGGACGACACCCTCGAGGTGCTCATGGTGGAGCCGGGACAGTACCCGCGCGTGGAGCGCATCGGCTCCGACCTTGCTTCCTTGCAGAAGGCGGTGGACGGCTATATCGAAGCGATTTACCCATATGACGACCCCGTGGCGCTGATCTGCGGGGAGGAAGCCAAGCTGGAGGGCAAGCCCCTGAACCGCGCCCTGCGGGACGGGGACGGCGATATCTACGATATTGTGGCCGGTAGGTTTTTCGTCTGCGGTCTTGGAGATGAGAGCTTTGCGTCTCTGCCGAAGGAGCTGCAACAGAAATACGAGGAAAAGTTCCGTCAGCCGGAAGCCTTTTTGAAGATGGGCAGCAAGATCATGGCGATCCCCACCGAGCCCGCCAAGGCTGCGGGCAAAGGCAAGACTGCTCCGGTGACAGAGCGATGATACCATCACTCCCAATGCGAACGGAAGGAGGAAAAACTCATGCAGGAAGAAATTGAAAACAGAACTGTCACTCTAATCATCTCCGCCGTCAAGCTGACCGCACGGGAGCTGAAGGCCGGGATGGATAAATATCTTTCCGAAAAGAAGAGCAAAGCCATGGAAAAGGCGCGTGCCGCGCCTGAAAAGCCCAGCGGCAAGCAGACGGTGAAGCAGCTCATAGGGCAGAATCAGGGTGTATCCAACATTGAGATCACCAACAGCAATATCAAAGGCTTTGAGCGCATAGCCCGGAAATACGGCGTGGATTTTGCCGTTAAGAAAGACCGCAGCGTTTCACCGCCGAAATACTTTGTGTTCTTTAAGGCGAGGGACGCGGACGCACTGACGGCGGCGTTCAAGGAATACACGGCATATGAGCTTAAACGCGCCGCCAAAGCGCAGAACCGTCCCTCCGTGCTGGCGCATCTGCAAGCACTCAAGGCGAAGGTTCAGGCCATTACGCCGGGTAAATCCCGAAATCAGAACAGGGGCATCACGATATGAAGAAACCTCTGAATATCAAGAAGTACCTGCTGCCCAATATCCCGTATGTCTTTATCGCCCTCTTTGCCACCAAGCTGGGGCAGGCGTGGAGGCTTGCCCCCGGCACGGATTTCTCGGGAAAGGCGCTGCACCTCATGGAGGGCTTTGCCGCCGCGTTCCAATCGGCGCTGCCCAGCTTTCACCCCATCGACCTGTGCGTGGGCGTTGCAGCCGCTCTGCTCATTCGGCTTATCGTGTACGTCAAGGGCAAAAACGCCAAGAAATTCCGCAAAAATCTGGAATACGGCTCTGCCCGTTGGGGCAAGCCCGAGGATATCGCCCCTTACGTCGATCCGAAGTTTGAGAACAACGTCATTCTCACCCAGACTGAGCGGCTCATGATGTCCAACCGTCCCAAAGACCCCAAGACGGCGCGGAACAAAAACGTGCTGGTGGTGGGCGGCTCCGGCAGCGGCAAGACGCGGTTTTTCATTAAGCCAAATCTCATGCAATTACACAGTTCATACGTTGTCACCGATCCGAAGGGCAGCATCGCCGTGGAGTGCGGAAAGCTCATGCTCCGTAATGGCTATAAGGTGAAGATATTCAATTCCATCAACTTCAAGAAGTCCCACCACTACAACCCCTTTGCATATATCCACAGTGAGAAGGATATTTTGAAGCTGGTCACGACCCTCATCGCCAACACCAAGGGGGACGGGAAATCCGGAGACGATTTCTGGCAGAAGGCCGAGACGCTGCTCTACACGGCGCTCATCGGCTATATCCACTACGAAGCCCCGGAGGAAGAACAGAACTTTGCCACGCTCATCGAGTTCATCAACGCCATGGAGGTGCGCGAGGACGATGAGACCTTTGAGAACAACGTGGATCTGGCCTTCAAGGAGCTGGCAAGCCGGGAGCCGAATCACTTTGCCGTGCGGCAATATAAAAAATACAAATTAGCGGCGGGCAAAACAGCTAAGTCGATCAATATTTCCTGCGGCGCGCGCCTTGCGCCCTTCGATATCCAGGAGCTGCGGGAGATCACCATGTACGACGAGCTGGAGCTGGACACCCTGGGCGACCGGAAAACGGCGCTGTTTCTCATCATGAGCGACACCGACAGCACCTTCAACTTCCTTATCTCCATGATTTACAGCCAGTTATTCAACCTGCTGTGCGAAAAGGCCGACGACGTGTACGGCGGCAGGCTCCCCGTCCATGTGCGCTGCCTCATCGACGAGTGCGCCAACATCGGGCAGATACCGAACCTGGAAAAGCTCATGGCTACCATCCGCAGCCGCGAGATTTCCGCCTGCCTCGTCTTGCAAGCCCAAAGCCAGCTGAAGGCGCTGTACAAGGACAACGCCGACACCATCATCGGCAACTGCGACAGCTCCATCTTTTTGGGCGGCAAGGAGCCCGGTACGCTGAAGGAGCTGAATCAGGCGCTGGGGAAAGAGACCATCGACACCTTCAACACCGGCGAGAGCCGTGGACGGGAGGTGTCCCACAGCCTGAACTATCAGAAGCTGGGCAAAGACCTTGCCACGATAGACGAACTGGCGGTGCTGGACGGCGGCAAGTGCATCTTGCAGCTTCGGGGCGTGCGCCCCTTCCTCTCGGATAAGTACGACATCACCAAGCACCCCAATTATAAGTATCTGTCGGACGCGAACCCAAGGAACGCCTTTGATATCGAGAAATACCTCTCCACAAAGCTGGTGCCGAAAGCGGATGAGGTCTATGAGGTGTTCGACGCGGGCCGCGTCTGAGCGCACAAGCCCGCCGCCAACCGCGCGGCGGCTTTTCATATAGATACGGATGAGAAAAGACGCTTCCTCGCTTGCAGGGTCGGAACGAATCCATGAACGAAAATTTGAAAGGAGAAGCCGGAATCGGGGCTGCATCGCAGCTTTCGCTCCGGCTCCTGCTGTATCCGCGAGATTTCAACACCACCAACACCCAATGATTCCGGCAACACAAATATGGAATTTTTCAACTCTGCTGTCGGCGTTCTCCAAACCCTCGTCATCGCTCTCGGTGCCGGTCTCGGCATTTGGGGAGCCATCAACCTGCTGGAAGGCTACGGAAACGACAACCCCGGCGCTAAAAGCCAGGGTATGAAACAGCTCATGGCCGGTGGCGGCGTGGCGCTCATCGGCGTCATTCTCGTTCCCCTGCTCAAGGGCCTGTTCGGTTAATCGCCCGCACAAATCCTTCGCGGCGTCCGCCCCTCGGGGCGGGCGCTGCGGGAAAGGAGGGTAAAGCCCATTGGATTTGATATGGCAGAAATTCACCGAATGGCTGAAGGAGCTGCTGGTCAGCGGCATCATGGACAACGTGAACGGACTGTTTGACAACGTGAACAGCCGCGTGGCGGGCATCGCCGGACAGGTGGGCGCTACGCCCCAGGGCTGGAACAGCGGCGTCTACGGCATGATCCGAACGCTGTCGGACAATGTGATTTTGCCCATCGCGGGCGTGATCCTCGCCTTTGTCATGACGCTGGAGCTCATCCAGCTCATTACGGAAAAGAACAATATGCACGACGTGGACACCTGGATGTTCTTCAAGTGGATATTCAAGACCGCCTGCGCCGTGCTCATCGTCACCAACACATGGAACATCGTCATGGGCGTGTTCGAGGCTGCTCAGAGCGTTGTCAACAGCGCGTCGGGCATCATCATATCGGACACGTCCCTGACGTTTAACGAGCATATCGCGGGATTTGAAGCTGCGCTTGCGGAAATGGAGGTCTGGTCGCTGCTGGGGCTGTGGCTGGAGTCCGTGGTCGTGCATCTTTCCATGTGGGCGCTGACCATCTGCATTTTCATCATCTGCTACGGCAGAATGATCGAGATCTACTGCGTGACCTCCATCGCGCCCATCCCCATGGCGACCATGGCCAACCGGGAATGGGGGCAGATGGGCCAGAACTACCTCAGAAGCCTGCTGGCGCTGGGGTTTCAGGGCTTCCTCATCATCGTCTGCGTGGCGATTTACGCGGTGCTGATCCAGAACATCGTGGTGGAGAGCAGCGTCTCGGCGGCCATATGGACGTGCATGGGGTACACGGTGCTGCTGTGCTTCACGCTGTTTAAGACGAGCTCCCTTGCCAGGAGCCTGTTCCACGCCCACTGACGGAGGTGATGAGATTTGGCATACGTTCCCGTACCCAAGGACTTGAACGCGGTGAAAACCAAGGTCATGTTCAATTTAACAAAACGGCAGATTCTGTGCTTCGGCGGCGGCGCGCTCATCGGCGTACCGCTTTTCTTTCTGCTCAAGGGGCATATCGGCAGCAGCGCGGCGGCTCTTTGCATGATGCTGGTCATGCTGCCCTTCTTCCTGCTGGCCATGTACGAAAAGAACGGTCAGCCGCCGGAGAAGCTCATCCGCAACATCGTGCAGGTGTGCTTTCTGCGCCCCAAACAGCGCCCGTACAGGACGAACAATTTCTACGACCTGCTGAACCGGCAGGATATTTTGGATAAGGAGGTCTACGCGATTGTCCACAAACAAAAACCCCGCAAGAAAGCTCACACGAGCCGAGCGAAAGCAGATCGACGCGGCGATTGCAAGAGCCAGGCGTCAGGATAAACGAAAGAAGTCCGCCCAGGACAGCATCCCCTTTCAGCGGATGTACCCCGACGGCGTGTGCCGCGTGACGGACAATTACTACACGAAAACCGTGCAGTTTCAGGATATCAACTACCAGCTCAACCAGAACGAGGACAAGACCGCCATTTTCGACGGCTGGTGCGATTTCCTCAACTATTTTGATTCCTCCATCCGCTTCCAGCTCTCCTTCATCAACCTCTCCGCCACGCGGGACACCTACGCCCGGCGCATCGCCATCCCCTTGCAGGGCGACTGCTTCGACAAGCTCCGCACCGAGTACACCGGGATGCTGCAAAGCCAGCTCGCACGGGGCAACAACGGGCTTATTAAGACCAAGTACCTGACCTTCGGCGTGGAGGCGGACAGCCTGAAAGCCGCAAAGCCCCGATTGGAGCGCATCGAGACGGATATCCTCAACAACTTCCGCCGTCTGGGCGTGCAGGCGGAAGCCCTGAACGGGCTGGAGCGCCTGCGCCTGCTGCACGGGATGCTCCACATGGACGAGCCGCAGCCCTTCCGCTTCTCCTGGGACTGGCTGGCTCCCTCCGGGCTGTCGGTGAAGGACTTCATCGCGCCCAGCGCCTTCGAGTTCAAGACCGGCAGCAGCTTCGGCGTGGGCAGAAAGACCGGCTGCGTATCCTTCTTGCAGATTTTAGCGCCGGAGCTGAACGACCGAATGCTGGCGGACTTTCTGGATATGGAAAGCTCCCTCATCGTCAGTATGCACGTCCAGTCCGTGGATCAGGTAAAGGCCATCAAGACCATCAAGCGCAAGATCACCGATTTGCAGAAGATGACCATTGAGGAGCAGAAAAAGGCGGTGCGCTCCGGCTACGATATGGATATTATCCCCTCCGACCTTGCTACCTACGGCAATGAGGCGAAAAAGCTCTTGCAGGAGCTGCAAAGCCGCAACGAGCGTATGTTCCTTTTGACCTTCCTTGTGGTGAACGTGGCGGACAACAGGCAGCGCCTCGGCAACAACGTCTTTCAGGCGGGCTCCATCGCCCAGAAGTACAACTGCCAGCTCACGCGGCTGGACTTCCAGCAGGAGGAGGGCTTCATGTCCGCGCTGCCGCTTGGGTATAACCAGATTGAAATCCAGCGGGGGCTGACCACCTCCAGCGTGGCAATTTTCGTGCCGTTTACCACCCAGGAGCTGTTTCAGGACGGCAAGGAAGCCCTGTACTGCGGGCTGAACGCCCTTTCCAATAACCTCATCATGGTAGACAGAAAGCTGCTGAAAAACCCCAACGGGCTGATCTTAGGCACGCCCGGAAGCGGCAAGTCCTTCTCTGCCAAGCGGGAGATCGCCAACGTGTTCCTCGTCACAAACGACGATATCATCATCTGCGACCCGGAGGCGGAGTACGGCCCGCTGGTGGAGCACCTGCACGGGCAGGTAGTGAAGATCTCGCCCACCTCCACCGACTACCTGAACCCCATGGATTTGAACCTGAATTACAGCGACGATGAAAACCCGCTGAGCCTGAAATCCGACTTCATCCTCTCCCTGTGCGAGCTGATCGTGGGCGGCAAGGACGGCCTCATGCCGGTGGAAAAGACCATCATCGACCGCTGTGTGCGCTCTGTCTACCGGGAATACCTGAGCGACCCCCGCCCGGAAAAAATGCCTATTTTGGAGGACTTGTACAACGAGCTTCGCAGGCAGGATGAAAAGGAAGCGCAGTATATCGCCACGGCGCTGGAAATCTACGTCACCGGCTCCCTCAACGTGTTCAACCACCGCAGCAACGTGAATATCGAAAACCGCGTGGTCAGCTTCGATATCAAGGAGCTGGGCAAGCAGCTCAAAAAGATCGGGATGCTGGTGGTGCAGGACGCGGTGTGGAACCGCGTCACAATTAACCGGGAACAGCGCAAGTCTACCCGCTACTATATCGACGAAATGCACCTTCTTTTGAAGGAGGAGCAGACCGCCGCGTATACGGTGGAGATATGGAAGCGATTCCGCAAGTGGGGCGGCGTTCCCACGGGCATCACCCAGAACGTCAAAGACCTGCTCTCCAGCCGTGAGGTGGAGAACATCTTTGAAAACTCCGACTATGTGTATATGCTCAACCAGGCTTCCGGCGACCGGCAGATTCTGGCGAAGCAGCTCAACATCTCGCCCCACCAGCTCTCGTATGTGACTCAATCCGCCGAGGGCGAGGGGCTTTTGTTCTACGGCAGCGTGATCCTGCCCTTCGTAGACCGCTTCCCCAAGGATACGGAACTGTACAAAATCATCACGACAAAATTGTCCGACCTCTCCGAACAAACCGGGGAGGAAGCGAAGGACGCCATTACAGAGTAAGGAAGGAGAAAAGAATATGGATAACCACCTTATGATTTTTGAAAGCGCAGATTTTGGTCGGGTACGTTCCGTGCTGAAAGACGGTGCTCCTTGGTTTGTTGCGGTTGATGTGTGTAAAGCTCTCGGATTGAACCAGGTTACGCGCGCAATGTCCAGATTGGACTCGGATGAAGGTGGGTTACTTGAAGTACCCCACCCCCAGAACGCCGATAAGACGATTGAAATAAATGCAGTAAGTGAAGCCGGACTCTATCATTTGATCCTTTGTTCCAAAAAGCCGGAAGCGAGAGCCTTCAAGCGCTGGATCACCCATGAGGTCATTCCCTCCATCCGCAAGCACGGCGCGTATATGACGGACAGCCTGTTGGATGCGCTGGAAGCGCACCCCGAGGCCGTGCCGGAGTACCTGAACCGCCTGCGCAGCGAAAACGCCCGAAACCGGGAGCTGAACCGCCGTCTCCGTCTTGCCCTACCCAAGGCGGAGTATTACGACGCCTTTGTTGACCCTGCGGACTGCACCAATATCCGCACCACCGCCAAGGAACTGGGCGTTCCCGAAAAGCAGTTTACCCGGTATCTGGAGGAAAAGAAGTATCTGTTCCGGGACAAGAACCGCAAGCTCTTTCCCCGTGCGGTCAAAAAGAGCGCCGGTCTGTTTCTGGTGAGGGACTTCTACACCGAGCGCGGCAAGCTGGGACACTATACCCTCATCACCCCGGCGGGCAAGCGGCATTTTTTGGAGAGAACGGATGAAATTCTGTTTGAATAACGCTCTTAATCCATCAGCAGCCCCATCAGGAGGTGATGAATATGGCAAAACGCTCGCCAAGGCTGATTTTCCCCGAGGAAGAACGCGCCCTGCCGGAGCTGGAGCGCGTCGTCCGCAAGGCGGACAGGGCGGCGGATAAGCTGGAGAAGGCCGAAGCGAAAATTCCCAGGAAAACCGTTAAGGTCAAAAAGCGCGTTGTGGACAGTGAGAGCGGCAAGGTCACGACGCGCCTTTTCTTTGAGGAGGCGGACAAAAAGCGTCCGCCCTCCAGGCTGGCGCACGCCGCAAGGAAAGCGCCGCTGGATACCGTCCGCAACGCAGTCCACCGCAAGCTCCGGGAGGAGGGCGATGACAACCCCGGCACGGAGGCGGCGAACACCCTGACCGAGACGGCGGAGCGCACCCGGCGCATTGCGGAATCGGCGCACCGCTCCCATGCGGAAAAGCCCTACCGCAGGGCGGACAAGGCAGAAGCCGCCGCAGACAAAGCTAATCTCAAGGCGCTGAACAAACAGTACGAGCAGGAATACGGCAGGGCTTCCAATCCCTATTCCCGTTGGCAGCAGAAGCAGGCCATTAAAAAGGAATACGCCGCCGCAAAAGCGGGGAACGGCGCGAGGAATACCGTCAAAGCGTCCGAGACCACCGCGAAGGCGGCAAAGCGCGCCGCCGAGGGAAGCAAAAAGGCCGGCAGCTTTTTTGTCCGGCACAAGAAGGGCTTCCTCATCGCGGGCGGCGTCGCCGCCGTGATATTGCTGCTCATGACCTGCATTTCCTCCTGCTCCACGCTGTTTCAGGGCGGGGCGTCCGGCATTGCGGCCTCCACCTATCCGCTGGAGGATGCGGATATGCTGGCGGCGGAAGCCGCCTACTGCGCCATGGAGGACGAGCTGCGGGAATACCTGAACAGCTACGAAAGCACCCACGATTACGACGAGTACCACTTCGACCTGGACGAGATCGAACACGACCCCTATGTGCTCATTTCCATGATTACCGCCCTCAAGGGCGGAGAATGGACGATTGACGAAATAGGCGGGATTCTGGAGACGCTGTTTGAAAAGCAGTATATCTTAACGGAAACCGTCGCCACGGAAACCAGATACCGCACCGAAACGCATATCGGCTATTACACCGACGAAAACGGCAATCTGCAAAGCTACGAGTACGAGGCGGAGGTTCCCTACACCTGGTATATCTGCCATGTGGAGCTGGAAAACTTCAACCTCTCCCATGTGCCGGTGCATATCATGTCCCACGATCAGCTTTCCATGTACGCCGTGTATATGAGCGTGCTGGGCAACCGCCCCGACCTGTTCCCCGGCTCCCCGTATGTGAACCGGTACTACCACACCCAGTATGAGAAGTACGAGATACCCCCGGAAGCGCTGGCGGATGAACAGTTCGCCGCCATCATCAAGGAAGCGGAAAAGTATCTGGGCTACCCCTATATCTGGGGCGGCAGCTCGCCCGCCACTTCCTTCGACTGCTCCGGCTTCGTTTCGTATGTCTACAACAACTGCGGCCTGCATTGGAGCTTCGGCAGGCTGGGCGCGGAGGGGCTGCGGGGTATGTGCGCCTATGTCTCCCCGGAAAGCGCCCGTCCCGGCGACCTGATATTCTTTGAAAAAACCTACGACACCGCAGGCGCGTCCCATGTGGGCATCTATGTGGGCAATAACAGGATGCTCCACTGCGGCGACCCCATTCACTACGCTTCCATCGACACGAGCTACTGGCGAAGCCATTTTCTCCAGTTTGGCAGATTACCTTAACAACAACCATATCAACGCAAAAAGGAGGATGTTATGAACCCGCGACTTGAAAAGCTGCGTCAGGAGCGCGAGAAGCTGGCGGAAAAGCTCGCATCGCTGACCGCACGGCTAAAAGCCCTGGACGAGCAGATTCTGAAGCTGGAAAACACGGATATTGTGGGCATTGTCCGCGAGAACGGGCTGACCATCGAGCAGCTGGCGGCGCTGATGGCGATGCTGGAAAAGCGTCCCACGGCGGCGCTGCCCGACGAATACAGAAAAACGGAGGATTTTACGGATGAAGAATAAATGGAGTTTTTTTGCCGTGACGCTGGCCGTCGTGCTCTGCATGACGGTCTTTTCCGTTACGGCCTATGCAGGCGGCGGCGATATGGTCGATTCGACAATGGGCGACCCGACCATGGAAAACCCAACTGCAACCACACAGCCGGAGAATACGAATACCGGTGAGCAGACCCCAAACGGACAGACACTGACCGTGCTTGTGACCGAAAATGCGGATGGGAGCCATACCGTGACCATCGGGGATCGGAGCTGGACGCTTCCCGCCAAACGGGAGCAGTCCGGAAAGGTGGTCAACGTCCGCACCTATTTGAACCTGCGCACCGGCCCCGGCACGGATTACACCGTGATCGGGCGTCTGCTCAACGGCGCGGAGGTGAAGGTGCTGGAGGAAAGCAACGGCTGGTACAAGGTGGTCGTGCCGGAGCAGACAGGCTATGTATACGGCAAATACCTTGACGTCATGAACGCGCCGACAGAAAACAGCGGAAGCGATACGGATATGGCGGGACTTCTGGAGATACTGCTGCAATATTACACCGCTGCCGGAGGTTCCGCTCCCCTGACCCCGGACGGCAACCTGACGCTCATGGATGACATCGGCTCCGCTTTCGGCGCAGGCAAGCAGTTCATCACCGTGACGACCAAGGGCGGCAATACCTTTTATCTCATCATCGACCGGGACGATAAGGGCAATGAGAACGTCCATTTCCTGAATCTTGTGGACGAGGCCGACCTGCTGGCGCTGACCAAGGACGGCGAGAGCATCGTCCCCGCCTGCGCCTGCACGGACAAATGCGCCGTGGGCAAAATCAACACGGGCTGCAAGGTGTGCAGAACCAATATGAGTGAGTGCGCGGGCAAGGAGCAAGCCGCAGAAATTACGCCCCAGCCCGCCGAGCCTGCGGAGACCGCGCCCGAAAAGAAGTCCGGCGGTGCGGGGCTTGTTGTGGTCGTCCTCCTGCTCCTGCTGGGCGGAGGCGGTGCGCTGTACTGGTTCAAGCTCCGCAAGCCAAAGGCCGACACCCGTGGGGCGGACGACCTAGACGATTACGACTACGGCGAGGACGAGGAAGATGAGGACTACGAGTTTGAAGCCGAGGACGAGACGGACGCCGGGGAGGATGCGGAAGAATGAGAATTTTGAATATCGCGGGAATGAGCCTGATCGCCCTGACCCATCTGCTTTTCCTCTGCTTCATCGTTCACGAGTTCTGCCGGACGCTCAGAGGAAAGAAGCACAGGGCGGATGCGCCTGTATTCGAGGGCTTTGCCGCTGCGGAGGAGGACGAGCCGTATATCCCGAAGCTCAGCGCCGATGCGCTGCAAAAGCTGAAGCCCGGACGGGAAGCCTGTTTCGTGGAGCAGGAGATATTTCCCGCCGTTCCGAGGATGCTGTCCTTTATGACCATGGAGGAGCGGGGCTGGGCGCGCATGGCGTTGAGTGCGTTTATCGGATTCATTCTGGAAATCAGCGTGGAGCAGGAGAAGGATTTTACCACGGTGCTGGCACTGCTGGAAAATGCGGCAATCCCGGAGGCTGCGGACGAGGACTGGAAATCCGTTGCGGATTTGGTTATGGAGGATCACAAAGGATTGTCATGCTATTCGATTTTTGCGTTCTTCCGGGAGCACTGCCCCGACAGGCAGCGTATCTATTCCTTCTGCATCCAGATTGTGAAAACGCTCTGCGTAAATCTGTACGGGTTCGTCCCCCTGGCATTTACCGGCAACCCGTTGAGAACGGTTGTGAAAGGAGAAAGCGAAGCATGACACAGACAGTCAGCACAGAATCGCCCATGGAGCTGTCTCCCCGCGAGCGGCTTATTCAGATCATGAAGCGCGAGCAGGCGCTTTTCATTCGGCAGACGCTCTCCCAAAAGCCCGGATACCGGGGCGGCAAGAAAGCCTTTGAATACTTCATCCGGCAGAAGATCGTAAAAGCAGTGGAGGCGGGCTGCGGGGACGCAGAGGCGCTGCTCCGCACCCCCAAGCCCGTCAAATCCATCTACTACGACTTCAAATACTATTTCGACGAATACAGCTACGCAAACTGCGACCTGTGTGTGGAGAAGGCCATCGAGGACTGCGGGAACAACACCCTGCGCAAGGAGTTCCTGCGGGCAAAGGGCTGGGACGCGCCGGATGATTTCGATATCAACGATGAGGAGGAATAAAGGAATATGAACGAATACCGATTGGTTGTGTGTGAAAAGCCCTCCGTGGCAAGGAGCATCGCCGCCGTTCTTGGCGCAGGCAGGCGCGAGGACGGTTTTCTTTCAGGCGGCGGCTATCTCGTTTCCTGGTGCTTCGGGCATCTTGCGGAGCTTTCGGATGCGGACGCCTACGATGAAAAGTACGGCAAATGGCGAAGGGAGGACTTGCCCATCCTGCCGGATAGCTGGCAGTACACCGTGGCGAGGGACAAGCAGAAGCAGATGAACACCCTGCGCACCCTCATGCACAGGGACGATGTGTATGAAGTGGTCAACGCCTGCGACGCCGGGCGCGAGGGCGAGCTGATCTTCCGCACAGCGTATAATCTCAACAACTGCCGCAAGCGCGTAAAGCGGCTCTGGATCTCCTCCATGGAGGATGCGGCGATCCTTCAGGGCTTTGACAATCTCCGCGACGGCGCGGAGTACGACAACCTCTACGCCTCCGCCCTCTGCCGCAGCAAGGCGGACTGGCTGGTGGGCATCAACGCCACCCGCCTGTTTTCCGTGATGTACCACCGCACCCTGAACGTGGGGCGCGTGGTATCGCCCACGCTTGCGCTGCTGGTGCAGCGGGAAGCGGAGATCAACGCCTTTCAGCCGGAGAGCTTTTACACCGTCCATCTGGACTTTAACGGCTTCTCCGCCGCAGGCGGGCGCATGAAGGAGCAGGCAGAGGCGGAGCGGCTTGCCGGGGACTGCAACGGCAAAGCCGCCGCTGTTACCTCCGTCGTGCAGACAAAAAAGACGGAGAAAGCCCCGGCGCTCTACGACCTGACCACGCTCCAGCGGGACGCGAACCGCTTGCTTGGGTACACGGCGCAGCAGACGCTGGATTACCTGCAAAGTCTCTACGAAAAGAAGCTCTGCACCTACCCCCGCACCGACAGCCGCTACCTCACCGACGATATGGAGGGCGGCGTAAACGCGCTGGCGCTGTGCTGTGCGGCCATCTGCGGCACGGAGCCGCCTGCAGCCGTCTGTTCGGGGCAGGTGTGCAGCAGCAAAAAGGTCAGCGACCACCATGCCGTCGTTCCCACCATGGCAGCGGGCGAAACGGACTTGGAGGCGCTGCCCGCAGGCGAACGGGAAATCCTGCGCCTTGTTTCCCGTCAGGTGCTTATGGCGGTCAGCGCGCCCTTCGTCTATCTGGAGACCGAGGCAAGGCTGGACTGCGGCGGAAATGCCTTTGCCGCCAAAGGGAAAACAATCCTTCATATGGGTTGGAGGGCATACACGGAAAAGGACAAGCAGGACAGCACCCTCCCGGAGCTTTCCGAGGGACAGTCGCTTCCCGTTTCCTCCTGCGCGGTCAAAGAGGGCAGAACGACCCCGCCCAAACACTTCACCGAGGATACGCTGCTCTCTGCCATGGAGACGGCGGGCAAAGAGGATATGCCGGAAGCTGCGGAGCGGCGCGGGCTGGGAACTCCCGCAACAAGGGCGGCGGTCATTGAAAAGCTGGTGGCCACGGGCTTTGCGGAGCGCAGAAAGGCGAAAAAATCTGTGCGCCTCGTTCCCACCGAAGCGGGCGTATCCCTCATTACCGTGCTGCCCGAACAGCTCCAGTCCCCGCTTTTGACCGCCGAATGGGAGCACCGCCTCAAGGAGATCGAGTGCGGCGAGCTGGGCGCGGACGAGTTCCTTGCCGGCATCCGCGATATGGTCGCAGCGCTGGTTCGGGACGCTGCGCCTGTGGACGGCGCAGAGGTGCTGTTCCCCTCCAGCAGACCCGTGGTGGGTAAATGCCCCCGCTGCGGCGCAGAGGTCACGGAGAGCAAAAACGGCTATTTCTGCGAGAGACGGAGCTGCAAGTTCGGGCTGTGGCGGGACAACCGCTTCCTTGCCGCCAAGAAGATCAGCCTGACAAAGAAGATGGCTTCCTCGCTCCTGACGCAGGGACGCGCCTACGCCAGCGGTATCTACTCCGAGAAAACCGGCAAGACCTACGACGCATTCATCGTGCTGGAGGACGACGGCGCGCGTTCCTCCTATAAGCTGGACTTCACCAAGTGACACTCACAGGCTCCCGCACGGGCGTTTCGTTCCCCTGCGGGAGCCGCTGTTTTTACCGTGATTCAAAGGAGGTATGCATGAAATGGCTGAAAAACAGACAAACAAGGAACGGCTCAAGGACATCACCGACAGCATCGAGACGGGCATAAAGGAGCTGTTTGAGAGCGACAAATACAGGCAGTACCTTGCCACCATGAGCCGCTTTCACCGCTACAGCGTCAACAACACCATGCTCATCTATATGCAGCGCCCCGACGCCACCCATGTGGCCGGCTTCAACAAATGGCGCGATCAGTTCGGAAGGAGCGTTAAGAAGGGCGAAAAGGGCATTAAAATCATCGCCCCCACGCCATTCAAGAAGAAAATCGAGCAGCAGAAGTTAGACCCCGACACCAAGCTCCCCCTGCGGGACGAGAACGGCGATATTATCACGGAGGAAAAGACGGTGCAGATTCCCATGTACAAGCCCGTGGTGGTGTTCGACGTGCAGCAGACCGCAGGCAAGCCCCTGCCGGAGCTGGCGGCGAACCTTACGGGGGACGTGCAGAATTACGAGGTGTTCATGGAAGCTCTGCGCCGCAGTGCGCCCGTCCCCATCTGCTTTGAGAAGCTGGCGGAGAATATGGACGGATACTTCTCCGTGGACAAACAGCGCATTGTCCTCAGAGAAGGCATGAGCGAGGTACAGACGGTCTGCGCCGCCGTCCATGAGATCGCACACTCCAAGCTCCACAATAAGGACGAAATCGGAGAAAAATATCAGGAGGTCGAGCTGTTCGGCAAGCCTGCGCTGTTTTCAAACGGGCGCATCGACCGGGATAAGCTGCCGGAGGGCTTGTATGTATATGACCTGCGCGGCTCGGATTACGATCCGGGTATGCCGGTAACGCTTGAAAGCCATGTCACCGTCAATCACGCCGCCTCTGTCATCACAGCAGCGCCCATTGAGCTGCCGGAGCAGGGCTTTTTGTATCTGGGCGAGGACGGGCTGAACTTCACGGGCGGCGAGCAGACCGTGAAGGAGTTTTGGCACGCACAGTACCCGGAAAAGGCAAAGCTCTCCCGCGCCGCCGAGGAGATTCAGGCGGAGAGCATCTCCTTCGCCGTCTGCGCCTATTACGGCATTGAGACAGGCGAAAACAGCTTCGGGTATCTGGCGACCTGGGCAAAGGACAGGGAGCTGACCGAGCTTCGCGCATCGCTGGAGACCATCAACCGAACCTCATCCTCCCTGATTACGGATATCGACCGCCATTACGCGGAAATCTGCAAGGAGCGCGGGCTGGACAGGGAGACGGAGAGCCTTGCCGCCCAGCCTGTGCAGGAGATCGCCGTGCAGGAGCAGGAGCCGGTCACAGCGCCGGACAACGGCTGCGTCCCCGATCCTGCAATTTCTGTTGAGAGCATGAACGCCTACGGCTACACCGATTCCAATATGCTGCCGCTGACAAAGGAGCGTGCGCTGGAGCTCATGGAACGGGACGTGAGCGTGTATATGCTTCACACGGACAACACCGAGGCCATGGCGTTCGATGCGGAGGAAGTCCGCAGCTTTGACGGCGTCTTCGGCGTGGAAGCCTCCGAATGGGAGACGGTCAAAGACCGCTTCGCACCGCCGGACTATGAAAAGGCGTTCCTCAGTAACCCCGCCGACAGCTTTGCCATCTATCAGCTTCGGGATAATGATAATACGGCGCAGCTTCGCTTTATGAACGCCGAGTATCTGGCACAAAAGGGGCTTTCCATTGAAAAGGGAAATTACGCCGCCGTCTATGCGGGAAACCTTGACCGCAGGGGCGATACGCAGGACAGGTTGGATGCGCTGTATGAGACCTTCAACATCCGCCGCCCGGAGGATTTTCGCGGTCACAGTCTGTCCGTCAGCGACATCGTGGCGCTGAAGCAGAACGGCGTGGTATCCTGTCATTACGTTGATTCCCGGGACTTCAAGGCGCTGCCAGACTTCCTAAAGCCGGAAAACTATCTCAAAAACGCGGAGATGGCCATGGAGGACGACTACGGCATGATTGACGGCGTTATCAACAACGGGCCGAAGCAGACCGTGGCAGAGCTTGAGGAACAGGCAAAGTCCGGCAAGCCCATCTCCCTCATGGAGCTGGCGCAGGCGGTGAGCCGGGAACAGGCGCAGCCGTCACGGCAGGAGAAGAAGCCCTCCGTGCTGGCAAAGCTCTGTCCTCCCGTCAACGAGCCGAAAAAGACAGCGCGTTCAAGGCGCGCGGAAAGAGAGTTGCTATGATGATTTTTACCAACGATGAAATGAACCTCATGTGCATCTACCAAAGCGACAGCCGCAGCGGGCTGATTGCCGCCCTCACCGAAATGCGCGGATACCTGGACGAGGACGAAGCCGAGCTGCGAGCGCTGACCGACAGCTCCCTGCAAAAGCTCAGCGAAATCACCGACGAGGACTACGCAGCGCTGGAGCTGGTGCCGGACTTCGACACGGACGAATAAGGCGGATGCGGCGGGAGCGGCCTTCGGGTCGCTCCGGCTTTGCTTTCACGATTCTATTTCCCAAAATCGAAAAAATATTGATTTTGGGAAATAGATGGTGATGCTTCGCTTGTCTGCACTGCCGCATTGTTGGACAAAATGCGTGTATCCGCAAAAATGTTCAATAGATGCGGTTTGTCCTTCTCTTTACAAAAATGTCCGTTCGAGTGCGTAACATCCACGGAAAACGCACAGAATGAGCAGGAAAGAATCCGCACTATTTTTTGAAATCACTTGATTTTCACCGGATAGTTGCGTATAATAAGACTGCGAGGTGAAAATATGATAAAGACAACAGCAATGCTACTGGAAGAATTGAAGGGATACGGTTCTCCGAAGTCAAAGTTGGCGCGTATGGCGGAGCGGGGCGAATGCTTTCCCATTACAAGGGGGCTATATGAAACTGACCGGAACGCTCCTGCGTACCTGCTTGCGGGCAGTATTTACGGGCCTTCATACATTTCCTTTGAATATGCCCTCAGCCGCTACGGGCTGATTCCCGAGGCGGTATATGCCGTTACCTGCGCCACCTTTGAAAAGAAAAAGAAAAAGAAGTATGAAACGCCCTTCGGAACCTTCACCTATCGGGATGTGCCGTCCGAGGCGTTTCCGCTGGGGATTCGGCTCGTGCAGGAGGGCGATTATTTCTACCGGATCGCAGAACCGGAAAAGGCCCTGTGCGACCAGCTCTATACTATGCCGCCCGTACCGAACACACAGGAGCTTTTCCGGCTGCTGACGGAGGATTTACGGATTGAGGAATCGGAGATTGGGAAGCTGGACGGAAATAAGGTTTGCGAATACAGCGGAGCGTATCACTCCACGAATGTAAAAAAGTTCTGCTCGCTTTTAAGGAGGCTTTGATATGAACAGCGCCATTGAACAGATGCTGAAAAGCTATCATGTAGAGAATATCTACGACAGAAAGAACGCCATGAAGGAAATCATGCAGGAAATTGTGCTCTGCGGCTTGTCCCGTGCGGGCTTCTTCAAAAAAGCGGCGTTCTACGGCGGAACCGCCCTGCGAATCTTCTACGGTCTCGACCGCTTTTCCGAGGATCTGGATTTTTCGCTGGAAGCGGAGGATTTGGACTTTGACCTGACCGCCTACTTTCCCGTGCTGGAGAAGGAAGTGAAAGCCTTTGGGCTGAATGTGGAGATTCAGGAAAAGGAAAAGACAAAAGAAAGCACCATCCGCTCCGCCTTTCTGAAGGGGAACACGAAGGAACATCTCCTGCTGTTCTACGCGGATGAAAAGGTGGCGGGAAGCGTAGCGAAGAATGAAGCGGTCAAGATTAAGTTCGAGGTGGACGTTAACCCGCCCGCCTTCGCCGCATTCGAGCACAAATACCGGCTGCTGCCCGTGCCGTATGAGGTGCGGCTGTACGATATGCCCTCCCTGTTCGCAGGAAAAATCCATGCTGTCATCTGCCGTGCGTGGCAAAGCCGCATCAAGGGCAGGGATCTGTACGACTATGTATTCTATCTTTCAAGGGGTGCGGCCGTCAATCAAAAACACCTTCGGGCACGATTGATTGATTCCGGATATATTTCTGCCGATGCGGACTGTTCCTTGCCGGAAATCAAAGCGATGCTGGCGGAACGCTTCGACAGCATCGATTACGCACAGGCAAGGCAGGATGTGGAGCCGTTCATTCACGATTCCTCCGTGCTGAATATCTGGAGCGCAGACTTTTTCAAACAAATCACGGAGGGACTGACTGCGGTATAGTCCCCGACTGAAAACCGAATACCGCCCTTACATAGAGCGTCCATACCGGGCGCTCTAAATTTATGCCATGAAGGAGGAGCAATATGCCGAGCAAGCTGCAAACGTATATGCAGATGGCGGACGAGGCGCAGCGGCAGATCACCGGCAGCTACCGGGGCTGGACGGGCTTTCTCACCACCGCCGCAAGGCTGTACAAATACCCCTACGCCGAGCAGGTCATGATCCACGCCCAGCGTCCGGACGCCACCGCCTGCGCGGAGTACGACTTTTGGAACGAAAAGATGGGTCGGTATGTCCGCAGGGGCTCCAAGGGCATCGCCCTCATCGACAGCAGCGGCGAAAGGCCGAGGCTTCGGTATGTGTTCGACGTGTCGGACACGGGCGGCAGGGAGTTTCCAAAGAGCCGCTACCTCTGGGAATACCGGGAGGAACACGCGGACGCGGTAAGCGCCATGCTGGAGAGCCGCTACGGTGTGGACGGAAAAGGAGGGCTGCCAGACCAGCTTGAGCGCATCGCGTCTCAGCTTGCGGAGGAATACTGGCGGGACTATAAGCGGGATATCCTCGCCATCGTTGACGATTCCTTTCTTTACGGGTATGATGAATTTAACGTAGGAGCGGCCTTCCAAAGTGCCGCCGCCGTCAGCATCGCCTACTCGCTCATGTCCCGCTGCGGGCTTGAAGCGGACGACCGCTTCGAGCATGAGGATTTCCTGAGCATCTTCGATTTCAACACCCCGGAAGCAGCCGCCGAGCTGGGTACGGCGGTGAGCAGGATCAACGGAGAGGTGCTGCGGCAGATCGAAGTCACCATCAAGAATTACGAGCGCGAGAAACTCGCGGAAAGGAGCCATAGCCATGACAGAACTGACCTACACCAAGAACGGGGACTACCTGATTCCCGACCTGACGCTGAGCGAGACGCCGGAGGACGCGAGACCTCTGGGCAAGTACGGGAGACTGCGCAGGATCTACCTTCAGGAGCACAGACCGGGGCTGTACAGCCGTCTGGTGCTGTCGGAGAAGCTGTTCCCGCATCTGCGGGAGATCGACGAGACGGCGAACCGGAGGCTGGAGCAGATGATGCCGGAGCTGATGAAGTCGGCGGGCGTGACGGAGGAGCTGAAAGCCCGCGACCAGATGAAATGGGTGGGGCTGATGAACAGCCTGAAAGCGCAGGCCGAGGAGATCATCCTCAGCGAGCTGGTGTACAACTGACCAATGACGCGCCGGAAGCGGAACCGGCGCAGCCTCCGATACCGCAGGCATACCAACTGAGCCTGTTCCCCACGGAGGAAGAGCAAATCGCATATATCGCAGAAGCGGAGAGCTACAGGCCCTCCGCTTTTTCCATGTCCATCCCGCAGGCGGATATCGACCATATTCTGCGCATGGAGGGCAACGCCGACTATGCCCGCATGAAGATCGCCACGGAGTTCTCCAAGGGCAAGAGCGTGGAAGAAATCGCGGCGTTTCTTCAAAGCAGCTTCCACGGCGGCAACGGCGTCGTCACCGAGAACGGCAGATATTCCGCGTGGTACGCCGAGGACGGCATCCACATCGCCAATGGGGACGCGGCAAGATACCTGACCTCCGCAAAGGTCGTAAGCTGGCAGGAGGCGGCGGAGCGCATCGGGCAGCTTCTCACTCAGGGCGAATACGCCGCCAATGTGGAGCTTGCGGAAGCGCCGGGGCATGAGCGCGCGGAGCTGGCGCAGTCTATCTGGTATCTACGGCAGGATTTAAGTGAAAAGGCACGGGCGCAGGGCTACCTCTCCTGCCTGTCGGATATGCGGGGCGGCGGTTTCCCGGAGGAAACGGCGCGGCTTGCCGAGCGGCTGACAGACCCTGCGTTCCGCGAAGTCCTCATGGACGATTTAGCACAGCTCCGATCCGACTACCGGGAAGACAGGAGCCTGCTGCGCTTCCATCACCACAAGCTGGACAAAATCGAGCAGGGCCTGCGGGAGCTGTCCCTGCCCCGCAGGGAGTACCGCACCGAAATGGCAGAAATCCCCGCCGTGCAGCGGTTCATTACGGAGGACGAGATCGCCGCGACCCTGACCCGCGGCAGCAATATTGAAGGGAGCAAGGGGCGTATCTACGCCTATTTCAAAGAGAAACACAGCCCCAGGGAGCAGGCGGACTTTCTGAAAGATGAATACGGCATTGGGGGACGCTCCCACGCGGTATCCGGCGCATCCCACAGCGGTGAGGATCACAGCGGCAAAGGCGTCAGCTTGAAAAAGCAGGACTGCCCGGAAATTCAACTGAACTGGGCGAACGTCGCCAAGCGTATCTCCGAGCTGATCCGCAAAGACCGTTTCCTGACGCCGGAGGAAAAGACACAGTACGAGCAGCTTCAGCGGCAGACCGCAGCGCGAAGCGCAGCATGGAATGACTACAATGCCGTAAAGGAAGCCCACCCGGATAACCTCGTGCTGTTTCAGGTGGGCGATTTCTTTGAGCTGTACGGTGAGGACGCGAAACAGGCGGCGGGGTTGCTGGATATGAACCTGACCTCCCGCAGTATCCCCGGTGCTGGCCGTGTGGAAATGTGCGGTGTACCGTTGCACAATTTAGAGATGTATGTAGAGAAACTGCGCGATAAGTATGATGTGACGATTGCCGAAGCGCCAGACTTTAGAGGTGAGCGCCACATTTACACGCTGCGCTCTATCGACCATGAAGCAGAAGCCGCAATCAATGCTTATGAAGCGGAGTTCGGCGCGGACGGCACAAGGGTGTTCCGCGACCCTTCCGCCGATGCGCCACAGCCCACGGTGCAGGAGCTGTTCGAGAGATACCGCCTGAGCGTGGGCAACGCGCTTTCCAAGGATGAAGCATTTCTCAACGCCTGCCGCAACTCCGACCGTCAAAACGCCTATCTGGAGGGCGCGGCGGCAATCCGGCGCATCGTCACAGAATCCGGCGATTTGCAGCTCACACGGCTCTATTTCGATATGCCCGCGTTCCACAACCGGCTCCATCAGGAGCTTTTGGACGAGCTTTACCCCACGCTGGCAACGACGGTTACGCCCTCGCCCTACAAGGTCACGCAGGCGGACATTGACGCGGCCTTGCAGCAGTGGAACGGCAGGATTGAAAGCAAGCACGCCGTTGTCCGCTATATGAAGGCTCACGCCCGCGACCGGGACACCGCCGCATGGCTGGCACGGGAGTACGGCTTGAAGGATACCTCTAAACCGCTGCAACTCTCCGTGGGCAATTCCGAGCCGGTCACGCTGTCATGGGCGAAGGTGCAGCGGCGCATTGCGCAGCTCATTCAATCCGATAACTTCTACACCGAGCAGGAACAGGACAACTTTGACAATATTGACCCCATCGCCATCCGGGAAGCGCTTGCTGAACGCGGTATTGTAAATGGGCAGGTTGTGGATGCGGAGGCTAATCGCAACAGCCCCTTCGTCCGGCAGGTCATGGCGGATGTGGAGCGGATCGCGGCGCAGGAAGCGCAGGAAAGAATGGCACAGCAGGAAGAACCTGCCCTTGACCCCGCAGACCGTTTCCATGTGGTAAGCCTTGACCGGGGCTTCCGTACCCTGTACGCCGTGTGGGACGACGAGACCCACGGCTACTATGTGGACGCGGACGGCGTGACCGAGGAATTTACAAGCGAATGGCAGGCGGAGGCGTACCGGCTGGAGCTGCAAGGACAGGCGGAGCAGGCGCTTTTAGAGCGTGCAAAGGGGCTGATCTCCGACTTCTGCCGGAGTGAATACGGCTCAGAGGCGGATTTCAGCGACCCGGCGAAAATCGGCGTCGCCTACACCACCGTCACCGATGATGAGATTCCCCTTCAGGTGAACATCGACCTTGTGAATTACCGGCTGGAGCGCTATCTGGACGATGAGCATCTGGAAACCCGCCAGTACGGCTCTTTGCAGGAGCTTATTACCAACGAGCTGGAAAACCTCGATTTCAGCGACCTCATTCATGTTTCGGATGAGGACGTGGAGCAATACCGATGGCACGCGCCGGAGGAAGCAGTTGAGGAAGCTCCCGAAACGGCTCCTGTCCCGCAGAGAGAACCGTTCCCGTATTCCGTAGGCGATACGGTGTATCTGGAAAACGGCAAGCCCTATATCATCGAGAGCGTCGGCGTCTTTGATATTACCCTCAGCGACCCGACGCTTTTCTATCCCATCTCCCGTGCGGAGAGCAGGGAGAGCTTCGCGCGGCTCATGGAGCGGTATCCGCAGCCAGGAAAGACCGCCGCAGAGAATACGACTGTCCCCGAAAAAGAACCAAAACCCGCCTACACCGAGGAAACCGTGGCAGTATATCCCAGTGACAAAAACAACCTCCCCTATGATGTAGAGATTCGTACCCTGCGCTTTGACGAGCCGGAGCATGACCCACCCTCTGCGGAACCCGCCGAGCCTGAACCTCCTGCTATGAGCGAGGAAGAAGCGCTGCTTCTGGAACAGGAAGGCCGAGCGGCACTTTCGGAAATGGGCGAATTTGTGCCTGATTTTGATGATGCCATCTCTCAGGCCGAGATCGATGAGCCTCCCACACACCGTCATGCGGTATCCATTTCCATTGACGGCGAGTGGCAGGGCTTTCCCAGTGCCGACGCTGCGGAGCAGGCCGCTTATGCGGACTTCAAGGCAGCAAGCCACCGCAACGCGCAGAATTTCCACATCACCGATGATGCCCTCGGCGTCGGCGGCGCAAAAGCAAAGTTTCGGGCAAATATGGCGGCTATCCATCTCCTGAAGGAGCTGGAGTTTGAGGGCTTGCAGGCCAGCCCGGAGCAGCAGGAAATTCTCTCCCGCTATGTGGGCTGGGGCGGGCTTGCGGACGCTTTTGATGAAAGCAAGGATAACTGGAAAGACGAATTTGCGGAGCTGTACGCCGCGCTATCCCCGGAGGAATATACCGCCGCCCGTGCCTCCACCCTCAACGCCCACTACACCAGCCCCACCGTCATCCGCGCCATTTACGACGCAGTAGAGAATATGGGTTTCCAGACCGGCAATATTCTGGAGCCCAGCATGGGCGTGGGTAACTTCTTCGGTATGCTGCCGGAGAGCATGAAAAGCAGCAGGCTCTACGGCGTGGAGCTGGACAGTATTACCGGTAGAATCGCAAAGCAGCTCTATCCAAAGGCGGATATTACCGTGGCCGGCTTTGAAACCACCGACCGAAAGGACTTCTTCGACCTCGCCGTGGGCAACGTACCGTTTGGACAGTATCAGGTCAGCGACCGGGCTTTTGACAAGCTCGGTTTTTCCATCCACAACTACTTTTTCGCAAAAGCGCTGGAGCAGGTGCGTCCGGGCGGCGTGGTGGCCTTCGTCACCTCCCGCTACACCATGGACGCCAAGGACAGCGCCGCAAGGAAGTATATTGCCCAGCGCGCGGACTTCCTCGGCGCGATCCGCCTGCCCAACAATGCGTTCCGCGCCAACGCCGGTACGGATGTCGTTTCGGATATTATCTTTCTTCAAAAGCGGGACAGACCCATTGAGATCGAACCCGATTGGGTACACACGGGTATCTGGCGAAACCCGGGAGCGAACGCGGACGGCTTTGCCATCAACCGGTATTTCATCGACCACCCGGAGATGGTGCTGGGACGGCAGACCTCGGAAAGCACGCAGTACGGCAGGCAGGACTTTACCGTTGCGCCCATCGAGGGCGCAGACCTTGCGGAGCAGCTCAGCGGCGCAATTCGGAATATCCGTGGAACCTATGCGGAAGCGGAGCTGCCCGATCTGGGCGAGGATGAGACCATCGTGGAGACCATCCCGGCAGACCCGAATGTGCGGAACTTCTCCTACACCGTGGTGGACGGGGAGCTGTACTACCGGCAGAACAGCATCATGACCAAGCCTGACTTCAACGCCACCGCAAAGGAACGTGCCAAGGGTATGGTGGAGCTGCGGGACTGCGTACAGAAGCTCATCTCTCAGCAGATGGACGGCTTTATTTCGGATGAAACCATCCGGCAGACGCAGGCGGAGCTGAATACCCTCTACGACGGCTTCACCGCAAAGCATGGGCTTATTAACTCCCGCGCCAACGCCCTGGCCTTTGCCGAGGACAGCTCCTACTATCTGCTCTGCTCTCTGGAGGAGTTGGACGAGGACAAAAACCTCAAGCGCAAGGCGGATATGTTCACCAGGCGTACCATACGGGCGCACGAGGCCGTGACCAGCGTGGACACCGCTTCGGAGGCGCTGGCGCTGTCCATCTCCGAAAAAGCCTGCGTGGATATGGAGTATATGGCGCAGCTCACCGGCAAAAGCCAGGACGAACTGATCAACGAGCTGAACGGCGTTATCTTCCTCGACCCTGTGCGCGGGGAGTGGCAGACAGCAGATGAATATCTCTCCGGCAACGTCCGGCAGAAGCTGCGGGAGGCGGAGCAGGCGGCGCAGGACAGCCCCGGCTATCTGCCCAACGTGGAGGCGCTGCGGCAGGCCCAGCCCAGGGATTTGGACGCAAGCGAAATCGAGGTGCGGCTGGGCGCAACGTGGATCGACCCCTCGTATATCCGGGAGTTCATGTGGGAGACCTTCGAGACGCCCTTCTACCAGCAGCGCATGATCGACGTGAACTATTCCGCTTTCACCGCCGAGTGGAACATCAGAAACAAAAACGCAGTCAGTTACAGCAATATTGCCGCATATATGACCTACGGCACGGAGCGCGCAAATGCCTATAAGATTCTTGAAGATACCCTGAATCTGCGCGACGTGCGCATCTACGATACCAAGCACGATGCGGACGGCAGGGAGCGGCGCGTACTCAACAGCAAGGAAACCACCCTCGCCCAGCAGAAGCAGCAGGCCATCCGGGACGCTTTCCGGGACTGGATATGGCGCGACCCCGACAGGCGGCACACCCTGGTCGCAAGGTATAACGAGATGTTCAATTCCACCAGACCCCGCGAATACGACGGCAGCCACATCACCTTTGCGGGCATGAACCCGGAGATCCGGCTGCGGGAGCACCAGCTCAATGCGGTTGCCCATGTGCTCTACGGCGGCAACACACTCCTTGCCCACGAGGTGGGCGCGGGCAAGACCTTCGAGATGGTAGCCGCTGCCATGGAATCCAAACGGCTGGGGCTGTGCCACAAGTCCCTGTTTGTCGTTCCCAACCACCTGACGGAGCAGTGGTCGGGCGAGTTCCTGCGGCTGTACCCCTCCGCCAACATCCTCGTGGCTACGAAAAAGGACTTCGAGCCGAAGAACCGCAAGAAGTTCTGCGCCCGCATCGCCACCGGCGAATACGACGCCGTTATCATCGGCCACTCGCAGTTTGAGAAGATACCCGTATCCATGGAGCGGCAGCAGCGGCTTTTGGCGGAGCAAATCTTTGAGGTGGAGGAAGGACTGCGGGAGCTGAAAAGCCAGCGGGCGGAGCGGTTCACCATTAAGTCTCTGGAGCGCACCAAGCGCGGCCTTGAAGCCAAGCTCAAAAAGCTCCAGGACAGTTCCCGAAAGGATGATGTTGTGACCTTTGAGCAGCTGGGCGTAGACCGTTTGTATGTGGACGAGGCGCACAACTATAAGAATCTTTTTCTCTACACCAAGATGCGCAACGTGGCGGGGCTTTCCGCCACCGACGCCCAGAAATCCTCGGATATGCTGCTCAAGTGCCGGTATATCGACGAGATCACCGACAGCCGTGGCGTGGTATTCGCCACGGGCACGCCCGTCTCAAATTCCATGACGGAGCTTTATACCATGATGCGCTATCTCCAGCACGACGCCATTCGCGGCAAGGGACTTGCCCACTTCGACTGCTGGGCTTCCACCTTCGGAGAGACGCAGACCGCCATCGAGCTGGCTCCCGAGGGTACGGGCTACCGGGCGAGGACGCGCTTTGCCAAGTTCTTTAATCTCCCTGAGCTCATGACCCTGTTCAAGGAGGCGGCGGATATCAAGACCTCCGACCAGCTCAACCTGCCTACGCCCACACCCATCTATCACAACGAGGTGGCGCAGCCCACGGAGATACAGAAGCAGATGGTGCAGGAGCTGTCCGAGCGCGCCGCAAGGGTACACGCCCAGCTTGTAGACCCAAGTACCGACAATATGCTCAAGATCACCTCGGACGGGCGCAAGCTGGGGCTTGACCAGCGCGTCATAAACCCCGACCTGCCGGACGACCCGAACAGCAAGGTCAATCGCTGCGTGGACAACATCCACCGCATCTGGCAGGACGGGCAGGCGGACAGGCTGACTCAGCTCGTGTTCTGCGATTTGTCCACCCCGAAAACCGGCGCGACCGGAGCGAAGGCGGCAAAGACGGCGGGCGGGAATCTGGACAGCCCGGAGCTTCACGCCGTCGAGCGGCTGATCGACAAGGAAAACCCCGACGAACCCGGCTTCACGGTATATGACGACATCCGGGAAAAGCTCGTTGCCAGAGGAATCCCCCGCGAGCAGATCGCGTTCATCCATGAAGCCAACACCGAAACGCGGAAGAAGGAGCTGTTTGCAAAAGTCCGCTCCGGTCAGGTGCGTGTGCTCATGGGCAGCACCTTCAAAATGGGCGCGGGTATGAACGTGCAGGACAGGCTCGTGGCGCTCCACGACCTTGACTGCCCGTGGCGGCCGGGCGATCTGGAGCAGCGCAGCGGGCGCATCATCCGTCAGGGCAACCGCAACAAGGAAGTGCATATCTACCGCTACGTCACGGAATCCACCTTCGACGCCTACCTCTGGCAGACGGTGGAGAATAAGCAGAAGTTCATCTCCCAGATCATGACCTCAAAATCCCCTGTTCGCTCCTGCGAGGATGTGGATGAGACTGCTCTTTCCTATGCGGAGATCAAGGCGCTGTGCGCCGGAGACGAGAGAATTAAAGAGAAGATGGACTTGGATGTGGACGTTGCCCGCCTGAAGCTCATGAAGGCCAGCCATCAGAGCCAACAGTTCCGTCTGGAGGACAATCTGCTCAGGCATTTCCCCGAACAGATCCGGCAGAACGAGAGCTTCGTGGAGGGCTTCACCGCCGATATGCAGACGCTCGCCGGGCATCCGCACCCTGTGGACGGCTTTGCGGGCATGGAGGTCAAGGGCGACCTTCTCACTGACAAGGACAACGCAGGCGCTGCCATTCTGGAAGCCTTCAAGGACGCAAAGGGCTTGGAGCCCGTTCCCATCGGCAGCTACCGGGGCTTTGCCATGTCCCTGACCGTGGAGGACTTCGGGCGGGACTTTATTCTCACCCTCAAGGGTAAGATGAACCACCGCGTGACGCTGGGCAAGGACGCGCGGGGCAACCTCACCCGCATTGACAACGCCCTGAACGCCATGCCGGACAGATTGCAGAATGTCCGAAACACGCTGGATGCGCTCACCGCGCAGATGGAGACGGCAAAGGCGGAGCTGGGCAAGCCCTTCCCCCAGGAGGATGAGCTGCGAACAAAATCCGCGCGGCTTGCGGAGCTGAACGCCGAGCTGAACATCGACGACCGCACGCCCATGGAGCAGATGGCGGAGGACGCGCCCGCCGTGCAGAGCGCAAAGGCGGAGCGTCCCTCCGTGCTGGCAAAGCTGAAAGCGCCGCTGTCCCAGCCCTGCGCCGAGGACAAAATCAGGCGCAGGAACAAGGAGGAACGATAAAAAAACGGCGGCTTCGGCGAAGAATGGATTTTGCCGGAGCCGCTTCACTACAGCTTAATGAAAGGAAGGATGCACCAATATGAAGAATATTCCCGTTTACAGATTTCCCGCCGAGCACGCCCGTGAAAACGGCGAGCTGGAGCTTTACCGCGCCTCCAACAAGGCCAATGCCGCCTGCAAGGAGGCCATCGAGAAAGCGATCTCCGAGCATTATTGCGATAACGTCCTGCACAGGGAAGCCGTCGCGCAGGTGGCGGAGCAGTTCGGGCATGAGCGCATTTTATATGTGCTGGCGATTACCATCCGGCAGAAGGATTGGGACGGGCGGTTCTCAGCGGACAACAAACAATGGGCAAAGACCGTTCCCGTTTCGGAGAACCCCGACGCATGGGGGACGGATCGGAACTGCTATCTGGCGGTGAACAGCCACAGCGGGCTGGTTGATCTGTTTACCAAGCTGGCGCGGGAGGACGCAAGGGCGCATGAGCGCAAGCCCTCGGTGCTCGGCAGACTGAAAAGCAGACCGCCCGAAGCGGCAACGGAGGCAGTCAAAAAGACAAAGGAGCCGTCCCTGTGAGCGCGCAGTTCATGCGCCGGAGCATCCGCATCTCCGTTCGCCTGACGGAGGAGGAGCACCGGCTGCTGAAGGAAAAGATGGCGCGGATCGGCGTGACCAATCAGGAGGCGTTCCTGCGGAAGATGGCGCTGGACGGGCTGGTGATCAGGCTGGATTTGCCGGAGCTGAAGCAGATGATATCGCTTCTGCGCTACACGAGCAACAACATCAATCAGATCGCCAAACGGCTCAACGAGAGCGGCAGAGCCTACGACACCGACCTTGCGGAGATTCTGGAAAGGCAGAAGCAGCTATGGGGACTTGCCAACAAAATTCTTATGAAGCTGTCCACCATTCAGTGAGCAGGCAGAAATATACGATAAGCCCATGCTGCCGGCATCCTTGTTTTAGGGCAGCTCTTTCTGTATAATGAAATCAAAAAGGACGGAAAACGACTATGAAATTCATTTTGAAACTGCTGCTTGCGCCCCTTATGCTGGTTTTGTGGATCGTGGAATGGGCGCTCACGCTGGCGCTCAAGGCTTCCGCCGTGGTCTGCGTCATCGCCTCCGCCCTGTTTCTGCTTTCAGGCTTCTTTTACTTTGTGGACGGCAACGTGCAGAACGGCTGCATCTGTCTGGGCATTGCGTTTCTGCTGTCGCCCTACGGACTGCACTATTTGGCGGTGAAGCTCACAGCGCGGTTTATCGGCATGAGAATGCTGCTCAGGGAGCGAATCTACGGATAACCGGAATATGCGGAATGTGAAAAGGCGCAGGCTCCCTCCTGCGTCTTTTTCCATGGAGGGAATATGGCGACCACACGAATCATACCCATGCACTTAAATAAGGGCAAGACGCTGGCGCAGTGCCTTGCCGACCGGACGGAGTACGGCATGAATCCGGATAAGACCGAGGGCGGCGCGCTGATCTCCGCATTCGCCTGCGAGCCGGAGACCGCCGTTTCCGAATTTGCCCTGTCCAAGCGGGAGTACCGGGAGCTGACCGGACGGGTGCAGGAAAGCGACGTCATCGCCTATCAGGTACGGCAGTCCTTTAAGCCCGGAGAGGTTACGCCGGAGGAGGCCAATCGCATCGGCTACGAATTTGCCAAGCGCTTCCTAAAGGGCCGGCACGCTTTTCTCGTCTGCACCCACACCGACAAAAAGCACATTCACAACCACATCTACTGGAACTCCACGGCGCTGGACTGTACGAAAAAGTTCAAGAACTTCATCGGCAGCTACCGCGCCGTCCGCAGGCTGTCCGACCTGATCTGTGCCGAGCGCCGGCTGTCCGTGGTGGAGAATCCGCAGAAACACGGGCTGAGCTACAACAAATGGCGCGGCGGTCACGACAAGCTCTCCAACCGCGATCTTCTGCGCATGGCGATAGACGCGGCGCTTGAAAAGCAGCCCAAGGACTTCGACACGCTGCTGGCGCTTTTGAAGGCTTCCGGCTATTCCGTTGCCCGAAAGGGCAGGCTGTCGCTGCGGCACGAAAACCAGAAACAGAGCATCCGCCTGGATTCCCTGGGCGAGGGATATTCCGAGCAGGAGCTGCGCGCCGTCCTTGCGGGAAGCAGAACGCACAAGCCCTTCGTCAGGAAAAAATATCCGAAGCGCAGGGAGCGCGCCACGCTGATTTCCGACATTGAGGCGAAGCTCAACGCAGGAAAAGGCTACCGCTACGATCAGGCGATGAAGGTGGTAAAGCTCAAGCAGATGGCAAAGACGCTGATATATCTGGAGGAAAAGGGCTTTGCCGATTTCGACGCACTTGTCAATGCCGCCGCCGATGCGGAGAAGAAGTTCTATGCTTTGAAGGCGGCCATAAAGACGGCGGAAGCGCGGATGGGCGAGATACAGACCCTGCGGACGCACATCATGAACTATTCCAGAACCCGCAGCGTTTACACCGGCTACCGCAAGGCGGGGTACTCGAAAAAATACCTTGCGGAGCATGAGGGGGATATCCTCATCCACAAGGCGGCGAAGAAAGCCTTTGATGCGTTTGGCCTGAAAAAGCTGCCCACGGTCAGGAGCCTGAACGAGGAATTTGCAAGGCTGCTGGCAGAGAAAAAGGCGGCCTACGCCGAGTACCACCGGGCGCAGGAGCAGATGCGGGAGCTGCTGATCCACAAGGCGAACGCGGCCTGTCTGCTGGGGCTGAACGAACAGAACCGGCAGACCACCGAGCGGCAGCGGGAGGAAAAATAGCGATGGCACATCGCGCAGCCACAGATGAAATCTGTGTTACAGGGGGTATGGGGAACGCCCCATCAAGCAAAAGGCGGGGACTCGTCAGAGTCTCCGCCTGCTGTCTTTTGGCTCCAAAAGACCTTGCTTGCCACGTTTGTCATGCCACCCTGAATGTCTCTCTACAAAATGTGCACTCTCAATAACAAAGAAAACCCGACTCTGTAAATAGAACAGAGTCGGAATATAAAGAGGTAACAGATAAGATACATATCAGAAACTCCAAACTAGGATTATTTCAATATGAATCTCAATTCAACCCAGCAACCAGGGCTTATTTATCTGCTATGCTTTGCTTCCTGTAGTCAAAGCTGTGCCACCAGATACAAAATCAACAATAATGACAGGCCCGTCACTAATGCATGCCAAGCATCCGCCAACACATACAGCTGCACAAAGCCAGAACCCTTTTGTTTGAAGTTGCTTCATATCACCACCTCCTTTCAATAGGGTAGTATGATTGAGCAAAACCCTGAAATTCTCGCAAAATCAGCTATAATTACCAATCTATAGCATCGTAGCTTTACAAGGCTTTCGTTTTGCTCATAGTTGTAAGGTAGAACAGTTAGATGTTATTTAAGTCCTGCGCTAGAGCCTGAGGCTAGAGCGGCACCGCCGGTTGCTGTGTCCGCAATAAAGATTGGCCCATCTAAAAGGCAAGCTAAACAACCAGCTCCACAGACTGCAGTACAAGCAGCAAGGCATTTCCAAAACCCTTTAGTAGAAGCTTTATGCATGTATTTCCTCCTCCTTTCTGTGTTTGTTTTTGCCTGATTGCTGAGTAAAACAAATAGCACGCGGGAATTCAGTGCTTTGCTTCAAATACAGTTCATGTAGACGTTGACATGAAATACACAGCGCTGAAAGCCCACAATTTTCGCATACTGGAGATGTAAATGTCTTTTTCCACATCTTCGCCAACTGGTGAATAATATCTGCCCAACTTTTGTTATTTATTATTGACAAGGGAAGCAAATATTGTTTGCAAACACCCACAGAACCATCTAAAGATATGAAAATTCTCCCGTCATAGCACTGATTTCTGATTCCCGCGTTTGTGTTCGAATACAACGTCACGTTACGCTTCATGTTTAAATGGCTGACGATGGGCAGTTTATTTTTTTGGATAAAGTCAATCGTGTTGTTGCATAGAACTGACTCATCAAATTCTTGCATCAAATCGCGAGACTGTACTTCGAATCTAATCTGACTTTTATGCATAACATTGATAATGCTGTCCATTCTCAATAGATTCTCCTCACATAGAATGAGTAGTATATTCACGTTGTTTTTGATGAAGTCGAGTTCTTCATTGCTATACTCAATAAGAGATACAGCATTAGTATAGACCCAAATGTTTCCTTCGGGAGCCAACTGTTTATAGGCACTAACCACATGTTGGAGTAGGGTATAGTCCATCAACGGATCACCCCCCAGAATATGTAAATCTGGCAATCCGAACGTTGAAAGATATACAAAAAAGCCTATCACCTGTTCTTGAGAAATTACACGATTAGTGTTAGCTGCGCTACACGACATGCATGGAAAGCAAGTTACTTCTCCACATTTTCTACAATTCAAGTTACATTTGTCGTTGAATTGCAATGTGATTCTTGAGAGTTTGGGAGGGCGGACAATAAATGAAGAACTTGCCGCCATTTTTGAGCCAAGGTCAATCGCGGTATTATGGAGTTCTTCATCATTTGAATAAAACACAGCATTCGCTTCTTCTAATTCTGATTGGAAAGCTGTCCATAGATTACCATATGTTTCATATAACTTTGCCAATGAAGCGACGTTGGCGATCTCGGCGGCAATCTGAACTTTGTCTTGATCGAGAATATAAACATTAGATGTTAAAGCGTTCGATAGATACGCATAAGCACCCTTCTTATGTAAAGCCCAGCCAACCCCAAATTTAACGTAAATGCACATTCAAACCTCCTTTGTTATTCAGATTTCAGCACAATGGTTTTAAAACCCGAAAGCTTATTCTGATGATCAATCAAAACCCATGTGGCATTTGATTCTTGTATTCTTTTCTTTAAATAACTAATAGTATCAACGTCTAAATTCGACATTGCCTCATCGAAAATGAATATACTTCTGTCAAGTAGGAAAGCACGCGCAATGCATACTTTCTGGATTTCGCCGCCAGAAAGCCTACATCCATTTTCGCCAATTTTCAGATCATTCCCCTCCGAGGACAGCCTTTCTTCAATAATGTCCAAGTGCAATTGAGAAATAAGTTCATCGACTTTTGATTGATCAGGATGATCAATACCGTATGTAATATTTGCTCGTATGCTCTCATTAAAAACATAATTTCGCTGTGACACATATGATATTTGACTAATTACCGATGATTTGCTCACATTCACCGCATTAATCCCATTTATATATATGACACCTTTTGTCGGGCTAATCAACTGCATCAACAATCGAATTAGTGTACTTTTCCCGGAACCATTTTTTCCTGTGATTTGAACCTTATCTCCACTCTTAATAGTCATTGAAAAATTCTTTATAACATCGTCATCCTCATTGTAGGAAAATGACACATCGCAAAAATCAATTGATTGTATAGAATCAATGCTTTGTGTCTTGTCTTCTTTTGTTACGCTGCTTTCGAAAAAGAATTTAGCAACACGATTGAGCGCAATAATGGCTGGTTGAACAACAATAGATGTTCCGATATAACTAAAAATCGGAGAATATAGCTTTCCAGCATAGGTTGATATTGCTACAAAGGAACCCATAGTAAGATCCCCAGAAATAAAGAATAACCCACCAATCAAATAGACAATTGCTGTAATGATGGAGCTAGCAGAACCCATACCAACTGTAAATGCATTTAAAGTGTTTGATTGCTTTTTTTGTTTCTCTAGCGCAGAACTATTATATTGATTGATTTTTATATTTTCATACTCCTCAAGCCCTTGAGATTTAACAGTCTCCATTCCCCTCAACGAATCTTGTATCTTGCCGGCATACTCTGCGTTACTATCAAGAGACTCCTTTATTTGCTTTGCCATTTTTTTAGCAGCAGAAACAGATATAAGTATTAGAGCTGGAATTGGTATGCATAAAACCAGAAGCACTTTCCAGTTAATCGAAAAAAGGATTATCGATGCAAAAACAAACTCTAAAACAGCGGACAACACAGATAGTGAAGTTGATGAAAATAGCGTATCTATGGAATCAATTTCTTCAACTCTAGCATTTATGTATCCAATCTCATTTTCAGAATAGAAAGACAGATCTTTTTCCATAAGACAATCGTAAATCACGCTTTTTACTCTTTTCAATAGACCATTGCCGAAGCTAATCATGCCTTTATTTGACAAGTAGGTCAAAAGTGACTTTATTGCGTGTGTCAGCAGCAAAGCAACAATACAGAGAACTAATGCTTGTACATCCGACCTCATAAACCCTACATCGATCGTCAATTGGAGGATCTTCGCAGGCAGCATTGCGAGCAATGCTGTAATCAAATATAAGACCAAAGAAACAACAAACAGCCTTTTCTGTCTGCGCATGTAGTCCTTTACGATTGTCCAGAACTGTTTCATACAATACCTCCTAATATTAGAACACCTATCCAGAGCAATAAGCAGAATCCAAAGATTGCAGATTAACTTAGCATGATATTAAGCAGTCCTTCAGTTATATCGGCGTTTAAATTTCGTTTGACTAAAGTGTTCACTTTTGTTGCAAAGAAATTTGGATTTGCTCTTTCTATTTCAGCAATAACCTCTATGCAATGGAAAAAAGCGGCTTTTCGCAAAGCACATTTTTGAGCCGTAAGACCTAATGAATCAGGCGAAACGAGTTGAGAGAAGCACACCGAACAAATACTCGACATATTGCAATTTCCGCAGAAGTCAGACATGATGCGGTTCATCTTATTTATCAAATGAGAAATACGCTTAAAGTCAAGCCCGTGTTTAATATCGCCAATTTTAATATCATCTAAGCCAACCTTTTCGCAAACTCCAAAAGTTCCATCAGGGTAAACATAGATTTTTTCACCTGGAATACAGCACCCATTGACTACATAAAGACCTCCGATATTTCCAAATTTCGGTCTGTCAAAGGCATGTAGCAATTCTTGACCTATCATCAGGTCAAGAAACCAATTGCTGTCTCCGTTTTTTGCCAATCTGATATACTCCTGCTCTAGATAACGGTAATCCATCGCAAACTGGTCTCTATGCTCAGAAGAAAACTGATCATAGTAATCCGTACCTAAATCAAAAATTTGGCTTACCCTTAACAGATGGGGCATACCCCCTCCACTCATCCTGTCACTATTCATATAATACTGATATAGTTTTCTTAAATCTGTAAGATAGTCAATACAGCAAAGGCTGTAAATAAGAGGATAATCCTCAAAATTGGTTTGAATGATTCTACATATTTCATCATAAGTTGGGGCAGTATTAGATTTTAAACGATTTCTATCGTGATTATCTTTATACCCATCGATACTAACACAAATAATCACATTATGTTTCTTTAGGAAATCCACCATCTGCTGGTCTCTTAGCATTATGCCATTAGTTGTAATGGTGTAATGCACTAATAGGGAAGGATAAGTCTGTTCGATGTATTCAATAACTCCTTTAATGATGTCAAAGTTTAAGAGAGGTTCTCCTCCATAAAAGGCAATAAAAGGCGTTTTATGCAAATAAAGCTGCTGATCTATTATACAATTAAGATAATAATCAACAGCAGATACCGCTACGTCCAAAGACATACGGTTATGACTATATTTACTTGTGTACGGATAATGATCCGAATATACGCAATATTTACAGCGCAAGTTGCACTCATCAGTCGTTTTAAGGATCAACTCGGTGAAGCCGTTTAACTTAAAGTACTGCTCTATTGCATCAGGCGAAAGTTCAACCACAGATCCGTCTATAGCACTTTTTGAAAGTATGTCCTGTAAAGCCTGCAAATACTTATTATTATGGCTATTTAAATGAGCCTGAGCAAACTCATTATATGGCTTTTCGAAAATCACGCCGGTTTTATTGTCATAAAGCATACTGCTTTTATGAATCTTGAATTCACTTATCATAAACACGCCCCCTAAAGTCGATACTCTACAAATATGATACCATAGGGCGTGGCTGTTTTCAACTGCGGACAATGGTTTGATTAAAATATATTTGTTTGATAAAGCAAGATCGATGTACAAGACCAAAATATATTTGAGTCAGCATCTTTTTTCCTCTTGACTTTCTCCGAGTTATGTGTATAATAGAGCTATCAGGAACTTTTGTTCCAGATAGGAGAAAAGTACAATATGAGAAGCAAGAGCGAGGAGCTTATGCTCCGCATCCGGGAGTACATCGAAAGCTACTTTGAGCGGTATTCTTCTACCCCCACTGTCCGGGAGATCGCCGGAGCCATGCAGATCGCGGTTTCCTCCGCACACAGATACCTGGTGGCTATGGCGGAAAAGGATATGGTTTTCTACGAAAACGGCACGCTCTCCACGCCGAAGATCCGGCGGATGAATCCGGCGGTGAGCCCTGCCGCCATTGTGGGAACTATCCCCTGCGGCTCGCCGGAGGAAAAGGAAGCCCAGGTGGAGGAATACCTGCCCCTGTCCGTGTCCTTCTTCGGCAAGGGAGACTTCTACGCCCTCCGCGCCTCCGGCAGCTCCATGACGGGGGCGCAGATTGACGATGGGGATTTGGTTATCATCCGGCAACAGCACACCGCTCAGGTTGGAGAGATCGTCGTTGCCCTCACCGATGAGGACAAAAACACGCTGAAGCGGCTCTTATATGACGATGACCGGCAGAGCTATTACCTCCACCCGGAGAACAAAGACATGGAGGATATCTATGTGTCCGGGCTTCGGGTACAGGGCGTAGCCACACATGTGATCAAAGCCCTTTGACGGAGGTATTGCCCATGCAGAAAAAATATGTGTCCGTCAGCGCGGAGGTGGATACGGACGGCGTGATCCGCCCGCTTTTTATCCGCTGGCATGACGGCAGACAGTGGGAGGTGACAAAGGTGCTTCATACCTGTACTGCTTCTCACGATGAGTTTGAAGGCGTCCGCTACACCGTCAAAATCGGTCGTGCGGTAAGATATTTGTATCGGGAGGGTCAGCGCTGGTATGTTGACCGCTCCCCATAGGAGGTGTTTGTGAGACATGAGGATTTTTTCCTATGAGGAACTCGATGAGTTGGGCGAAGGTTTAATTCGCCAATATCTTGGGAAGGAAGCGGAGCGCACCTGCTGCGTGGACATCGAGGGGTTCGTTACGGACTTTCTGAAGCTGCCCCTGCTGTACCGCAGCTTTGCCGAGGAGGACAGCGACAAGATCGGCTTCATTGCGGACGGTTCAACCCCGCTTTGTGTGTATGAGAACGGAGAAATCAAAAATCGCATTTACCCAAGAGGTACCATCGTGATCGAGCGCTGTCTGCGGCAGGAGCACGAAAGCGGCAGGCGGCGCTTCACCATCAGCCACGAGTGCGCCCACTACATCATGGACAGGGCGGTTCCCTCTGCTGCTTTCCACAGAGAGTTTGATATCGAGCGCATCTACTCTCAGGAGGACTTCAAAAACCTGTTCAGCTTCCATGAAACGCTGATCGACCGGATGGGCGCGGCGCTCCTAATGCCGCGCTTCATGGTACGCAACGTAGTTGCCATGCACGGCTTCTCCGAAGGTATCCTCGTATTCGGTGACAGCGTTATGAGAACAACGGATAAGCTGAGGATCAAGCAAATGGCAAATACAATGGGCGTGTCCTTCTCCGCCTTTCTCATTCGGCTGCGGGAGCTGGGCTGTCTGTGTTACCGCCCGCTGGCGGAGTACATCACGGAGGAAATGGGGCTGGGACAGGACGGTGGCGCAGGATGAGAAAAGCAAGCGCTCCCCGTAAGCTCTCGCCGGATGTGTCACGCAGGCTGTCCGATTCCCGCAGGCAATCCGCCGCGCTGACACTCCGGGAGATCCACTGCCCCTTTTGCAGTTTTCTGGTAGAGAAGGTGTTCTCCGACGCAGCGGGACACAAAATGGTCTACTGCCGAAAATGCAAGTCGGAGTATCCCATCAATCTGGGCTGCTTCCGCAGGATGAAAGCGAAACAGGCCGTCTGCCGCCTGTTTTCCGGAAAACCGAGGCAGAAAAGATAAACTGAATACAAAAACCGACTTTTAATCGAGCAAGCGGAGAGAATCAGATT